>Ga0123355_10019146_pt1 | contig 10892 bp, 5 predicted proteins | sample TergutEmb28metaG_3_FD_89872 | JGI IMG/M metagenome (GOLD analysis project Ga0123355, IMG submission 89872) | Embiratermes neotenicus P1 segment gut microbial communities from Petit-Saut dam, French Guiana - Emb289 P1 | ecosystem: Host-associated > Arthropoda: Insects > Digestive system > Gut ...
GCGGCAACTTCCCGACTTGAGTTGCTTCTCGCAAGCGGGAGCGCGGAAGTTCGCCGTCGGCCCTCCAACGTCGTGAATGTAACCTTTGAAGTTCGGATGATACGTGAAATTCCGCGCCTCGTTTATGATGGATTTATGCGAACGCGCGGTCACAATTCGCCCTTGATGAAACGTCAACGCGCAAAAGTTGCAGCCGCCGAAACATCCGCGGCTCGACACAACGCTAAATTCAACCTCGTTCAGCGCCTCAATCCCGCCGAGCGGCTCGTAAATCGGGTGATACGTTCGCTCATACGGAAGCGAGTAAACAAAGTCGAGTTCGCTGGTCGAGAGCGGTTTCGCGGGTATATTTTGAACCACCGTTTTTGCGCCGTGCGGTTGAGCAACTGCGCGGCCTCGAATCGGGTCTTGCTCGAGATATTGCAATCCAAACGCCTCGGCAAACGCCGCTTTGTCGGTTGAAACCTCATCAAAACTTGGCACAACAACGCAGTCGGCGGGAAGTTCATCGTTCGTGTCGGCAACGTATGCGATGCCGGGAATTTGGTGTAGGGACGAACCGTGTTCGTCCGCGGGCGGCAAAACGCCGTCCCTACGGGATAACGCGTTCGCAATTTCAACAATCGCGCGCTCACCCATGCCGAAAACTAACAAATCCGCCGTTGAATCAATCAAAATCGAACGCCGAACTTTGTCGGAAATATAATCGTAATGCGCGAATCGCCGTAAACTCGCCTCGATTCCGCCGATGATAATCGGCATCCTTTTCCCGAACGCCTCGCGAATTCGGTTGCAATATTTTATTGTCGTCCTGTTAGGACGTTTTTTATGAAGTCCGTCACGAGGGTCCGCCGAGCCGGCGATGCCCATTCGGGCGTTTTCATCCAGCAAATTGGGGGAATACGGGTCGTCGCTGCGAACCTTTTTCGACGCGGTGTAATTCGCGACCATGCTGTCGAGATTCCCCGCCGAAACGAGGAACCCCAACCGAGGTTTCCCAAGCCGCTTGAAATCGTCGCAGGTTTGAGCGTTCGGTTGCGCGATAATTCCAACCGAGAAACCGTTCGCTTCCAAGACACGTGAAATAATCGCCGGCCCCCAAGCGGGGTGGTCGACATACGCGTCACCGGTGACAAAAACAAAGTCAAGTTGTTCAATCCTGCGCGACTCCATATCTAATTTTGAAATAGGTAGAAACATAGTGAAAGTATACTATAAATTCAAGCAAATGTCAACTTTCTCGCGAAATATAAAAAACACGTTGAAATTATTTCAACGTGTTTTTATTTTTAATCTCTTAATCTTGAACCAAAATCGCAAGCCGAACCACGTTTTCAGAGATGTAAAGAATCAACTGAGTCGGCGCGGTGCTTGTTCCTCGCAACGCGTAGTAAGAGTTCATTTCATCAATTACCTCTGTCAAAGTTGCGTTGTGAACTGTCATTTCATTCGTTACAGCGGTGCGTTGGAACCTGAAGAATGAAGTTTGAGAGTTAAACATATCGCGAGTGATTTGCATAATATTATCGAAATCATAAATCTCAAGGGTTTCATCTTCGCTTGTTGTCAGAACTTCGTCAACAATTCGGAAATCGCTTGTCGTTCCGCCGACAATCGGATTTCTGTCAAACACGCTTCCGCGAATAATTCTAAACGGAGCTTGGTCAGCATTCGCCGCTGTTGCGCCTTGCATTTGATACAACGGAACACTTGTCGCGTTCGGATTTCGCGCAATCGACACTCTTTGAATGTCGAACATTCTGTTATCCGAATTCATGCCGAACCTTATAAGGTCGCCTCTTTGCAAGCCGTTAACAGCGCTCACCGAATTGGCGGCTACTGTTTCTTCAATGTTAATCGCCGCGCCGGTTCGTCCGCTCGGGAAATATCGTCCTCTAAATATCGTAACCGCTTCGTCGTTCACCATTGTTTGAACCGCTTCGTGGAACATTGTAACTCCTGTTGTCGGTCCAACCATATTGTCAGAGCCGCCATGATTTACGATAACTCGCGCCGTTCCCGCCACAACGTTAAACGCTTCCATAACGATTCCGCTTTGGTTATTTCGAAACGCGGGCGATTGCGTCGTGTTTGGCGCAACGTGGAATCCGGTAGTATCATTTCTGTTTGTCGGAACAACGAACACCGTCGCGCCTCTAACGTTTACGGTTTGAGGAGGCGTTCCAACCGCCGCAAGTGTCGTGTTGCTTGAGGTAAAGTTAAACGTTCTTGTGGTTGTATTCGCAAGCCGAACCACTCCGTTTGTTGCATCATTTCTCGGGTCAAGAACGGTCACAATGTCGGTCACAACCGTTTCACCGCTCCGAACTCCCGTTTGGAATCTTATAACCTGCTGGTAATTCAACGACTCAGGCGTTCCTTGTGCCGCCGCGGCCATTTCCAATCGTTCAAGTTGAGCAACGGCGCCGTTAACCGTTTGTCCGTCGATTCGAACACTGTTCGCAAGGTTCAACTGACGTCTTTGGTTGTTTTGGTCTAACACGTGAATTCGAGCGGCATTTCCGGCAAGCATTGCGCCGTATTCTCCCGCTTGCATAACGTAACCGAACAACCAAGCGCCGCCCGAAACTTGAGGCTCAAAGCTTATGATATTTCCTTCGATATCAAGGAAGAATCGTGCGCTCTCGCCAATATCCGGTTGCGGAAGCGTTCCCGCAACATTCAATCTCCAAGCGTCTGCAAGAATGGGCGAGAAGTCAAGGTCACGGCTTCCCACTCTAACTCCGTATCTCGAAGTAGTGTTAACCACTCCGGTAACAACTTCGTTTAGAACAACCGCTGTTCGAAGCGGCGTGAATCCCGGCGTTCTTGTGCTTTCCATCATGTGAACAACGTTCCACTGTTGAATGCTGCTAAACGGAACAGGATTGCCTGCCGCGTTAATGATTCTAACATCTTGGTCAGGTCTGTTTACGTCAAGTCCGGGGATGTTTCTGGTCTGAACAACGATGTTTCCGTTATAGAACGACGGAGTATTTGTATTGTCAATAATTGTATGGCTCGACGCGATTGTGCTTCCGACAACATAAACTTCAAAACTTTCGATAAATAAAACGTTGAACGAACCGCTGTTATTGTTGTCAATCGCTCTTATCCTGCCAAGGTGAGGAATCATTTCCGGCGTAAATCTTGTAAGCGAGCCGCCTGAGAAAGCGAGTCTGCCATTGTAAATAACAATGTTGTCCGTCGAAATCGGAAGGTTAATTGTATTTCTGTCGTCGCGATTTCTGAAATATCTAACGCCGCCCGAGGCGATTGACGCATTTCTGTCAATTTGACTCGCATCAACGGTAATGGTATTACTTTGATTTATTGTTGCAAGAACCAACTCTCTAAGACCGCCTATTTGGTATCTGTAATAGAAGTTAATCGAATACCCAAGCAAGTTGCGAAGCTCAATGTCATCGGTTCTGTAAGTGTGAACTTCTCTTAGGTTAGTAACCGGATTTACCGCGCGGATTCGTATTTCATCTTCACGCAAAACAACATCAGGACGGTCCAATCCCGTCAAGTTGTTGGCATAAACAATTCCGGTATTTCTGCGAAGTCTAAGGTGGTCGGTCAAAAATGTCCTCTCGCTAAGAACCCAGTTATCTTCACCGCGCAATTCCAAATGCCGAACTTCCAACGATTGGAAAAGCATTCTCGCGTTGGTTCCGCGAGTTGCAGGCTGTCCGATTGTCCCGCCCGAACCCGGCGTAATCCCCTCTTCATGTCCGACCATTAAATATCCCGCGAACCACGTATCGCCGAGGTCTTGCGCGCGAACGCCGTGATTAACAGCGCGAACAATCATAGCAACCGCTTGCTCGAAAAGAACCGGGTCGTTCGGCGCGAATTCGCGGTAACCAACGCCTTGAACGATTCCCATGTCGCTTGCGGTAACAATGTTCGCAATTGCCCAGCTTGTTCCGGGCGTGTCAATATCGTCGAACGGAAGCGGGCCGGTAGTCGAGCCGATTCCGTCAAGTCCCATAGTTCGCATAAGCATTGCAGTAAATTCCGCGCGAGTAACATTTCCGTTCGGTTGGAACGTTCCGTCCGGGAATCCGCGAAGAACGCCAAGCGCAGGCGCGGCAAGAACCATTATCGCCTCAAAATGAGGGTGCCCCAACGGAACGTCAGGGAACGCGCCCGGTGTCAACGGCTCGGTTGACTCATTAATCGGCACGATTGATTGGTAGTCACCGTCTGCAATTACCAGCATAGGCGCAAGCGTTGCAATCATAGCAACCGCAAGCACTAAGGCAAGCATTTTTCTTACATTTTTCATTTTCATTTCCTCCTTAATGTATATAACAAGATAACAATTCACTCTAAATTTTAACACTTGCTTCCTAATTTGTCAATTTATATTGTAATTTGTAATAGAAATTTAACATTTCACACAAAATTACGTCACTTCTAATTATTAGCACAGTGACCAAAAAATATTTATAGAATAATTAACTAATTTTTTGCTTTTCGCATAACGCAACCGGTTTCAATTTCACAATCAACTTTAATTTTTACGACACTTTGTGGTTTATTCGCAACTTCGATAGAATTTCCCTTATCGTCAAACATTTCTTCAATCCGTTGAACGTGAAATTTCCCGAACGGGCGCAAAAATTCAACTTCGTCGCCAACGAAAAATCGGTTTTTTTGCAAAACGTTCAAAAGTTTCGTTTCCTTATCATAATTTTGCGCAATTCCCGCCAAATCATACTCTCGAATGTAGGAACTGCTGTGATAATGCTGCTCAGAACTTCCCGGTTTGTTAAAGAAAAATCCGCTCGTGTAATCTCGGTGCGAAATTTTTTTAAGTTCGGCAAGCCAATCGGGATTCATTTTGAAATTCAACGGGTCACGATAATACGTGTCAATCGCGTCACGATAAACCGCGGCGCAAACCGCAACGTAATACTCATTCTTCACTCGTCCCTCAATTTTCAGCGACGACAATCCGCTCTTAATCAACTGGTCGACATACTCAATCATACACAAATCCTTGGAATTGAAGATATACGTTCCGCGCTCGTTCTCGTAAACCGGCAAATATTCGCCGGGGCGAAGTTCTTCCATCAAATGATAATTCCACCGGCACGGCTGCGCACAAGCGCCGGAGTTTCCGTCACGATTCGCCATGTAATTGCTTAACAAACATCGCCCCGAATAGGAAATGCACATCGCGCCGTGAACAAACGCTTCAAGTTCTAACGATTCGGGCGTGTTCGCCCGAATTTCACGAATTTCCTCGAACGAAAGTTCCCGCGCGAGAACAACGCGCGACGCCCCAAGCTTGTGCCACATTTTCGCCGACTCGAAGTTCGACGTGTTCGCCTGCGTGCTAATATGAATTTCAACATCGGGCAACTCGTTCCGCGCGATGTCGAACATTCCTAAGTCCGAAATTATAATCCCATTAATCGGAATATGCTTAATTTCAGCGATAAACTTGCGGAACTCAGCAACATCGGCGTTATGCGCGATTACATTCGCGGCGAGATAGAGCTTTTTACCCAAATTCCCCGCGAATTCAGCGGCTTGCTCCATCTCGGGAATATCAAAATTTCCCGCCGCAGTTCGGAGCGAGAACTCCGCGCCGCCGAAGTAAACCGCGTCCGCGCCGTATTGGAACGCTGTTTTCAGTTTGGCAAAATCCCCTGCCGGGAGAAGCAATTCTGTCTTTTCAACTTTTTGCATAATTTACACCTCGGAAATAGTATACCACAATTTAACTTCGGCGTAAAGAGCAATGACAAAATAAAAAAGAGCCTTTGGCGCAAAACGAATTTCACAAGCGACAGGCAGACCGGTTCCCGGTAGCGTTGGACATATGACATGCGCAATTTTGGTGGAGAATACAATCGTCGCGGAGGAGAAAATGGGGTGAAGTTGTTGACAAAAATTTTTCTTGACACATAAGACGAATTGCTGTATAATATAAATACAAATGTGGACATACTGTAATATACACGGAATTGTTTTTGCAGAATACAATAGTATTACGCCGTCACGTTAAGAAAAATGGAGGAATGGAAAATGAGAGATCTAGATCACTAAACGCAATATGTATAAAGATGGGGTTTAAAGGTTGACCTCATTTTTATTATGCGTAGGATTAAAATTATTATTAAAAGGAATTTAATTTATGATAGAATGGATTACGGTAGTAGTTACTAGTGTAACAACCTCTGTATTGGCATCCGCTATATTTTTTGTGGTTTTAGGCGTGTTCAGACCTAACATAAAAATATCAAAGGAAATATGTTTAAAAAACGAAAATGGTAAAAACATTATGCGAATAAAAATTGTGAACAATTCGCGAGCTATGCTTACAGAAGTAAAATATTCACTGGCTTTTTGCCAAACCTTAGGGGCAGGGGTTTATATATGTACAGAAATACCGGCGGCAAAAACTCCGTTGTTTATGATTGACAAATATTCTAAAAAAGATACAGAATATGCTGTTAGAATTACATATGAACTCCCTCAAGGCGTTGACTTGTTCAAAGATAAATGTTGGTTAGAGTTTTTAATTTCTGCGAATCACGGATTTTCAAACAGACCTAAATGTGTGAAGATGAAATACACAAAGGATAAAATAGTTAAAAATGGTATATTTGAAACTGGAAAGTCAACAAAAGCGCTTACTACATAATATCATCAAAAAAATAGCCGACTGAAAAGTCGGCTATTTTTATACTCAACTCACATCTTCTATTCGTTTCACCCCAACCTCGCCAACCCGAATCACCAAACACATCATATCGTCAACCTGCTTCTGCTCCGCTTTCGCGCGTTCAAGAATCATATCCGCGAACTCCTGCGGTGACGTATTCGGCGCGCAATTATTAATCAAATTCCGAACCCAATCGCCGTTCTCCAAATCGCTCACGTCAGAAATTCCGTCGCTAAGCATAACGATATAATCGCCGCTCTCCAACGTCCGTGTGAACGTTTCAATTTCAAAATTCGCTAAAACGCCGACAGGCAACGCGTTCGCGCGGACGGTTTCAACCTTAGTTTTACGCTTGATATACGCTTGTGCTGCGCCGATTTTGATAAACTCAACTTCGCCGCTCGCCGCGTCAAGAATACAAATATCTGCTGTCGAATAACTTTCCCTCGACTTCAATCCCATAATCGAATTAATCATTTTCACCGCAATCGTTTTATCGAAGCCGTTCTCAAGAACGTTCCGTAAGATTTCAATAATTACGCCGCTTTGCTCGGCGGCGAAGCTTCCAAGTCCCATTCCGTCGCTCAAAATCGCGGCATATTTCCCGCGCCCGAGGCTGAAGAAGCAATGACAATCGCCGTTTTCCTCAAACGGCTTGCCATTTTTCTCCGCAACAGAAACGTTGAACGTCAACTTTTCAGGAGCGTCAACTTGTCGCCGAGTTCGCCGCCTAGTATCCCGCGCCAAATCGTTTAACATCAGCGAAATCCCGCGATACTGCTCACCCAACAACTCCCGATTCTCCGCCATTTTGTTTTTCCAAACGCAGTTCACGCGATAAATCCCGTAAAGTGAATTAACCTCGCTCAAAAGTTCGGGCAACCGAATACACTTCTCGCGAAAATGCAACGGAACATCTCCGACAGCAACTTCGCCCTGCAACTCAAGCGTTGACAGCATTTTCATACACACATCATACGTGGAGTTGTAGTCCGAGCTCCAGCAAGTCATCGCTTTTTTACACTTTCGGCAAACGCGCTCTGCCGCCGTGTCGAACAGTTGCGAAACATCGCCGCCGCTTTCCATTTTGTTCGGGTCGCTCCGCTCGAACACCCGACCAATCAATCCCGCTAAATTTTGAAACATCGCCGCAACCTCACTTATTCGTTTATTTGTCAGCGCGTCCGCGCCACTCGGAACGTTTACCGCAAGTTGAATATCCAACACAGGCTCGGGAACTTTGCCGTTTGGCTGAGACCACAGAACTTCGCCGCCTAATTGCGGTTGCGGAATCAACGCTTGCGCAAACGTGAACGCTCGCTTAGGCAGAATCAGCGCAACCGCTCCCGCGACGGCAATTTCGTATAAATTCAAAACGTGAATCCCGCCGATTATGTAGGTTGAAAGGAGGAAAAACGCTGCGGCAAATCCCACCGCCGCGGCGAGTTTGCCGAGAATTTCGGAAGTTCGGTAACGCGCCGTCACGTTCGCCGCTCCTGCCGCCGCAAGCGCGCAAACGGCGAACACGGCAATGTAGTTCAGCATATCCGCGCCGCCGAGTCCAAGCGTTGCGCCGAGGATTACGCCCGCGCCGACCGGAGCGGCAATTCCAGTTTGCCGATTGCGGAACGCCGAGCTTAACACGAGAATAATCGCCGCTGCAAGGAAATTCGCCGCCGAAAATATGTACGCGAACCTCAGCGGCGTGAACGCTAATACGACTACGCAAGTCATCAACACGGCTCGAAGCAGTTTCCCCTCGAACTTCTCGCTGAAAACGTAAACGCAGGCGAACACAACCGCCGCCTCAACCGCCGCAAGCGTGAAACTCTCGAGCGTTACAACATCGCCCCAAACGAGCAAAGCGGTTGAAGAAATAAACACCGAACCTGCCGCAATTGTCGCCGCGAATGGCACGTTCAACTCCTCGCCTTTGGCGGTCAGAGCGTAAAGCATTGTAACGTAAACGCAAATCGCCATTCCGTATTTAAGCGTAACATATCGCTCGCCGATTAGAAAAGTTCCCGCCAACGTAAGCGCAAGCGAAATCAACGCAAGCTTGCTGAAACCGCGATTCCGCGCGAGATACGCAATTCCAAACGGCGCGAATCCATACAGCGCAACGCTTGCGAAAAGAACACCCGCTAAGTGGGACGCGATTTTGCCAATATCAAATTTGGATAGGAACTCGAATTTACCTGACAGCTTGTCCACTTTAGACGCGGACTCCAACTGAATTTTTTCCATATATTTCACCGCCTGAACCCTATTATACAAAAAACCCACCAAATTATTTGTCATAATTTGGTAGGTTTTTAATTAATTTTAAATTTTATCTTTCCCAGATTAAAATTGCGCGTTCAACTCTTGTTTGGGACAAATCCGTTGTATCGGTTCGTATGGCGCGGAAATCCAAATAATATATCCTGTTGATTTGTTCGTTTATCGGGGTATTTGCGCTGTTTCGCCCGAAGTCAACCGCAATATGGTTTCCAACGCTGACTTGAAGCGGCTCAAGCGACGGAAAATCCATACTTATCACCTGCACTTACCTATATGACGCACAAAATTGCGATTCGTTACAAATTATTTTAATTATACCACAAAAAAAGAGCCGCAAGGCTCATAATCAATAAGGATGAGTAATACTAATTATTACCAAAATCATTGGCAGAGAGTGCATAAAAGCACTCTCTGCCTTTTTGGTTACTGCTACGCTGACTTATCCGCTATGTCTATATTTTTAACATCCACCAAACCGACAAAATTGTAGTAAATATCAATGTGCTGATATTTCTTTCTGTCAATGGTTTCCTTTTCATAAACTACAATCTTTTCCACCAACTCACGCAAGATAACGCTGTCTAATTCTTGAATATCGGTGTATTTTTTAACGATTTTCATAAACCTATCAATGTTTCTCGTCTGCTCGACATTCTGCTCAATTTGGTCGGTTAAATCAAAAATTACAGATTTCAATTCTGTTTGCTCGGTTTCATATTCGGCAGATAGAAGTTGAAATCGCTCGTCCGAAAGTTTGCCACTAACATTATCCTCGTAAATCCGCTTGAAAAGTGTATTAAGTTCAGCGTGTCGACTTTCCGCTTTCGTAAGTTCGCGTTTTTGTCGGTCAATCGTTTGTTTCTGTTCCTTTGCTGACTTGTCGGAAATATGAGCGACAAACTCATTTTCATACTCAGTGGCGAACTCCATAACGTGCTGAATATGCGACTGTACCAATGTTTCTAAAATTGGAATACGGATTGAATGAGGTGTGCAAGGGTGTTTGTGATGTCTGTATGTTCCGCAGATGTAACCCCATTTACTTTCGTCAAGCGTTCTTCCCCTAACGAAATAGTGACGCTTTCCGCAAGTTTCGCAGAATACCAATCCCGAAAATTTATCCATTTCGCCCATTGATGTCCGTCTACGCTTTCCCTCTCGTACTCGTTGCACAATATCCCAAGTTTCAAGGTCAATTATCGGTGTATGCGTATCTTCAACGATTTTCCAATCTTCTTTGGAATTAAACCGCATTTTTCTATCTCGGTACGATTTAGTATAGGTTTTACAATTTACCGTATGACCTAAATATTCCATATTTTCAAGTATGTACGCAACCGCCAGCGGATTCCAAGTGTAAGGGTCTGCCATAGCTTTTGAATAGCACTCATACCCTGTACGATTATATTCATAAGCGTTGGGAGTTAAAATCTTTTCTTCGGTCAATTTCCGCGCGATTTGCGATGGTCCAAGTCCACTCTTGCAAAGGTCAAAGATTTTCACTACATTTGGAGCGGTGTTTTCGTCAACAATTAAATTTCTATCCTGTGACAAATACCCATACGGCGCATTAGTTGACAATCGTTTACCCTGCTCGACTTTACTCCGATTAACTGCACGAATTTTTCTGCTCGTATCTCTAACGTGTCGTTCGTTGAAATAGTTGATAATCGGACTCATATCTTCGCCGTAATCATTGGCAAAATCGGTGTCTACATTGTCATTAACCGCAATAAATCTTACGTCATTTTCGGGAAAAAACATTTCGGTGTACATTCCTGTTTGCAGATAGTTCCGTCCAATTCGTGATAAATCTTTAACGATTATCGTTCCGATTTCGCCGTTTTCAATCATTGATAATAATTCTTGAAACGCCGGACGGTTAAAGGTGTAACCCGAATGTCCGTCATCCACAAACTCAATA
>Ga0123355_10019147_pt1 | contig 10891 bp, 9 predicted proteins | sample TergutEmb28metaG_3_FD_89872 | JGI IMG/M metagenome (GOLD analysis project Ga0123355, IMG submission 89872) | Embiratermes neotenicus P1 segment gut microbial communities from Petit-Saut dam, French Guiana - Emb289 P1 | ecosystem: Host-associated > Arthropoda: Insects > Digestive system > Gut ...
GACACGACAAGAAAAAAAAGAAAGAAAAAATACTGAGGGTAAAAAGAAGGGGGGGGGGAGGGGGGGGGGGGGGGGGTGGTCATATTAAAAAACGTATCGTAAAGAAATAAGACATGAAAGTGTGAATTGGAATGTTGTGGCTCGTAATAGGAAAGATTGGCTTGCTGTTGTTAGCACGGTAATATACCTTCATCTTACATGAAGTTAGGGGAATTTCTTGACTCTTTGAGGAACTGTGAGTTTCTCAAGTTAGTATCATGGATTTTTTTTCTGAGTTTCGTTAGTTATGGGGTGACAGGGGTTTTGTACGGAATGAAATAGGTTGTAGGCGTGGTAGGTCGTTGTGATTTGGTCAGGATTTTATTCACTGGTGGGGTTTGTTGTTTGGAGTTTTGCTCTGCCAGAAGGTTGTTGCTTATGTCTGCACCGCATCTGGTCGCTTTGTCGGTTGCTGAATGCTTCTCTGAATTAAAACAAAACTTACAAATATGCTTTGTCGGCAAATTGTAGAGTTTATTGTGTCAAAGCAGGTGGTACACATAATTAACATTGCGCTTGTAAGGGGTTAAAAATGTCATAGGTATTTATTCTGAGAATGAAACAAAACTGTCGGATGTTCTGTGTAGAAAAAGAAGAACGTTGAATTATTTAACACTGAAGCAGATGGTGCGCATTATTATCACTACGCTGTGAATATTTTAAAGCAACGTGTAACAATATATTTCCGTTTGTAACGACCATATAGAGATTCCCACTGCGTACTAAAACCAGCGCCTCTGAAATTCTTAGCGAGCACCAGATTGTTTTGAATTGGAAGCCATTTTCTGTCAGCCTTGAAAGCTTAGCGGTTTCGAATTCATTTAGGTGAGGGAAGTCATGGTAGTAGCTACCTGACAATGTAGGCGCGCAATCTGATGCTGGTCTGGACCTGTTTATTGTTGATGGCTTTAAAGTCGACTTTACTGCCCACGTGGGGGACCGCGGTACTGTGCTACAAATCGGAAGGTCACTGTTTCGATCCCAGCTGGTGTCAATAGATTTTTCATTGATATAAAATCCACTATGGCCCTGGGGTCGAGTCAGCCTCTAACAGAAATGAGTACCAGGAGTATTTCCTGGGGGTAAAGGCGGCCGGTGCGTAAGGCTGACAACCTACCACCATCCTTTGCCATTGTCACGAAATCTGGGAGCCTTAACTTCCTGGAACCCTCTGGGCCTGCCCAGGTCTGTAATGGGACTGCTTTACCTTTACCTTTTTACTGCCCAAATTATTCGTCACAGTTGACACATTACAAATATTATACCTAAAGTAACTCATATTAAACATTTATAGTCGCATTTCCTTTGTACCGTTGTCACCACTGGACGGAGACAGAGCCTCGGCTCTAATGTCGGCTTGCACTGCCCGAAGGTGTGATTGGTTTTAAGTAGTAGGGGCTGTGTGTTCGGGCAATAACGTGACTTTCATATTCAAACACTTGATACCTCCAACGGTTCAAGGTGTTTGGGGAATTCGTTGTATCTTTTATTGTCTTTCAGTAACCTCAACATACTAAAATTTGGCAACAATTTATGTAGCCAATAGGGGGGGGGGGGTTTTTTTTTAGCAAATCCGAAATTCTCTTCGACAAGCGGAAATTTTGTGTATATTATTAGTTACTGTAGTCGAATGCGGATGTGATGGTATTGTGACCCTACCGGTACGTGGAGTAAAGCGACCGGAGGGCGGAGTTGACTATGCAGCTTCATCTATCGCCATGCGTAGAGTGCGTGGAACTTTATCTCGTTCCTCCCACAGATACTTTTACATAACGATGCCTGTCGCCTACACTAGACACCCCCCCCCCCCCCACCTCGACTTAAGGCAATTTCATGCACTCAGTTTTAAAGATATAAAACAAAATAACATTTTTTTAAACCTGCGCCGAATTTTTCTTTGCGGACAAGCAAGCGCTGTGAGATGAGTGTGGGAGAAGGTTAATGCTGGGCGATAACACAGGCGGCGGGCCGGTCGTGCTGCGCCCGATCAGGTTCCACTGCGTTGGAGTTTGATTTCAGCTGCACCCCATTGTATATAGATGTATAGTTGACCATATGGACACTCGATTCGGTTTGCCCAGAATTCAACTTGCGCCTGAACAATGCTTTTGTCGAATGGTGAGGTGACTGGTGAATTGGAGAGGGTGTGGATGTAAGCGGTCTTGACCGAAATTTGGGTAGTTTCCCAGTATTTGCATTGGGCGTCTGTGATGAAACACGACAAACCATAGTCACGATACCATTGTCAGGGCTGTCTCTCGAATTTAAGTCGGAATCTTTTCTGTTCCACTCTGTTCACCTTTCTAGGTGACATTGCATGGTTAGGCATATTTACCGTAACCTCTTGCTGTCGTTCGGGCACGGTGCGTCGTAACGGGACAGCGTCCAAATATGATGTTGATGGCGAATATATTGACTGAGCATTCGCAGGAGGTAGACAAGGTGTGTCTGCGTAGTTTGAGAGGAAGGGCGGGTCGCACATGAAGAAGTTGTGGTCTGCACGCTTAGTGACGTGATGACCAGTCGGGGTTCGCCCCACGACTCGATAATCAACCCCTCCCCCCCATAACCGAAGTTACTCCTCGAATAACAGGAATCCAGAATATTACCTTGTGTCAGAAGAATGGAATAAAATCCGAAGAACCCCACAGCAATTTAGTATGTACATTTGGGGTCCCGCTCTATTCAAACTGTGGCTGGTCTACAACGCCGCGTGCGATGTACGTATGCAAACAGACGTTTGAAACGGCCTCTCATGTGCCCTGTGACTGTGAGGCATTGACCGCATTTAGATTTAGACATCTGGGCCAGCATTTTCTGAAACCGAGTGACTTTGATGATATTTCGTCAGCAGGGTTTTTGTACTTTGTTCAAATTGCGGGGCTGCTGAATGCGTGAGCCAAGGGCTGCACATAACTTCGACCACGGTCCAAATGCACGGGTCACTTTGGTGCCCACCCTTATGTATTCTGTTCTTGGGGTCTCGTTTACCCACGGAACCCTCATGCTGCAGGGTGTGTGGGTGCTTACCTGTGCCACTGTGCATGTTTCCGTCGCTTATCTCCTGGAGACAGGTGATATTCTGTAAATAATAAGTGGCTGTGTGTGCCGCCAAGTGAGAACGGAGAGAAACAACTGTGCCTCAGGCCGGAATCAGATCGCATTCGTCGTATTGTTCGCGAGCTATCTCGGTTAATTTTGTGGTGCAGGGTGTATGGGTTTAAAATACACAAAAATTTGCATCTTAGTACACTTCAAATAAATCAGTTTTGATACTTACACAACTGTTGGACCTTTCATTAGCACAGTGTTTCCCAAACCTTTTTGCTCGCGGACCCCTTTTGGCTGCGAAAAATAACCACGGATCCTCACATTCTTGTTAACGTAATAGTGTCCGCATGGTAAGTTTCCAAAACTAAAAACTTATGTCTCAGAACTGATTTTAGGTAGCTGCGTATAGTAGTAGCATACGTAAGAATGCATTGCGTTATTTGGTCTTACATAAAACAATTGTCCCTCGCTTCGTGGGTACAGGAAGTTTCTTAATTGAATATTATATAGATCGTACGAAATCAGCATATCGCCAATTCAAGAAGTTTCACGGTAATTTTTAACAAAACATTGTTCCTTTCATTAAAAGACAAGGAAATTTCAAAGTAGTCATTACAGAAATTTATCCCCGGATCTCCTGCAAACTGGTTGCGAATCCCTTGGGAACCGCGAAACACACTTTGGGAACCACTGCATAAACAGATCAGACGAAATGTCTTGCTGTCCGGGGCTTGTAGGAGAGGAAGTGCAGTTCGGAAGTTAGATCCTTGAACTCCCGGTCCCTCGGAAATCGACCCTGGCAATTGACCAGTTCAAAACCACCTCCACCTTGACTCTGGAGTTCACAGGCACAGAACAGCGTTTTGAGATATAATAAACATGATATATGACGATCCCAGACTGTTGGGAAATGAAGCCGTGTAGACCAGTCTGTGAGTATCATCGTGCTGTTCAGGTCGTTCTCCTTTCTGCAAATAATAGACAGGTGAAGAGAAACTGCTGCCCGCGCCCTACGACAGTGACATGGCCTTGCCCAGAGGCAGCGCAACCGGACTGCTCAATTATCACCTAAAACTGTGTGCATCATTGTGATTAGTGTCGTGTAAACAAGTGCTTTCCACATTTCACACAATGGAGACGTAATTTTCTGAACGTAGTCGAAAAAGACAGGGGTGGTGAATCTTGTCTGATATCTTTATCAGTACTTGCTTACCAATTTGCAATGGTGCCAGCTGTCACCCTTCATGCTGACTGACAGCTCTCCATCTCTTAGACGTGGTTGTTAGCGACACAATCAGCAGTATTGTCATGTGCAAGGCGGTTGATCTATATCGGCGTTGGCCTTAGTTATTCACCCAAATTTATTGATCGCCGATTCCGGTGGCCATGCGGTCCAAGGCGTAGGTCTGAAGCTGCTTGATTTCTGGGATCGCGGGTTCGAATCCCCCTGAGGTCATTCATCTCTTATGATTGTTGTGTGCTATGTAGGTAGCGGCATGTGCGACCAGCTGATCGCTTGTTCGGAGGACCTACCGGGTGTGTGTGTGTGTGTGTGTGTGTTTACGCGCCAATTTTACCCTTGTCTAAAATGAGGGTTTCAGCATTTGTAATGTTCTGTTTTTGGAATATGTTTCATCAGTTTCAGTTCTTTTATGGAATAGATAAATTTCACTACCAGAGTGGAATATTCTGGAAATTAAGTCAGTCTAGAAAACTGTTGCGTTTCGCGTACCTCATATTCAGTTTTGTCTTAAATCTGAATGTTTAGTGTATATTTCAAAATTGATTTAAATCTGACGTGAAGTTCTCCTATGAAAAGATCAGTTATATTTGAAAATGGTCACATGTGTTTTTCTTGCAGAATCTTTTAAAATACGTAGCCGTTCAAAGATGCTGAAGCTTTGTGCTGAGTTTATCAGAGTGGGCACTGAAATTAACAAAGATCTTCAAGGCTGGCAGCTATATCTGCTCTTACAGTGAGGGGGTAATTTTGCTTCTTGACATACATAGACAAACATTGCAGCAAATGGTTCGGCTAAGCCACATAATATTGTTATGCATTCGTAATCAGTGCTACTGCAAGTTCACTTCATTCAGAAGCATCTTGAATTGTCCATGGCTGAGTGCCCGAGAAAATATGATATGAACAGTTTGTTGTTGTTCTCGTTTGTTGCTGCCTTGTTGTTTGTGTTCTGCCCATAGTGCTTGTTGATGTAGGATGCAATGGAAGGGCATAACTGGACCTGAGGTAGCATATGAAAGTTATACAACAAACGCTGCACTCGATACAGCCATGCTTTGCGCAGACACATCTCTTCTTTAGTCACAATCGAGTGCTGGCAACATGTGGATATCTTCGTCCTTGGTTATCTGGGAGAGACCAAACGTCTTCACTTGTTCTTCTTTCGTTGTATCGTCTGAAGGATATCTCGCTGTAATAGCAGTTCGTTTCTCGTAGAAACCATAAGTTGTCTTGTTCAGGTACATGCAAAAACAATATGTCTGACTCTTCTATAAGATGTCTTGAAATACCGTTGTCCAGATCTTTTACTTTATCCTTGACAGTATTTGCACTGGAGGGCAATTACTTAACCCTTTAAACGCCGAGTTAAATCCCATCTGCCATCTGCTGGCATTATTAGGAGCTCTCCATATTCTCCACGTTAGCAGGGTAAGGGTTAAGCCGCTCAGTTTTTATTACGGAAGTCTTCAGGTAATGAATAAACGACGACGACGACAACAACAACAACAACAACAACAACACAGCGTAGTTAGTACACCGGCCATCTGATAACGGTTGCACTGAGTGTCCAACGATATTATTTCTGTGCAAAGTACTGCATTAATTCCTTGTCCATTTTGCGTATAAGTTTCTTGTCACTGCTTTCGAAATGCCATTTCCCAATGAAGGTTTCACAAATACCAAACATGGAGCAAAGAAACCAACGCTGTACCCTTAAATTTAATTACACCACACTTAAGTGCCCCGTGTCCATTGCCCTTGATATCTGTTGTTCCATTGCTACTCGAGTGAATCCTAGTGAATGCTACTTTTCATTTCACGCTTCAGAAGATTCACGGGTAGCATATTAATCACTAGGTGTCCATGTCGTGCTGTAAACGTTTTCAGCTCTACGTGTACAGCACACCAGAATGAGACACAACAAAATATACAGTACAGTCTTTCCACACAATCACTAACACAACGCTACACCACAAATGTGACTGGTATTGAGGTATAGTGTATTATTTTGTTTACGTACACGACCATGAGTTGATGTTATCTGAATTCTTATGACACTACTGACTCGATGGAAAAGAAACCATATGAGAACATGAAACGACATGTCTTAAAAATGCGCTTAACAATAAGCATGTTAATTTCTAGGCTGCAGAATACTACTTCGTTATTTCTTTCTTGTAATATGCTAAAAACCGTAGTGGTGAACGTTCCGTTTCGTGGTGGTGAATGTTACTGCCTTGAGTTACTCCGTAAAGTTTGGGATGTTATATCAGTACGACATTCTGTACACACCCTTATTCTCTTGCAATGTTTGTTCCCTGTTTCGTTTTGCTCTGTCCTTAAAATGGAAATCGAACACACGAAGTGCGATAGGGTTATCAGTTCTTGTTCCGATGATTTGCTGTCTGCTAATGACTGATGTGTTGGAGTTAGTTTGTCGGCTGAAATACGGCACGTAAAATTCGGACTCTGTTGCAGATTTGTATGAAAATCACTGCCGCCAGCCGAAAACTCTGATCTCTGATTTCTTAACCTCTCCTACTTTGTCAGAGCCGTCTCTAGAACCTTGGTTCTTGAGTTCTTGATGTGTAGGGTGAGTCCCGTAGGAGTACTTACGGATGCGTGTTGGGGGTATGGAGGGCAGCGAAGCATTTTCGACCAAAATCAGATTTGCCTCAAAACCTGAACGGCCTCTCCTGCCATTTCTCAGATAAAACCAACATTTGGTCAGTTGATAGTTGAAGAGATGAAGCATTAATTATAGTAAGGCTGCTGGTAACGATTAAAGTAATTCTGACGTTTTTATTGGACGTTATTTGCGTAGGGGGGAAAAAAGGGCACCTGAGGCTGAGACGTCCCCGCCCCCAGCCCCTCCGTCTGTCTGTGACTTGGTATCATCGACTAGCGACTAAGCAGTGCTTTCCCTTGAGGATCCACGTTCGTTGTTTGATCCTGTTTTGTGTACAGAGTATAGCTGGCCCGTTGACAGGATACTTGCTTTTGGCGAGAAATCTAATAAATGAATCTAACAGAACTATTCTCGGGCTTATAGGTTTGTTATCGCTATTTGCCTGATTTTACATATTTTAATTTCACACATTTATTTCTGAGTTGATGTCTTAACGTCAGGATCTCATTCCTAAGGCCATTCCCAGTCATAAATGTCATTACATGGTCTGATTCTCAGGGGTTACGGGTTTATCAGTGCCTGAACGTTTAAAAATAAGAATACGAATTTTGTTTCTGAACTGTTACTGTTCAGAATGATAACCCTTGGTCCTACATGATAAAATTCTTCTATAAATCCTGTAATATTTATGATGGTTTTGTATGGAAGACAAAGGACGAGAGGGTTTTAGACAGTAAAAGAGAGAACTTCTCGAGACAACCTGCTAGACTCTGCTCCACTGTTTGTTTGTCTTTATTTCATAAGACCCGGATATGACGACTACTGGTGGTTACGTCGTTCTCCGTTGACTCGAAGCAAACAACTGCATTGCAGCCACACATGGAATTGCGCTTCAGTTGCACTGTTGGCGCGATGTGGGAGAGTTGGGGAGGGGGAGGGGGGCTGCCGACTGTCTGCACAAACAACCGAAACGTAACGACAGCATTAATGGTGAAACAGGAGCACCTTTTGTGACTGACGTAGGCTTAGGCTATATGGGGCATTTCCGCAAGCATTTCGCGGTTTTGTTTTTCCACTTTGCCTAATGTTAGCTATGTGTGTTGGTCTGTGTGCCGTACGTAAAGTCGGTGTGATGCAAGGGTGACTCGCGATCCACAGGATACGGGAAATATTCCTGTATACAGTATAATACCATGCTTTCCGGTTTGCAGGAGAAATATCCACGAATCTACTGCATTTTACTCCCTCGTTGCATTAGTTACAATAGAATGTGTTTTCTGTGGAATGCGCGCAGAGACCGAAGAAACTGTTGAGCACGAACATATAATACATCGTAACACAGCCGGATGGCAGCACTTTTACAGGTGAGAACGCGTGATTTTCTTTCAGAATAAAGGAACGACCGATGAAGGAAGCTGTAGAAAATTTTGCGCCGATAATAGTCAAGAGCAATGGAACAGAATCGTTATTACAGCGTAACACTACCAGATAAAGCCTTTCAGTGTATGACATGAACGCCTGGTGTTCTCTAAGCATAAAGAAACTACAGATGAGGGAGACGTGGAGAAGCGCTTGGCGATAATATTAAACTGTAGTTGTCGGCAGTAAAATATCCGATTACTGCCGACAACTACAGCACATTCCAATGGAACAACTTTAATAGATGAAGTCCGCTCCGTGTGCTGTGGAAATAAAGAACGGACCGACGTCAGGAATTGGTTTGTTTGGTTTCTGGGGTAGCACTCTTTCAGTGGATCTTACAGGATGTCTGTATTTCCGTCTTTGCGGCAGCCTTAACTCATCAGGAAATAGAGATAGGAGCTTGAAAAAAATTAAGTATTTCAATCCCGTTGAATGATGGTTTACAATTTAATGTAAAGGTTTACGTGATAAGGTATTGGATGTTAACTTGTAATACATAATATACTGTAGAAAAGAGCTCTTCTGATTGAGGAAATGTGAACAGTAATTACCTTGACAGAACAGTGGTGTTTTCCTCGATCCAGATGACTTCGGCAGTAAGCTGCTGCGAAACGTGGGTAACTGTCGACCTACGGCAGCGCCTAGTCCTTTTGAGACGCAGTCCGAAATAACATAATGCGACAGAATTTGCGCGCACTCTATTTTACGGGCACTCCACGAATTTGAGCCAAAAAATGTAAACCTTCATCATTGTAGTCAACATGGTAAAATTTTTGTTGAAACTTAATGTGATATGTATGCAGTTAATCAGGTCAGTAAATTTCCTGTTACTTCAATTCGGATCAGAGAGCCTCCACGAAGTATCGGAAGCGGACACTCTTTCCAGCTATGCCCATGACCTCTCTCCAAGTCTCTCCCACTATTTCAGCTTCTTCATCTTTCGTTCTCCAACTCCTTCTCAGTCTTCTTCTTCTTCTTCTTCTTCTTCTTCTTCTTCTTCTTCTTCTTCTTCTTCTTCTTCGTCGTCGTCTTTATCTTTCTGCTTTGTCGTTTGGGCCTCCAACTTGCAGCTTGTTTCTTTGTGGGAGAGGAATCCTTCCTCAGTGTATGCCCGATCCACTTTCACTTACACTAGTTATTTGCCCTGCCACTGGTTGCCCTTGTGCACACCTCCACACTTCTTATGTGGAACAGGAGAAATATCCCCGAAAATTTATAAGGGAAACTCAAACTAGTCCCAGTGTTCACCTGGTTTATCGTAGAAGAGAGCCCGAAGATGGAGATTTACTGTTTCTGTTAAGAATGGATATGTTCGTGTTGAAATTTATGATCAACGGATAGTGCCTTGTTGTCCCCTACATCCAGAATTTCTAGTGCACTTCTTAATGTGCGATACTTCCATAAAATGCATTTGCAAGTATATGAGTAAAGGATAAGACATTACTGAAGCCACACAGAGCTTGGCAGATATATCAACACTCATAAGATTTTGTGGCGAATGTTTAAACTTTCAATATTCGCGTATGTGTGACATCCGTCACTCATCCATTACAGTGTATGTCTTTAAAACGGCCAAAGTGTTTACTTCACTGAAGAAAATGCCCTTTAATGCCTTCATGTAGAATCTAATACAAAAACAACACTTTATTAACCTTTCTTAAAAGACAGCTTCGTGAAAGCATTGCCTTGTCATTTGGTCCCGACATTTTATCGACGAAAACTGACACTGTGTGCGGTGTGTTGAATGAAATTACATGTTCTGATTTCAATAACTAAGGGGAGACAATTTTTACTGTGTCTCATGGTGGAACAGGAAAAACATTTTATTAACCTGCCAAGCAAATATTTTACAATAGTGCAAGTTCATTGGTTTGTTGTCAGTATGCTATGCCACTTAAGGCAGCATATGAAGCTTTGGGTCGCACATTGCAAGATTTATTAAGAAATCAAGTGTGGGAGGAGTCACTGTTGTACCTGGCGATTTTTGACAAACTGTTCCAGTTATTTCAAGAAAACCCAAGAAGATGAAATTCGGGCATGCATTAAGTAATCATGTACATACATTACGGAAAATCTGCTTGAGGATAAACACGCGAACGCAAATTGAAGGTTATACTTATATTGGTGAATTAGCAAAAAAACCGCTTGAGATTACACAGTGACGCTAAATAAGGATTTTGAAGGATATCTGAAATTGAGAAATACAGGACACATAGGCGATAAGTTAGAAGATAAAAAAGTCGGTATTTCCAAGTATTGTTAATCAGTGTATTTGTCCAGCAGAATTGATAAATGGAGCAATTTCATCAGCCAGAAGTGTTGCTGTTGGCGCTGTAAAATTTGGGAGGGAGGGAGGTAAAGGGGGGGGGGGGGGAGGAGGATACCGGAAGTATAAAAAGGCAAAAAACGGGAAAAGAGGAATAACCCCAGTCATTTTTAACCTCGGAACAAGAAGAAAAACAAAAACCAAAATTTAAAACACAAAAAAAAAAAATAAAAAAAGAACA
>Ga0123355_10019148_pt1 | contig 10891 bp, 7 predicted proteins | sample TergutEmb28metaG_3_FD_89872 | JGI IMG/M metagenome (GOLD analysis project Ga0123355, IMG submission 89872) | Embiratermes neotenicus P1 segment gut microbial communities from Petit-Saut dam, French Guiana - Emb289 P1 | ecosystem: Host-associated > Arthropoda: Insects > Digestive system > Gut ...
CGTTGCGCTAACCACGTGACACCCATCTATCCGCAAAAGTTGGCACTAACTTCGCCTACCGGCGGCGGCCGCTCTGTCGGTATGGTTCGCTCGCGGACTAAAGCCACGGAGTTTAGTTTAGGTGGTCTTGAGAGCCGCTGCGTGGGTCGTGTGTACGGTGCGGATGGTGCCGTGCGACGCACGAAGAGGAAGATGCACGGTCAAACAACCCTCAAGACTGAAGGTGAATCGCATTAAATAAAGCCGAAACAATTACCCTCACGTGACTGAAGACAACTGCCAGTGATGAGCGCAGTACTGGGGCAGTGAAGGGAAGCCCGATGGCCAGCCACAAGGTCTCATACGGATTCGTCGAAACCAGTTAACGAAGATCAAAATTCCGAACATCAAGACTCTACTGTCTTCAGAACTAGGTACCTGCTCAAACATGAACTGCAACGTCTGGTAAATGGTGAAAGACAACTTTGTAGCGTTGTACTTAAAACATAAGGGCAACTTTTACATACCCCTGTAAACACGAAGGGTATAATCGTTTAATTAGCACACCAACTAATGCACATACGTAAATTTTTTTACATTAAAACATTTAAAATCGCTGAAACATGTTTCGATCCTAGGATCATCTTCAGGGAGCTACACTGTTCCTTGCTAAAGTCACATTTATAAAAACACTCTTTGATCAATTTCCTTATATTCCTTGCTCCTTCCTGTAACTCCCTGAAGATGATCTTAGGATCGAAACACGTTGGAGCGATTTTAAATGTTTTAATGTAAAATATATATATGTGTATTAGTTGGTGTGCTAATTAAATTACTATACGAAATGCAGGGTGCAACGATAAAGAAGGTGGGTATAATTTCTATTACAGTAATACGGTAAAGGTAAAGCAGTCCCGTTACAGGCCTGGAGTGGCCCAGAGGGTTCCAGGAAGTTAAGGTTCCCAGATTTCATGGCAACGGCACAGGATGGTGGTAAGGTTGTCAGCCTTACTTACCGGCCGCCTTTACCCCCAGCAAATGCTCCTGGTATTCATTTCTGTTAGAGGCTGAGTCGACCCCAGGGCCACAGTGCGAATGGAACAGTAATAAGGATAATAGATTATTAAAAGCGACGCTAACCGCGCAATTCAAGTACCACGATAAAAAACGGAAAAGGCTCAAGTAATATCAAGGCACTTAAAGTCTTGTTAGCATGCTTCAGTTTGGGATACACAAAAACTGTCTGAAAAATTCGATATTTACTAACAGGATCACTGCTTACCTATACGTTATTTAGTCTTCACATTACAATGGTGTAGCCTACAGTTTGCAAGACAATCGCTCTATACACATCGACGGAGAGAGTACGTGCACAGAAAACACACACACACACTAATCTAGTAAGAGTTTGTGTCTGACTGCATGACGCCACATTAAGAAAAGTACAAGAATAAAATTCTATCCATATATATACATGAGATTTGTGACATCTTGCAAAGGTGAAGCTGTGGTTTGTACTGTACCCTCGGTGATGCGACGCTGTGCTGTTCGGTGTGTCGCTAAACCTGCACTACCTGAGCAACCCTCAAGACTTGCTTGCTGCGTTGTGCAGTCTTCCAGGAACTAACCGAGAACCTGGTTCCATTCATGGTCTGTCGTCAGCTGCCAGTCGGTTGTGCCCGAGGGGAAAGGGGGGGAGGGGATGCAAAACCCTCCGAGTCTCAACAAATAGGAAGGAAATGAAATAATGTAATACAACAGATTAGTTGGTGAATACAAGCCATGAACTGGAAAACGGCTGTGGCCTATTTTAAGGCAGTATTCCTGCAATGACGCGAAAGACTGAATAACGTCGAATGATGTGGTGATCACTGAATAACAAATTGGATAAAATTTGGAAGTGACGTAATTTGAAGTGGTGTCCTGACACCTTCTTAGAGGGACTGAGAAAATCACGAAAAACCAGTGAGATTAACCGGTGTCTCGGCCGAGATTCGAACTAGACATCTCCCGAATGCAAGTTTACTGCGCGCGCGCGCGTGTGTGTTTGTGTGTGCGCGCGCGTGTGCATGCCAGTACGACTCCTTATTCCTTATTAAATTACGAACATCGATACTGCGCAGGCCTGCACAAACCAATTCCGTTTGAACAACGCGTCAGAGCGCCACATCTATCCAATAAACACTAAGGAATTTGCGATGTGGGAACAATAATATTGCAACGTAATGACGAGTTCGGAACTTTCGAAGGTTTCAGATTTTATATATATATATATATATATATATATATATATATATATACAAAGGCAAAGGTAAAAGTTCACCCTCGAACAGGCCACGAAGGCCCAGAGGGGGAGCAGAGGTATAGCTCTACTCTTTCTTTAACCTCGGCGCTAGATGGGGTGGGTGGTCAACGACGCGCCCCGGCCGCTTTATCTCCGGGAAAGACCCGGTACCCATTGTACAGAAGGCTGGGTGGGCCCCAGGGCCGGTCTGGACAGATGCGGAAAATCTCGCCCCCCACCGGGATTCGATCCCCGGACCGTCCAGCCCGTAGCGAGTCGCCATACCGACTGCGCCATCCCGAGTTTTCAGGAAAATAAAAAAATAACTATATGTCGACTGCGTGAAACAATGATGTGTGATGGAATGTTGGACATGATCCTATGTCCAACAAACACGCAACATTCCTTCTTTGTATCTGTAGATTACTACGTCCCTCCCAGCGTAAACGTATGAGATCCTTAGGAAAAGTTATGAATTATGAATTATTTCTTACGCCTCTGCCATGGATTTTAACAATTTTTAACTTTAATAATAGATCTTTTACTATCACAATTTTATTTTAATGATAATTATGATGTGGGATCCCACAAATAAAGCAACGGAAGTACCTACGTTGATATGTCATTACATTATTCTGGCTACTTGTGTTGTACAAGGACCTGACGATGGATTAACTCGAAACATGTAGCCAATGTTTCTGAAAGAGAACACAAATTGCGTTTCGACTGATAACTTGTCTTTTTCCCTGTATTACGAATAATTGTTCATATCAATCACATACAAATGCTGATTTTATGCAGTTAATCATATCAAGATAAAATAATATGCCTCCAGTTCAAGTTACCGGGCCTAACAAGAGGGTGTCGGTTGAACTGCTGGGCTTTACAGTACACAGCACGAAGTACAGCACTATCAAAACTGTAAGGAATTTTGCTGTCCTCTGAGGAACGACCATGTGGCTTCACAGCTAGGAACCAACGTTTTGTTGAAGGTGCTGCCTCAGACTGTGGGGTACGAAAGGCACCACCAGAATATCACGCTTCTGTCCTGAAGGTGGAGGCAACAGGTGACCCCGAACGGTTGAGATCTGCATATCAAATTGTACGGCGTCACATTCCAGGAGAAGGTATCTTCACAGTCACCCCAGTCAAAACCTCATTACTGCGGTTTCTTTATTATTCTAAACACAAAAAAGGTGTAATTCCAAAGGGCAGCGTTTGTAATGCCCGCTTTTACACCGTGCATGTGCATTTATTTCCATTTACCAGCGATTACTACTTACTTGACGCTCATTCCCATGGAATGTTCGGGTGGTCCCGTCAGATAGAGAGGCTGTTGGTACGCTGATGGGTCGTTCATCACCATACCATCTGTGGGCTGATTGCCCATCATTTGGGGCTGCTGGTACGACGCCATGTTGCCTTGGGAGGGATGCTGGCTGGCGGCTTGCTGTTGTTGCTGGTGGTGTGGGTTAATTTGAGGAATGTCGAATTCCTCGTCGCCAAAACTGGGGGTATGGAAAGTCTGTAACACAGCAAAAAGAAATCATGTTAAAGGAGAGTCAAATCCTTTTAATCGCAAAATAATCTGCAGGTAAAAATAGGATATAACAAACAACCTAATATTCAAGGAGGGGGTGAGGGGGGAAAGCGAATATTGGCACGTTGGCACTGGGTTGCGTGATTCTGCCATATTCTGTTGCAGTCGCCTCTAACTGCAAGACAGTAGTAGGGTATACCGTCCACGGCACATTAACACACAACACGTTGCGGGATTTCACATTCTCCATTCCGTGCATTTTAGTCAATTATTACAATTCAAACCAACAATAGCAAAGAATTTGATTAAAATCACATTTCATGTAGCAGAACTGCTGGAAATTCCGACAGTTCTGCTACACGCAGGAAACGACAACATTCAGCATCTGGTTTATATATTTGTGTGTTCCCTGATGATTTGACCGGACAGCCCGAAACACGTAGGCGTTGGTGTTTTGTACTATTACTGTAAATGTAATAAAACTCTGTACATTTGTTGGTTTGCATTGTACTAAACGTTTCGGAAGTTCCTTGTACTTAAGGCTTCAGGCCCATACTTGTTACTATATTCACAAATTCATTCTTTCTTTCTCACTCTCACAAAGGGATCCGGTTTGATCCCCACCGTTGACATGAAGGAACAACAAAAAACACAAATAATGGAACATTCGTTGTAAATTTAGCGGATAAATAACACATCCCATACCTAGCTACAGTTTCCACAACACCAGAACTCATACAATATAGCCTCTAGGACACAATCTCACATAACGACTACAAATGAATGTGCACATTGTGACATTGAAAAGACCTATAGTCACCGTTTCAGCGTTATTATTATTATTATTATTATTATTATTATAGAAGAATTTTTTTCCCCGGAGGAGGGGCACCGCTATACTCTGCAATATTATTTGATGCAAGTTTATTGTTATTTTCTCCTGTAAACGACTGTTAACCTATAAAACATTGAACACGGTTGTTTCAAATAGTACACAGATTTACAGAATAAGCAGTGCTGATATGTGATCTAAGAGGTAACTTTTATCCGGTAGTGTTCGACGCAATTACTAGCAACTAAAGAGTGCATTTCTTTACCGACTATTCCTGCCGTATGGTGGTGCTATCGAACGTGAGAATTGCGTTTGGTTTCTATTCACGCGAACGACAATCAAACCGACAAATATCCCGACAAACGATGTCCTGCTAAGGCTAGTTACAAAATGCCGATGTGAACACAATGACAACCAGTCCGCTGCACAGTAAACTCATGCCACGTTGTGTACACAAAACGTAGAAAAAAAAAACCCGGACCAATGCAAGTACAGTAAACTGGATATACATGGTCGAATTGTGTCGACTTTTGCCTACTTGCATGCAGTCTTTCGACACACTGCCAACTGACTGCACACCATACCTCGTCGTCCTACTGTCACTCTGCTACATTGTGAGCGACCGAAGATCAGGGACAGCATCTTTCTTCTTGGCCATTACCTCGTAACTCGCACAGGCTCTTCGAACACGCATCCTGCTATCCAACACGTACGAGGCTTGTCAGTGGAGGTAAAGTGGTCGGAGCGCGAAGCTGCCGAGAATAAGAATGTGTGGTACTTTTCGCTGGTCACCAGTGACAATTTCATCCGACCCTCGAGTACATTCATTCCGAAAACATTTTCTGCTGTAGCAGGTAACGTCCCTGAGACAGTTCAACGAGCATTTGTTGAGGTACAGTACGTCGCTTCGTTTTTGGCCGGTGCAGGAGTTAGCGGAACTGGCTGACGAACGGGCCTACTGGGTGTGGTGAAGTGGCAAGGGGTGGGTGTTAATGTGCTTGGGACTTCAGTGTGACGAGGTCGGCTGTACTTACGGGGCGAAAAGAATGACCAGACCAGGGCTGGAGAATATTTTTGAAGGCGCGTGCCCAAAATGTCTATAAATTTTGAAGAAATTATTTCGCGTATCCATGGGAATTTTGAAGAGCAAAATATGGTACTGGAGCCTTCCATAATTAATTACTGCATTATAATTATAACTTGTATAGGATATTATAGTTGTACAATGAATTCATAGAATAATCGTTATAATATATTTGTAATAAAGGCCTCCTCGAGGAATGCGATAAGGAAGAAAATGTGGAAAACACCCCCAGCCTACGTTCCTCCCTCAATGTGGATGACCAAGTTTCACACCCATACAAAGAAGATCGTGTACATTTCTTCTTACTGCAGAGCTGATCACAGAACACGTGTACAGAGCAAAACGCCAACAACGAACAAACACAATATGTGACCTTGAAAGCAATTCCAGTAAAATAAAAACCAAACTGAATATCAACTCGTTCGTCTGGCTTCTCGTGTTCACTCCTTATGGAAGGATAACGTCAAGCCCCTCCGATGAGATTTGAAGTAGCAGTGGCAGAACGGACACTCTAATAGTTGGCAAGCGACGCTCAAGAATTGTCGATAAGAATTTCATACGATACAATGTCCTCAAAACAGCCGATGGTACAGTGCTGAATGTCGCGTGCTTTACCCGAAGGACACTCAACAATCGCACGCCATAAACTAATTTTGTATGCCAATACTACTGGTGAAGAAAACGTTGGGCCCATAGCTGACAACGTTTATCTGTAACTTTCACTATCTATAATATTTCGCATTTCTGTTAAACAATGAACGTGGCTCATAACACGCCTATTCCCGGGACCGATAAATTGGTTCCCATATACAAGTGTGTTAAAAATGACCGACCCGAATGGGTGCTGTCATAAACGCCATTAACGTGCTATCACGTTACGATAACACCGCCTGTTCTACACAGCTCTTACCTGCCTATCTGTGTCGTCCATCCGAGCATTTATCGGCCCGATACAGAAACTTGGAAGCAGAAACAATACGTATCCACGTAGTATATACACACGTCATGACATAATTAGCCTAATTGTGAGCAGAGCACTGTTTGTTTGTCGGGATGCTTGCCACGCTTGTCTTTCATTTCCATTGCATGCTTTAGTTAGTATTACTCTGTAGACCGTTCGCGGAACAAGTTTCCTTTACATCACGTAGCAACTCAGCTTATTCTGTAAAGCAGTCTTTTCGCTGCTTTAAGGGGGTCGTGTTCAATGCTTTACACCGCAGTGTGCGTTCACAGAAGATAATTAGAAAACAAGACAGGCAATGTAAGTACAACGTACCACTGAGGGGCGTTCGTGTAACCACTTTTGCAGTGGAAGAGGAGTAAGTATTACACATTACAAACAAACTTGACGTCCATAGGGCCGTGCATCGTAATATATTTCTGTAGTAAAACCAACCAGATGCACCAGTGTCTCAAATTTATTTTATTTTGGAATAACTCCACATGTTTCGGAGGTCTTTCCGTCCATCATCAGGAGTTCACGACTGTACATACAGCAACAGGCATATGTCAAACTGATACTGCTGTCTGCTTGCTAGCGGGTACGAGATGGAACTCATACAGTTCGCACATGTTTCACCAACATCTACGCCATCTTCAGGGAGCTTTACACTAAAACTTCGAACTTACTAAAGTATAGTAAGTTTGGAAAACTAATTCATACTATATTACAGCATTTTTGCAGCTAATGTAAACCACGTGCATGTCAGAAACTGTGATTAATGTAGTAATTAAAAAGTACAATATTATAGAATAAATCAGTAATATTCGAATTTATTGCGGAGTCTGCAATTAAATATGGTTAACAAATTGTATGTCGCCATGTTGTAATTTTTCTTTGTATACAGGCATCTAATTCATCTTCGATCCTGTATGGATCTTGTCCCTGTATGATGTGTAGTGAGTTCGGCGTAAAGGGCGACGCCGGAACATGTAGCAGCGATATAAACTTCGAATCTGTATATATCAGAGGTGCATTTGTTAGTGCCATGAATCAGCACTGTTGTTAGTTTATGTACCTCGGCACTGATAAATCAGAATAATGAACAGCGAAATTAATACACCGTGCAGTTGGCTCATCGGCCGGAATCCGCCAGTGTTTATGTGGGATGACGCCATAACGGTTGGCTGCGGCTGAAAAGCAGAATTTCCATGATGACATTCGAACCAAGTTCCGGAGAAAGCGAGATCACATGTACCTCCACCATTATGCAATAAGCTAGACTCGAAATGTAGCTGTCTTTTTGGAAATGCGACGTAAATCTCGATACACGAAATGGTCGCCTGTCTACCCTCTCCACGACCACATCTGATGATGCATCTTTTTTTCTACAGTCAACCTACGTATTCCTTCACGACTTTTCAAGCCACAAACTCGGCTTATTTCTATTTCCTACATAAGATATCAACCTAATTCCTTCAAAATTGGAAAACGAACGAAATGAGGCACACGGCGTTAACAGATGTCACACTGTTTTATGTTCACTGCTTTCACATTCCAGTGGCACCACAGCCTATCTCGGGAGGCATACTTCTATTTTTGTTGGTTTTTCCGTCTGCACCCACGTTTCTCCCTCCCATCCAAAGCAGATAAAGAAAGATGAGGGTTCTGTAAGAACTAGAAAAGATTATATTGCCACATTCGTCTTGCAATTTCAATACTTTAACTCCTAACAGCAGTAATGGGAAACAAAATGGGCGTACTGTAAGAACAGAAACAAAATGGGTGTACTGTAAGAACAGAAGCAAAATGGGTGTACTGTAAGAACAGAAGCAAAATGGGTGTACTGTAAGAACAGAAACAAAATGGGCGTACTGTAAGAACAGAAACAAAATGGGTGTACTGTAAGAACAGAAACAAAATGGGTGTACTGTAAGAACAGAAACAAAATGGGTGTACTGTAAGAACAGAAGCAAAATGGGCGTACTGTAAGAACAGAAACCGAAGCGATGAAACTGAAACTTTAAATTTCCTGCCTTTAATTCGCAGCACGTTTGTCAGCTGTGTCAGAGCACTGCAGCACCAAATTCTTACGGTTTATTACACGAAAAATTAGAATCACAGAACACCTCATGTCAGCAACGTGGCAATTTTATAAGAGCAAGCCTCGCTGTACGCCAGAGCACAAGGGACATCTGCAGAATTCCCAGTTTTTTTTTCTCCCCTCCCCCTTTCTCTTCCAGCATCTTTTCGATCTCAAGTCACAGTGGCTACTACATTTTCCACTGCTCCAACATTAAAAAACTCGCAGTTTGCGTTCACAGTGTATTTGAGCTTTCTGTATGATCCTCAATACAAACAGCGATCATTTCGCTATACAGCAATAGCCGGTAGGTCTTTACAAGGGAGACATCATTTTAATACCTGTGAGACAGGAACTGAATTCTTATACATTATATGCACGAATTCCATTATTCAAACGGTAAAAATAAAATAATGCGACGGCCAAATGATAAACTGAATGGGAATACCTGAGGTAAGGCCATTTTTTTCATGACCCACATTCGTATATAGCTTTAACGTCCGTCGCCTGTCTAACACACACATAGGTACAGCGAAGACGTCCCTATGCACCTCATCAAGGCAATGACCAGTGCATGTACCGCTCCACTTATTAATCTCGGCACTAGATGTAGGAGTCAACTTCATGCCCCCCCCCCCAACACTTTACCCACAACGAAAGAACCAGAGAGACCCACTGAATAGAAGGCTGTCGGCCGTCCACCCCGTAGCCTGGTCACCACAGCGACCGAGCTGTCCCGGCTGACGTTTGACGTGTAGTATCAATAACGGTGTCAATAACATACTAATGCCAAAAATTCACATAGCATCCCCAAACATAAATTTCGCCTTCCCACCCACCAGCGCGGCATCAAGAGCAACAGAAAACGCATTATCATCATCATCATGCCGAATGTCTAAACAGTGAGACAGAAAGGGAGGGAGAGACAGGCTAAGAGCTGGGGAATGTATGTTCGATTGCCATCAGGGACGCCATCTTTCTGTTGCCACCACACCTACACTAGCCCCTGGGACAAGAAACCTCATATCCTTTGTGTACCGAGAATCCACCGGCCAGGCAGAAATTAGATCCATTTATCCTATACGACGAGGCGTGCTGCGAAAGCACACAGACAAATCCAGTATGGTTATTATTATTATTATTATTATTATTATTATTATTATTATTATTAACATTGTGTAATCTGAATGACAGTAAAACAGAGACATACATTTCTAGTCACTTGATGATCTGGAACATTCCATGTTCAAACGCATACTGCAGAAAGACTCGTTCCATTAAACACCTTCCATCCTACCAATAAGTATGTCGTCTTTCCCGTTCCCACTCAATTAAAACAGCAATCTAAATTACATCCTAAACCTTCAGGTGGAACAAACCCACAAGTGCCACCTGCGGAAATACGCAGGAACTACTAGTCCGTGAGAACGGCGATCAGTCACAAACCGTGCTTTGTTACGTACTGTATGTGTATGACCTGAACGTTTCGCTTTCAGCACCCTGTCTGTTATAATCCCATACACAATGGAGGCAACCAACAACGAATAACTACGGCAGTTAAAATATGAGGAATAATAGTAAGTCCCTAAACGAAGGAAGAAACCTACATTTTTTTATCCCGCAAATTGCCATACAAATCTGAAGCCGTGGACAAGTTGAGTGGCCGATGCGAGATTTGTTCTCTGCAAGAGACCGCATTATCGTCCGATAACCGAAGAAATATCGAGCGACAGAAGTCAATCGCAGCCAGAATGTCCTGCCAGCAAGGCGCACAAATATTGTGAAAATATAATATGTATAGGGCATATTTGACAAGAGGACATGAGAACACTGATCGTTCTGAAGGACGCTATCTGGGTCAGGTAAGCAACTTTGCTTTAAAGAAGAGGAACAAGAAAATTGAAGGATGGGACTAGTCAATGGGAGTTCGTCGTTAAAATTCCAGCGCACCCCTTGTTCATGGTTAAATAAACAAGGACTAGCAATGCAAACAGAATACATTATGCACCACTGCTGCTATTATTTAAATGTGTATGTACACACCGGTCTGGAAATCACGAATGGATGTTTAGGGAATGAAGAAACGAAGTCATTTTCTACCACATAATTCTCTTTTGTTACTGCCAATGTTTACTGCTACTACTACTAC
>Ga0123355_10019149_pt1 | contig 10891 bp, 12 predicted proteins | sample TergutEmb28metaG_3_FD_89872 | JGI IMG/M metagenome (GOLD analysis project Ga0123355, IMG submission 89872) | Embiratermes neotenicus P1 segment gut microbial communities from Petit-Saut dam, French Guiana - Emb289 P1 | ecosystem: Host-associated > Arthropoda: Insects > Digestive system > Gut ...
CGCTCCAAAGCGCTCGGGATTTAAAAGTCCCCTCCCCCTCTAAACGCTCTAAAGCGTTTCTGGTATAGTACGTAAATTTAAATGTCCCGTGAAAAAACTCGGCTCTTCTGCCCAGGCACTAGCAATTTAAATGGAACGGGGAAAGGGTTAATGTACATAATGTCTTAATGTGCGTAATTTATCAATTAAACTTTACCGTATTATGTATGTTATATGAATATCACGTTATATCACGTTATAAATAGTGTCTGGTATTATCCGCAGTTTCACCTAACTGCGGTAGTTTTTGCAACGTGTTACCTGCGGATAAACAGGGGGGGTCCACCTGTATTCTGAAATTTGTGGTTCTTGCAGTGGCAAGAGATGTAACGCCATGTAGTCTGGTACAAGTGTTGACGCAGTCACATCCGTACGAACCCAATGTAGCAGTCAGCTTGACAACAAACCAGGTTCAACCACTGATGTAACAAGGATCATGTTATGACTATCTCTGAAGTATACAATTAGTGTACAGCGAATCTCAACTTGCCTGTTCCCACAAAAGGATCCAACACAATGTCTCCAGGCTGCACCAGTGCCTGATTCGCCATGTACAGGGATAGTTGCGGATCCATACTCGTGTTCCCGATGAACTTCCTTCTCTTCAACGACAATCTGGTGATCAACTCTCTCTGACCATCTGCCAGCTGCAACAGACAATGTCCCAAGCAATGTAAGAGCACTGACAGGGATTACTAGCCAATGGTCACACCAGACTCCATGATTTTGCTGGCATCTCAAGTGCAAAGTGGCATATATAATATTCATATTGTCAGCTTCTGAGATGTGACTTATGTAGTGCTGATAAGTGTCTACCAGTGTTGCAGGGCCTCAATCTTCACAGTCTCAACCCACTGATGTCTCAGAGAAAGACAGTACCTCTACCATCTACCCTAAAGAAGGCAGCAGTATGTTTCTCTAAAACAACATACCTGACCACACAGTGTCATAACCACAAAATCTATATCTTCAGCACTGTGCAAATGTCAGGTTCATATAAAATTTGAAACTTTTCTATTGCAGTAAAACTTCCTTATGGCAAAGTGGCAAGGACATAAAAATTCTTGCATTTCTGAGCCTCCACCAAACAACTAACTCTGAAACATGTGACATGTAAAGTTCTCATAGTAGGTCTAATAATATCCCATGGAATATGACACCATGCATTATAGTAAAAATTCTGTTGGATGGACTGTAACAACATGTACTCTGGTATAAGTCTACAAGTGTGTCTGGGGAACTCTGGAACATGTGACTCATACTACACTAAGATGACAGCACTCTTCTTACCAGTCACATAGATAATTTTCCATTTCCATATTAAGAAGTTTACTTTATTACAGGTAATTATACAAACATTTGATTCTATATTCTATATTCTCAGGACCACAGACATGTTCTTAGAAAGACAGATATCCATTCCATTAAGATGTACTTAAATATTGGGAATAAGCTTAGAACTGCAGACTGTTTACTAAGCGTATTTACATCTTACTTCCTTAGCCTGTTTTCAATACCCACCCATCGTCCAAAAAAGAGGTCATAAGGTTTGTCTGGTACGTTATTGGAATCCAGACCATAATACTCCACCAGCTGCAGGCAAACATCTGGATTTTTCAGCTTCACAGGACCCTCCACCGGCAGATAACTGAATGACTGGCAACACAAAAATGTCTTTCATATTACATAACCTTAAGACTTAAGACCATCTCCATCCAGTTCACACAGTCTAATGTTATTTAAAATCCAGCATTATGGTAAGACACGAAAATCTCATTCGGAGTGTTTCAAGTTTGAGATCCTCTCAGACTTGCAAGTGAATTTTTCTGCTCATAGAGCAAATCTTCACCTATACCAAAGATAAAATTTTGGAAACATGAAAAATACCAACCATACCACATCATTACTTTATCAACTGCAGTAACTTTCCTGTTACTTGAAACAAGTGTCCCATTGTTTTATGAGTAGGCATTAGAAATTTAAGTAACTCTTTCAATCTGACTTGTGGCCACAATGACAGATCCATGCACCCACCTCATTATCCTGATTCATCTTTACCAGGAAGTCTTACCCTACCAAAGCCAGGTAATATGCATTTCAGGGGAGCACAAACAATTACCCCTTCCCACATCAGTGAACTGGTACAGCCAGAGAGTCACATTCTGCAGGCCTGTCACAATCACATCAGGACAGTTCATACAGGCTTGTTTTCTACTTGATATAATTCATATATAGGAACAGGAGAGCCAGAACCACGCAGAATAGTTATTCCCAACATTTTCCGAGTCTTATTTTGGAAGGAAAAACATGTCTCTCACATTACTCAGATTTTAAAAAATGACCTGGCACTTCTTGTGAAGGCTTTTTGTGTCAGCACCAAGGTATGCTGTCAGGGAAAGCGTATTATCAACCAGTAAACCTGGATCTTCAATTATGCCAGGAGAAGTTAATCTAACTTAGTATGAAGCAGTTTGGAAAATATTTTTTAAGAATTAACAACGTATGTTAAAGGTCAGATGCCTGTACTGTGTTAGGAACTCCAGTTTTTCCCACAATATTTCTGGTAGAAGAAAACCATAGCAACAACAATGCACGTGGTTATGTTAATCAATGCACATACATACCTCAATTTTGGCTACTTTTTCTGCTTGACTTTGCCTATTACAGAAAGTTTCAACATTGATTTTAAATGACAGTTCTGGCTTGAAATATGGTTTCATTAACTCCAATGGGTAAGACTGGATATTCTTGTGCAATTCTTCTTCTGTTTTGGCTCTCGCCCAAAGTTCCATGCAACAACGTAACCCCACTGACCGACTTGCAATCTGCCTAGCAGCTTTCTCAGATGGTAGTTCCAACACCCAGTATGGCTAAAATAAAATTATGTAGCTTCAATCCTAATAGAAGTTTAACCTGTAAGAGTAACTCCACAAGACTGGCACATACTTCATTTACAGTAACTCATGTTCCATTCTACACAGACATAAATTTCACACATGAACACAAGTGTATTACTGTAACATTCTTGAATTAAAATAAGATCACCACATAAGTTACTGCATACATTACCACATGCAAACCCTTGAGCTTTATTAAGAACTATACCTATCATAAAAAAACATTACGTTCTACTTACATGATGATTTGGTTTCTCTAGCCATCTGATATTAATGTTGAATAGAAAAGCTATAGATTTAATCTCCTACAAAAAAACAGAAAAGTGATAAATCAAAAGTTACTATTCTCCATATTCTTTGTTGCTTTCTTTCTATAATAATAATAATACAAAAACTACCAGAATAAACAAATCTGATTCGCAGATAGGGTTAGGTAACTTGATGGTCTCTATTCACTCTCGTACAACTTACGGGCAAACGGAAATCTACATGTTCGTTGGCAAACCACAATAAATATTTCTTCCACTTCTGATTACTCATTGTCTACATAAAGTACCACTGCTAGTAACAACAGCCCATTCTTTCCTGAAACATACACATACTTCGCTTACGCATCATAAACTGCGGTCAAAATCATGGATCAGAGATAATCTGTGGGTCAGAGGGGACCCGTGCCTAGTCGTGATTGAGATCATAAGAGCAAACACCGTAGGATATGTTTTATACGTGCATTCTGGACTTTTCTCAGATACTAGTTAATGCATTGGGTGTACGCTTTTTGTTGCCCTTCACAGTTCTTACACACATTATGGCATGTTATTACTATTATAAGGGCATGTTATATTATTTTCAGACCTTATGTGTACATTGATTTTGTTCGTGTTTCGGCATAATATTTCACTACCTTCTTAGTAATCACTGTTAGGGAGATCTAACACTGGACGCAACATGAGATACGGCAGCAATGAGATTAGATTGCGATACGGCTGTACCTACGTTGCAAATGGGATCTCGCACACAGTAAGACACTATAGCGATATCTTCACGACGGGCCGACACAATACCATCATTGTCACGACAATGCCCATGATAATTGTTCTGAATGAGAGCATCACGATGTGCTTGTAATTCAGTTAACGTTATACAGTATACGTCAGCACAATCTTTTTTATTCTTAAGCACTATAAACAAGGCTACATGTTTCGACTAAATGTTTGTCATCTTCAGGCCTATACAATATTTTCTTTACCAGATGCTTTGCCCACTTTGGGATCCCATAGTGTTTACAATTGTGGAACACGTCTAATTAAAACTTTCTAAAAAGGTTTCGATTTTGTTTATAAAATGTGTTTTTTTACAGATTGTGTCTAAATAATAAAATGCTTTAACTTTCTCCCTTAACGGTGCGTTGATGATCACGGGATATTCAACTGTGAATCCCGTTGTATTATCGCTGATGTTGGGGCACATCTGGGTTTTTTTTCTTTATTTTTCTTTTCTGTTTGGTGTGTTTTTCAACCAGTATCGCTCTCTGGATTGTTGCACGGTATTGTCGGGTAAAGTATTCCTGCAGTTTTTGTTGTGACGTATTTCGTTGTTTTGTCTGTTGTTTTTTCAGTCCTTGTGGTCAGACTTGTTCTACAGCGTAGATGTGTGATCACAATACGGTGGACAAAAGCAATACAGAACAACATATCCCACAGTGCCAACATCCAGGAGAAGGTACACGCATCTACGCTGTAGAACAAGTCCGATCACAATGAATGAAAAAACAACGAAATACGTCACAACAAAAACTGCAGGAATACTTTACCCGACAATACCGTGCAACAATCCAGAAAACGATACAGGTTAAAAAAAAACACACCAAATAGAAAAAACCAGATGTGCCCCAACATCAGCCATAATACAACGGGATTCACAGTTGAATATCCGGTGATCATCAACGCACCGTTAAGGGAGAAAGTTAAAACATTTTATTATTTAGACACAGTCTGTAAAAAAAACAAATTTTATAATCGAAATCAAAACATTTTTAGAAAGTTTTAATTAGATGTGTTCCACAATTGTAAACACTATGGGATCCCAAAGTGGGCAAAGCATCTGGTAACGAAAAGGCCTGAAGATGACTAACATTTAGTCGAAACATGTAGCCATGGTAATTGGATCACTGTCACTACGGTATGGTGTGTCCTCAGGTTTCGGATTGAGGAACTGCCTCCAATATGAAGTGTAGCTGCGAGTGTATTGAATAAGCAGTCGCGGAAAGCCGACAAGGAGTGGTCCCCTGTTTGGGGGTTGGGCAAGGTGCTAACAACTCCTCACCGTAAAATCTAGGCTTTTTACGAAACGGTTAAATGTGCCTCGGGCCTGGATTGATCCTTTGGCACAACCTATGAAAAAAACAGAAGAAAGGAGACCACTTGGAAGACTCTGGAGACGATGGCAGTGTAATATTAAGATGGATCTTCAGGAAGTGGGATGGGGGGACATGGACTGGTTGATCTGGCTCAGGAGAGGGACAGTTGGCAGGCACTTGTAAACACAGTAATTATCCTTCGGGTTCCATACAATGAGGGCAATTTCTTGACTAGCTGAGAACCGGTTAGTTTCTCAAGAAGCACCATGCTCCATGGAGTACGTTAATAAGGAAGTCACTATGATACAACACGCCGTGCCGTCTGTCAATCAGCAGTTCGTCACAGATGTATGACCACCGTTAATAAATACTAGATGATCTGTGGTCGTGACAGACGGAAATAATGGCGACGTGTCAATGAGAAGCAAGAGTTTTCGGCAGAAAATCGTTAATACGTGTAGGTGGAACAGTAAGGGGGCGAAAGTGAGTACGGCGTAATTTTATGCACGAAAATGAGTACTTTGAAAAATTCTCGACTCACAGGGGTGTTGTTAGATATAAGTGGAGTTCTAAAGGACGGAGGAACGGTAATTGCAGGGTCTGTGGAGGCAGTCCGAAAACTACGCGAAGCTGGACTTAAGGTCAGACTCGTGACCAATGAAACTCAGATCACAAGACAAACGTTAGCGGCATCTCTCACAGATTTAGGGTTCTGTGTCCAGGAACGGGACATAATTCCTCCCTGTCCTGCATTAATCACGTTACTTAAACGGGAAAACATGAGGCCACATTTATTAGTACATCCCAATGTATTACCAGAGTTTGACGGCATTGATCAGAATAACCCAAACTGCGTTGTGGTTAGTGATGCTGCTGATAACTTCACATACGAAAACCTGAATAAGGCATTCAGAATTCTCATAGAAATGGAAAAACCTCGATTGTTTTCACTAGGTCGAGGGAGGTATTACAGTGACAACGGTGTTTTGGTGTTGGATGTGGGTGTATTCACAGTCGCACTTGAATATGCTGCTGGTATCCAATCAGAAGTTATAGGTAAGCCACAGCCCGAGTTTTTCATGTCAGCACTGAGAGACATGAGGGTTGAACCGCAGGAGGCAGTGATGGTTGGTGATGATATTGTATCAGATGTAGGAGGGGCACAGCATTGTGGACTGACGGGGGTGTTGGTGAGAACGGGAAAATACCGTCCATCGGACGAGAATCATCCAACAGTGCATCCTGATGCTATTGTAAATGATTTGGCACAAGCTGTGGACCTGATTTTAAAATCCAGGCAATGAAAAAATATTGTCATATTGTACTGAGACATATCAAATACATAGGTGAGTCAAAAATATCCCCATTGTAGGTACATGTTTTGCAATTGTCTATGATGCTAGTTGGGCAAGATGTGATACAGATGGTCTGCTTCTCTCCTACAGTTGTGGTGCAGGTGTGACCTTGATATTGGATTTATGTGAAGTTTTGTGCCATAAACATGGATACTCCACTTTTCATTTGCACCTAAGAAGAGCAGAGGTCAGTGATCTGATTTTTGTGGGCTGAAGGTGTACAAGGTACCAAAATGCATAGAAGAATATCAGTGTGGTATGGGAACAGCGTCATAATGCAGCAGATTGTCTACAAATGGATCGAGAGGTTCAGAATGATCGCACAAATGTTAAGCACACCCGTTACTGATGCAAACATGGAACAAAGCCATGACATGATCCTGCAGAACAGATGGGTGATTACAGATGAAGTGGCACATCAACTGCAAATTAGTCATTGTTCAGCCTATGAAATTATCCACAGCAGGCTTGCCTTCCAATAAGTCTGTGCAAGATGGGTCCCAAAGCAACTCACAAAATTGTACAAAGAGAAATGTTTGGACATCTGCAAACAACTTCTGAAGGTGACCACTGCTTGTAAAGAATCATCATGGGAGATGAAACATGGATCCACCATTAGGAGCCAGATTGTAAACATCCTCATTCACCCACCAAGAAAAAGTTCAAAACGCATCCAACTGCAGGAAGGCTTATGCTTACAGTTTTTTGGGACTCACAACAGCTACTACTGGAACATTATCAAGAGAGGGGTTCTGCAGTGAACAGTGCTCACTACAGTGAGATGCAATGTGATGAGATAAAGCCTGTGATTTGAAGCGAATGAAGAGGACTACTCTCAGAACGCTTGTGTTGTTGCAGTACAATGCCTGTCTTCACACTGCTGCCCGCACTGTTGAAACCCTTAGGAAACTAAACTTTGAGGTATTGTAGCATCCCCCATATAGTCCTGACCTTGCCTGTTTGGACCACTTAACTTTTAGAGTCCGTGCATCCTAGCTGTAGGACAGCATTTAAAATCCCCCTGGGCTCAAGCATCCTGCCTGTAGGACAGCCACAGCGTCAGCCATCTAAATATTTTGCTCTCAATGCCGTGGGACATTTAGGGAAACTTTACACATTCATAATACCTCACTAGAAAATGTTTTCAGCTTCATGCTCCAACTGATTTACCCCTTGATAGGAAACCCCCCCCATTATCCACTTCTGTATGAGGCTGTTTGTGCCTACAGCCAGTAAGGATGTAGTGGCGACAATGCAAAGCTTAATTTTCCTGCTGTGTTCCTGTGGCTAGTCTGGAGCACTGGGGTTACAGTGATATGTTGACAGCACCATTCTGCAGACCTTTATCTGCCATCCTTTTCATTTGAGAGGCCCCATTTAGAGCTTGAGATATTTCATTTCTCAGACTTCGGGCTGAGTTATAATGTTGCATGGACGGCTTGTTATTCTTCCCAGTTTGCGTTTTGCAATTGGTGTGATTGGTGGCATAATGATTGGACTAGGCAAGAGTGACCTCTTGCTTACGCCCAGCAAAACTGCTGAACCGATTGTTGATACTGATAGTGATGAAGCGAGAGTGTCAAGCGATGTCGGTTCAGTTGAGGGAGGTTCTGAAAGTGTGCCAGGGGTGTCACAACCTCAACTGTACCGCCAAACAGCCAGTTATGAGTCCAACAGTTGTTTTGTCCAGTGCCTCTGACAAAGAGGATGCCAGAGAGAGCGAGTCAGGTGAACAGATTCAACAGCCAGTAACCCTGCAATGGACATGCCCCTCTTGCCCTCAGAGCAGTGTAGTACACACACATACAGGGGGCCTCATAGGAAAGAAGCATAATGAAGCATCACACATAAACGATGACTCAAGTCCACTTAGCATTTTTCTTCTGTATTTCATAGAGATTATCACTCCGCTGGTGGTGGAGATCAACCATTACTACCACAATTACATAGACAGACTTGACGATAGATGCTTTCCTGAACCTGATGTTACTGAAGCCGAAATGTGTTTCTGGCAGTGACAATACAGATGGGACATGGTGTAAGAGACAAACTGATAGACCAATGGGCAACTCTGGACCAGTTATACACACTCTTCTATGGCACTATGATGAAAAGGGGACGGATACCAGCACGTCCTTCCTTACTTACATTTTACTGACAACAGGGATAAACCTGATAGGACGAAAATTTTGAGAGACTATGAAAGATATGAGACCTGTTTAAAATTCTAAATGGCACATTTTCAAATTTTACAACCCTTCCAAAAATCTGGCTATTGACGAAATTATTGTTTCCTTCAAAGGAAGGGTGATTTTCAAACAGTACATACCAAAGAAATGCAAGCATTTCAGCATCAACATTTTCAAACTTTGCGACTTTACTGGATACACGTCTGACATGAAAGTATACTTGGGGAAGGACAGACAGCACGTGGCACAGCTTGTAACAGTAACCCACGTGACAGTGGCACAGCTGATGAGGAAGATAGGATGTGGCCACAAATATATGGACAATATCTTTTCTTCCCCTGAATTATTTGATGAGTGGGCCAAGAAACATTTACTGTTGTGGCACTGTCAGGCTGAACAGGAGAGGCATGCCACACAAGATCTAGCATGTGGCAATAATTATCCAACAAGATGCAACAATATACAGTTTATTTATATCTGCAAACTGCTCTACATGTTTCAGGTGGTATCTCCACCCATCATCAAGAGCTCAAATCACTGTATCTGCAGTATCTGGCATTAATGAGACCGTTACTGCTACCTGTCCCATCCGGTCACATTGACAACAGGTAGCAATAATGGTCTCATTAATACCAGATACTACAGATACAGTGATATGAGCTCCTGATGATGGGTGGAGATACCACCCGAAACACCTAGAGCAGTTTGCAGATATAAATAAACTGTATGTTGTTGAATCTTGTTGGATAATTATTGGCACATATTACATGATGCACAGACCTTTGAACATAAATACCTAGCACCTAAGACCATAAAACTGAAAAGGGGAGACATTCACATAAGAACCAGGGCTGACTTGACGGCAATACTTTGGTGGGACAAGAGAGATATTCATGTTGCATATTTATGATGTACCAGCAGAAGGTAATTTCTGCAATGGAGGAGGAAAAAGCCATAAAGCCACAAATCATGCTTCATTATAACCGTCACATGGGGTACGTGGATAAGGGTGACAGAATGGCAAACAGTTACTCCATTGTCTGTCGCACGTTGCAGTGGATGAAAAAATTGTTCTTTCATCTGTTAGTATTGGCCGTTCTCAATAGCTACATTCTGCATTCCTCGTGTGGGGATAATTTCACGTAGAGATTTTCGATTTACCTTCATGAGGAATATGTTGGCACATGCTGGACCAGAACGGAGAATATCATGGCCAACAGGTAGACCATCTAATGTTGAATCACACATCGCTAGGCTCAAAGTCTGCGGCAGCAAACATTAGCCTATCCCGTCTGAGATGCAGCTGAGGTGTCGCATGCGTAAGGCCAGGTGTGTGTGACAAAAAGTTTTGTAAAGTGATGTGTGAAGTGGGACTATGTGATAAAAGAACATGTTTTGAAGACTACCACACTAAGACACAATTCTAACAAGGTGTGACCTGAAGAAACACTGGATACTCAAGCCAATATGTAATGTAAAGTAATTTAAATTTTTGCATATTTCATACAATTGTTTTGTCTATTTACAAAATAAAAATTATTACTCCTTGCTAGAACACATGCAGAAATATCTTATGTCCCAAAAAATGCGGTTTAATTCATTATTTAATCTTGTTTGGTTCCCATAATATTAACATTTTTTTGTAAACCACATGCTAAAATTTAAATGGCTAGCGAAAACAATGCCCTATACGAAGGTGGATTGTAGCCATTTAACCCTTTACTGACGAAGCGCAGACTGCTCAATTTAAAGACGCAGTTCATACCGTACAGTAAACACTTTTCAACTCTGTTTTCAAAACCAATCTATGGTGTAAGTAGCACAAGTCGCTGTCTGTTCTCAGATAAATATAAAACACATAAATACAGTATGGGCAGAGCATACAGTTGTTGAATATTAAATCTGTTGGTGCATCACGCAAGCAGTGGGCTTTAACCTTTACAGCCCTTGCGTCCTACCGTCTAGGACGCTAACCTCCAAACATTGCATTTAATGTATTTATTCAACAAATATAACAAATATAGTTACTGAATATTTTAAACATGGTATATA
>Ga0123355_10019150_pt1 | contig 10891 bp, 3 predicted proteins | sample TergutEmb28metaG_3_FD_89872 | JGI IMG/M metagenome (GOLD analysis project Ga0123355, IMG submission 89872) | Embiratermes neotenicus P1 segment gut microbial communities from Petit-Saut dam, French Guiana - Emb289 P1 | ecosystem: Host-associated > Arthropoda: Insects > Digestive system > Gut ...
GCCGTCAGACCAATTTGGCGAATAGGCGATCCCGATGCGAGGTGAGAAATTGTCTTTCGGCGTCGGCGCGATCCCGGAAGGAATTGCCTGACCGTCGGGCAGATGATCCCCAGGCACGAGATAGCCAAGCGGGGCGCCGGGGAAGGTTTGTGACTGTACGCCAGGAATTAGAGCCGTGATTTGGTGATGCAGCTCGGACCAGGGAGTGACGTAGTCCCATCGCACGCCGAGGTTCAATGTGAGATTGCTCTTGATTCGCCAGCTGTCCTCCGCGAAAACGCCTCCATCGGCCGCACTCTCATGAAACGGCGGCGAAGACTGCTGCGAGTAGAAGTCCGGCAGGCCGAGCAAGAAGTCTGCATAGCCGTTTCCAGTGGACTGAGTACCGGTGCCAAAAAATGAATATGTTCCGTTTGCCACCAGGTCGGGAAGCTGCAGGACTCTGTACGCGATGTATTGGCCACCAAATTTGAGTGTGTGTTTGCCGCTTACTTTCGAAAAGTTGTCGCCGGCTTGATAGTTGTTGTTGACCTGATCCAGGAAGAAGGGATTGGCTCCAACCGTGAAGCTGTTGAAGTAGAGGGTCTCAACTCCGGCATATTTCGGGAACCCCTGTTGGATTCCTTGCGGACCGTTCGAAATCCCCTGGTCGGCCAGGCTGACCCCGACGCCGCCTTTTGGGATACCAAGCACATTGCTCAGCCGGGTATAGCTGATGTGCGCTTCATTCACCATAGTCGAGCCGATCGTCTTGGTGTCGCGCAACACCGCGACCTGGTCTGTTCCATTCGAAAGTGCGTCATACGGCCCATTCGGACCAGGAACAGTTGCCCCTCCGAAGCCGACCGGATAGGGGTTATCGAGGGTGTAGCCGTCGACGAAATAATAAGCGGAGACATTTCCGAATCGCGCGCTATTGAAATCGACGCGCGCCGAACCCTTATCGTCACCGGTACGCATCTTCTCGGCGCCGGAAGAAAACTCGTTGCTGCCGACGTTCGGCAATGGAATGTAGGGCAGCATTTTCGCTGCCGGCTGATTTTGAAAAGCTTGCTGCGGAATGATCGCATTGGGAAACACACATTGCGTTTTCACGCTGCAACCCGCGGTGTAGAAGGGCTCGCCAATATTTACCGCATAGCCCAGACGACTCGAAAGCGTTTGAGCCAGAAAACTGCCGCTCACCTTTCCGGTGAATGTGCTGGTCGAATCGGAGAAATCGCCGGCACGGTTGAGCAGTGAAGGCACGCTCACGAGTCCGGTTTCAATGCCCTGCACTGTGCGCTGCCCCTGGTAGTCGACAAAGAAGAATGCCTTGTCCTTTTTGATCGGACCACCGAAGGTTCCGCCGAATTGGTTCTGCTGAAACGTAGGACGTGCGGGCGAAAAGAAGGCGTTCGCATCCAGGCCGGTGTTGCGAAGGAATTCAAATACCGATCCGTGGAATTGATCTCCGCCGGACTTCGTGATGACGTTTACCAGCCCTCCGTTAAAGCCGCCGTACTCGGCATCGGCATTGCTGCTGATGATGCGGAACTCGGCGATCGAGTCGAGGTTGGGAATGATGCCGGCCTGCTGGCCGATCGTCTCCTGCACGCTCGCTCCATTCAAGAAGAATTCATTTGCCGACTCACGTTGGCCATTGATCGAGAACTGCCCTGTATTTTCGTTGCCGGCGACGGGAACCGTGCCGAATCCGCCGCCCGAAGTGCTGTTGGCAGCGCCACTGGTCGTGATCGGGGAAACCCCGGCTTGAGTTGCAAGAAGATCCGTATAGCTGCGACCATTGAGCGGCATATCGACCACCTGTTTACTGGCAATCGTCTCGCCGATTTCCGTATCGGACATCTGAACCGTTACGACTGTATCGCTGACCTCCACAGACTGCTGGCTCTGCCCGATCTTCAGCACAGCGTCGATCTCGAGCACCGTGTTCACGTCGATTCCAATGCCGGTCTTCTTATGCGTCTGAAATCCGGGAGCGCTGACTTCGAGTTCATACTTTCCAACCGGAACTACGGGAAACGAGTATTGCCCCTGCTCGTTGGTCGTCGCGGTCTGTTTGGTTCCATTGTTTGCATTGGTGAGAGTGACAGCAGCGCCGGGGATGAAGGCACTGCTGGGATCGGTGACAACCCCTGTGATCCGACCGCCAACGTCGGCCCATGCCGGATTGAGCAGTATGGAAAGCGCAAGGACGGCCAGCGCAACCCAACGCACTACTCCCGCTGTTCTCGCTTGCGATTGCCGTGACGCTTTCAAGGTCATGAGCCGTGTCGAAGATTTGAGCCTCCGATTTCGACACGACTTCGTCGCTTCTGTGAGACTGCAGCTTTCTGCGCATCCGCTTGGCGCCTGCTGGAAATACTCCGACGCGTAACTGCGCATTTGGGGATCAATCCAGATCGAGGCCAGGGGCTGCCGCGGATGCCCGGTTGCGATCCAGACGCGGTAGAGGCCGGTGCGGGGCAAAGTGGAAACGAAATTGGTCGGCATGATTTCCTCCGGCTTGAGACACGTATCGTGTCGGCGCAGCCGGACGGACGCCGGCGCCGGGAGCAGTGTCTTCAAGGTTTTGGTTAGGAGGAGTGAGTCTGGCCGTTTACTTTTCGGCAGCAAATTCGCTCGCTCGCATTCACAGATCGAATGCTGTGAAGAGCGAGCAGAATCAGTCCACAACAGAACAGGCGGGACTTCCTAAACGCACATCACAGCACAGCCTTCGGACATTCCGGAGGCTCTTGTGCAGATTCGCTATTCATGGTCCTCATGAATTCGGAAATTCGGGCGGTCATTTCGGCCATCCGTACAATCATCGTATACCATACCCCCCTATGCATCAGTCAAATAAAAACGTCGTAAGCAAATCCAGGTTTGCGCTCCACCGGTGCAGCTTCCGGTATTCCTTCGCCGATGGATCGTTCCGATTCTCTTCGAGCCCCGGCATCGCCCCAACCAGGGAATGATGAGACAGACCCCACCACCGGCTGCCGAACAATGCTCGGCTTCCCGCTTTCTCGATCGGAGACGGCTGCTTTTCAAAATAGGTAACAATCAGACCAGTCCTACTATAGGAGGAGGCGCCTGTTTGTTGGCGTGATCTAGACTCAAACGGTATTTCGTTTCTCGAATGGAACACATCGGTAACGGATTCCGATTCGTGAAATTGTGGCTTGAAGACTAGGGACACGCGAGGGCCCATGGAAAGAAGAGACTTCATCAAGAAGGCCGGTACTCTGGTTGCGGCGGGTCTGGTCCCCGCCAACATGATGGCTCACACTCCAGGCTCATCTTCTTTGCCGACGGGTTCTTTGCCGACGGGGGGCCGGCTCGTCCTTGCCATGAACCGAAACTGGCGCTTCAGCCGCAGTGCTGTCCCCGAGGCCCGGTCTAAAGATTTCGATGACTCGAAGTTTGATCGTGTCGTCGTCCCGCACACCAACCAGCGGGTGCCGTGGCACAGCTTCGACGAAAAGGACTATCAGTTCGTGTCTGTTTATCGGCGCCGCTTCCGCGTGCCCAGGGAAGCACACGGCCGACGGGTATTTGTCGACTTCGAAGGAGTAATGACCGCCTCTACGGTATGGATCAATGGCACGCGCCTCGGCGAATACAAGGGCGGATATACGCCCTTTTCTTTTGAGCTGACGCAGCATCTCGATTTCGATTCTGACAACGTCGTGGTGGTTGAAGTCGACTCCACGGAACGCGGGGACGTCCCCCCGTTTGGACATCAGGTCGACTATCTGACCTTCGGCGGGATCTATCGCGAAGTTGGGTTGCGGATTGTTCCTGCGACCTTCATCGAGAACATTTTCGCCAGAACCGAGGATGTCCTGACTTCGAACCCGACCGTTGAAGTGGACTGCTTCCTCGAGCACATGGACCCAACGCACGAATCGCTTACCCTGGAAGTCACGTTGAGCGACGGAGCGCGAGTCGTGGCCACAGCCACACAACGCGTTCCCCCTGCCTCAGGCGCCGGGGATCCGGCGGTCCACACGGTGCGGCTCGAGAAGCTTGGAAGCGTCGAACTCTGGGACTTGTCGCATCCCAAACTGTATTCTGTGGACGTCCGGTTGTTGAGTGGAGGGTTGCTGGTAGACGAAGATTCGCGCAGGATTGGTTTCCGCGAAACCAGGTTTACCGACCATGGCTTTCTGATCAACGGCAACGTAGTCAAACTGCGAGGATTGGATCGGCACCAGACATTCCCCTGGGTCGGTCAGGCGATGCCTGAGCGTGTCCAGCGGCGCGACGCGCAAATACTGCGCAATGAACTGAAATGCAATATCGTGCGCACTTCGCACTACCCTCAATCGCGGCATTTCCTCGACGCCTGCGATGAACTCGGCCTCCTGGTGCTCGAAGAGATTCCCGGCTGGCAGCACATCGGAGATGCCGCGTGGAAGGACATTTCTATAGACAACGTACGCCGCATGATTCGCCGCGACTGCAATCACCCGGCGATTGTCCTTTGGGGGGTCCGCATCAACGAGTCCAAAGACGACCACGAGTTCTATGTCCGTACCAACGCGGTGGCGCATCAGCTCGATCCCACGCGCGCCACTGGCGGGATTCGCTACCTCTACGAATCAGAATTGCTCGAAGATGTATTCACCATCAACGATTTTGGTTTTCCTCTGCGACCACCGAACCATCCGCTCTACCTGAACACGGAATTTGTCGGTCATACCTACCCGACGAAAACAGTTGACAACACCGAGCGGCTGGCTGAGCACACCCTGCGACACGCCCGGATTCACGACCAGTTGGCGTCGAATCCGCAATACGCGGGGGGCATCGGCTGGTGCGCGTTTGACTACAATACCCACTTCGATTTCGGATCCGGCGACCGCATTTGCTATCACGGCGTGGCGGACATATTTCGAGAGCCGAAAGCGGCGGCCGGCTTCTATAAATCGCAGTGTGACCCGCAGGAAGAGATTGTTCTCGAACCGGCGTTCCGGTGGGCGCGCGGCGATGAATCCATTGGATTCAGTAAAGGGGTGATCTGTTCCAACTGCGATCATCTCAAAATTTACATTGCAGACAAACTGATCACCGAGCTTGATCCTGAACGCAAGGAGTTTCCCAGCCTGCGCTACCCGCCGTTTATGCTCCAGACGCAGCCGTTTCGCGACGCTTGGGGAGATTTGCGGATTGAAGGCTTCGTCAATGGCAAGCAAGTGATCGTGAAGCGTTATTCGGGCAAAGGAATTGACCAACGGTTCATGGTGTTGCCTGACGACACCCGGCTCAAGGCGGATGGAGCCGATTCGACCCGCGTCGTGCTGCGCGTCACCGATGAATTTGGTGCCACTCGGTCCTTGGCCAATGATGCGATACAAATGACAGTCGAGGGCCCGGCGGAGATTATTGGCGATAACCCTTTTGCACTGACGGGCGGGACGGGAGCAGTTTGGTTGCGGACGAAAGAGCAGGCAGGAATAGTGCGCCTGACGGCAACCCACCCGTACTTGGGCAAAAAGCAAGTGCAGTTCGAGATCGCAGCCGTAGCAGACGAAGCCGTATAACTGGCGGAAGACTGACGGGTGAGGTCCTGTGGGCGGCGATTCGCGTCGAGCGAAAGAGCCCTCAATGTTCCAACCGTCCGATACCGTAAACCCCAGGGGAGAACTGGCGGTTCTCCCTGGTGCGACTCGAAGCAGGTTCTGCTTTCGCGAGTTCAAGATCAAATCCGTTCACCGGTAGCAGGAGCGTTCGATGGAGCCTGTGAGGACTCATGTTTTGGCATGGATGCTTTTGCTTTCTGCAAATGTTTTCGCTCAATCAGCGTCGTCTCTCCAACCCTTCACGATGGATCATCGCAAGGCGATGGTCGCGCGTTCGCCGGTGGACGTGTCCTTTCTGCTGGATGCCCCGGCGGGTAAGCATGGCTTCATTCACGCGCAGGCTGGGCACCTGGTGACGGGTGACAACCGGCGTATCCGGTTCTGGGGAGTAAACATTACCGACTGGAGCAAGGGCTCGACCATGATCCCCACCAAACCGGAGGCGCCGCTATGGGCCGCCACGTTGGCCCGCTTCGGGGTGAACATCGTGCGCTTTCAATTCCTGGACTTGCCTACGCCACGCGGCTTGATCGACAGCCGGTTCGATGACACGCGCCACCTCGATCCGGAAGCACTCGACCGGGAAGATTTCTTCATCGCTGAGCTGGAAAAGTGCGGAATTTACATTAACTTCAATCTCCTGGTCGGCCGACCTTTCAAAGCCGGAGACGGCGTCGAGGACTACCAGAAGATCCGCGAGGGTGCCAAAGGCATCAGCTTGTTCGACACCCGACTCATTGAATTGCAGAAAGAATATGCCAAGCAGCTTCTCACTCACCAGAACCCGTACACCAGGTTGGAATACGTGAATGATCCCGCTGTGGCGATGGTCGAGATCAACAACGAAAACGCGCTCTGGGTAGGCGCCGGCGGGCCGACGCCGTACTATAGCGGGGAACTCGCTGGTCTCTACAATGCCTGGCTCAGAAAAAATTTCACCGCAGAGGAGCTGAGGGAGCTTCGGGAAATCGCCGGAGTCACGGGTGACAACCCGGTTCCATTGCTCGAAAACAGAAAACAGATCGAAACTGCACCCAAAGTGAGGTTCTACGCGGAATCGAGATTTTTCCTGGATACCCAGCGTGGCTACTGGGAAAACATGCGGAATTATTTGCAAAAGGACCTCGGCGTGAAAGCGCTGATCATGACCACGGCCGACCACGGCCACACAAGTAGCGGATATCCTCTTTTGCTTGCGACCTCTTCTTTCGAGACCAATGACGGACACACCTACTGGCAACACGCTTGGGAAGGAAAAGTCAAAGCGCCCATGGTGAATGATCCCTATAACTCGACGGTGGTTGAGTTGTCGCGTACGCCGGTTGCCGGCAAACCTTATACGGTGAGCGAGGTCAATAATCCCTTCCCCAACGACTGGGCGAGCGAGGGCATTCCCATACTGGCGGCCTATGGTGGCTTCCAGGATTGGGATGCCATCATCTGGTACACCTTCGAGCCCAAGGTCGCGGCAGACTGGAAACCATACGTTGGCGACGCATTCGACATTTCCCTCGATCCGGTAAAGATGCCGCAGCTTGCCGCCGGCGCGCTCATGTTTCTGCGTGCCGATGTCATGCCTGCGCGCGCGACCATCGAGCGCTCTTATACGCGCGACGAAGTGTTCGACAGTGTCCTGCTGCCTGCGGCCACCGACCGCTCTTACTTCACTCCCGGATTTCCCCTGGATCTTCCCCTGCAACACGAATCAAGGATTCGTTCTCTCGCAGGCGTCTTGACCGGGAAATTCCCAACCCCCAAACCCGCTGATCCGATCGTTTCAGACACCAACCAGCTGGCCTGGTACATATCATCGGCCAAGAACGGGCTGGTGACCGTCGATACGCCGCGTTCGCAGGCGCTGATCGGATTTGTGAGCGCACATGGGGAGTCGGTGCGCAATCTGTCGGCGAGTGTCGAGAATCGCTTCTGCTCGATCATGCTTGCTTCGCTCGAAAAGGCTCCCATCGCCAGTGCGACTCAATTGCTGCTGACGACTGGATCGCGGGTCGAGAACACCGGCATGCAGTGGAACTGGAACCGCAGCAATCTTGCCGATTGGGGAGGCCCGCCAACCCTGATCGAACCTGTGCGCGGCAGCATCATGCTCAGAAACCTGGATCGGGCGAAAGCTGTTTCGGCGCAGGCCCTGGACGGATCCGGCCAGCCGATGGCGAACCCGATCCGCGCGGAAAACAAGGCAGGCGGCTGGCAACTTCCACTGGATGCGGTGACCACGTGGTACGTGGTCACGGTCACACATTAAAATCACCGCTGGTTTTCTGGACAACAGAGGTTACCTGGCTAAAATGGTAGACCCACGGGCCCGGGAGCCACTTAATGTTTCGCGCGTTTGCCAGATGGATGCAGCTCGGCTTTTTGTGTTGTGCGGCCGCCTCCGCCTCAGAGGCGTTTCCACCCAACTACGTGGTACGCACATGGCAGATGCAGGATGGCCTTCCTGAACAGACAGTCCAGGCGTTCGCTCAAACCCCGGATCGTTATCTTTGGATCGGCACCACCGGCGGACTCCTTCGTTTCGATGGTGAGCGACTGCTTCTCTATGACCGGGACAACACCCCTGCTTTTGCGGAGAACAACATCTTCAACCTGACAGTTGCACACGACGGCACGCTCTGGATCGCAACCGAAGGTGGCGGACTGATTCGGTATAAAGCTGGAGTGTTCCGGTCATTCTCCGCCAAAGATGGTTTGCTCAACGACTTTGTGCGGACCGTGTTCCAGGATTCAAAAGGAACGATCTGGGTCGGAACCGACAATGGACTGTTTCGCTTTGTCGGCGAGCACATCGAAAAGGTCGACAATACGGTCAACATTCCTGCTCTGGCGGTTCACGCCATCCAGGAGGACGGTCAGGGCCGTTTGTGGGTAGGAGGTTCGAAGTTGATCTGCCTTAGGCAGGATGCCGTCGAGGAATACCGGCTGCAGGGTGAAGGCAGCCAAAACCGTGTCAAATCTATTACCCAGACGAACGATGGGGCCATCTGGGTGGGAACGATAGGCGGCTTATACCGACTGCTTCCTGGTACCGATTCGTTCCGCAGGGTAAGGGAGACCAGCGGCACGGTCCGCTTTCTTCAGGAGACCTCCGACGGCACTCTCTGGATTGGCACAATCGGCCACGGGATCTACAAATATCGTGACGGTCGGTTCGATCAGGTCACAGCGCCGGACGACCTGCCCAGCAACACCGCTTTGAACCTTTATGAGGATGTTGAAAACAACATCTGGATCGGAACCCAGGCAGGAATGGTCCGGTTGAGCCAGACGCCTGTACGCTCGGTCACTTTGCCAGACGCTGGCGACTACGACGCTGAAACGGTCTATCAAGACCGCAATGGCGACCTTTGGGTGGCAGCCACCAACTTGTTTCGGTTCCACGATGGCAGGGCAAGCCGGGTTACGTTTCCCGGCATCAGCGGAGTGCGGGTTCGCAATGTATTTCGCGACCATGAAGGTGATTTTTGGATCGGCACCGAGGGGAGGGGAGTGTTCCGGCAGAGCGGCACCAGGCTCGCCCACTACATGACCAAAGATGGACTGGTCAACAATTTCGTGCGCGCATTTCTCGAAGGGCAGGATGGCAGTATCTGGATTGCCACGGACGAGGGCGTCAGCCGCTGGCATTCCGGCCGATTCACCAATTACCAGGAGCGGGACGGGCTCTGCTACTTCAGTACCCGCACATTGTTTGAAGACCACGTTGGAGACATCTGGATTGGCACCGATCGTGGCGTGAGCCACCTGCATGCCGGCAAGTTCGTCGAAGACCCGACCACCGAGGGACTCAGGAATGAGAAGATCTGGGCGATCCGGGAGGATTCCGACGGGGGGCTCTGGTTCGGGACGCGCACCGGCGGCCTTTATCGGTGGAGGTATGGAAAACTCACCCAATTCACCACCGCGAATGGACTTGCCAGCAACAGCATTTACGAAATGCTGGAGGACTCGACGGGAATCTTCTGGCTCAGCAGTCCCAACGGCATCTCCGCCGTTCGCCGACAGGAGCTCGACCAAATCGCGCTCGATCCGACGCACCCGCTTCCCTTGTCCTTGTACGGCATTTCCGACGGGCTGGAAACGACGCAGCTGTACGGTGCCGAGAAGCCGGGCGGAGTGGTCACTTCGCAAGGCGAAATCTGGTTTGCCAGCAACAAGGGACCGGTGCGCATTTCTCCGAATCAGAATCATCGTTTCCCTCGAGCGCCGACAATAATCGAGGAGGTTGTGGCAGACGGCATCGAAGTGCCGGAACTGCGGAAAGTTTCCCTGGAGCCGGACAATACGAAGGTTGAAATTCACTACAGCGTCATACAACTTCGTTCGCAGGAACAACTGCGGTTCCGCTACATGCTCGAAGGCTTTGACCGAGGTTGGACGGATGCTTTGTCGCGCCGGATCGCCTATTACACAAACCTCCCGCCGGGGGATTATCACTTCCGCGTAGCTGCATTCGAGATGAACAATCCGCAGCAGATTTCAGAAGCCTCGGTAGAGATCGTGCAGAGGCCCCATTTTTACCGGACGGCCTGGTTTCTTGGAATCTGCCTGCTGATCCTCGGGACTCTGGTGTGGGGAGGGTATCAGTTTCGCATGCGTCAGCTGCAGGCACGCTTTCAGGCCGTGCTCGACGAACGGGGACGCCTCGCCCGAGAAATGCATGACACTCTCATCCAGGGATGTGCCGGCGTTTCGGCCCTGCTCGAGGCAAATTCCAGCCTGGACCAGAGCCAGACTCGTGCGAAAGAAGATCTTCTTGAATACGCTCGTACTCAGTTGCGCACCACGATCAATGAAGCCAGAGAAGCGGTCTGGGACTTGCGACACGCCGACGGTTCTGCTACAACCATTAGCCCGATCCTGGAGAGCATGACGCAGCAGGTCAGCCATGAATTCGGCGTTCCAGTGGAGTATCGGACTGCGGGGAAGCCCTTTGACCTGGATCAATCCACGGCGCATGAACTGCTGATGGTGGTTCGAGAAGCACTGCACAACGCGATTCGCCACGGGCAGCCGACCAGAGTACGAGTGGGCATTGACTTCGGAAAGCACGCTTTCAGCGTCCGGGTGGAGGATGATGGTTGCGGCTTCGATCCTGCGGCAGTATCCGCTTCCTCGAACGGACACTACGGTATAGTCGGAATGCGCGAGCGCGCCAATCGCATGGGCGGCACGCTCGGGTTGCAGAGTGAATCCGGCCGGGGAACGGAACTGACGTTGTACATTCCTCGCAAGATGGCCGCCTTGGCGAATCGAGTAGGACCGTGACCAACATCAACTCCAGCAAGATGAAGGTA
>Ga0123355_10019151_pt1 | contig 10891 bp, 8 predicted proteins | sample TergutEmb28metaG_3_FD_89872 | JGI IMG/M metagenome (GOLD analysis project Ga0123355, IMG submission 89872) | Embiratermes neotenicus P1 segment gut microbial communities from Petit-Saut dam, French Guiana - Emb289 P1 | ecosystem: Host-associated > Arthropoda: Insects > Digestive system > Gut ...
GGAACCAGTCGTTCTTTCTGATGCAAGTGATAATGTCAGATTGGTTCGCATGGATGAAAATGTCGGGAAAAGTAAGGCACAAGCAGCTATACTTCGCACTATTGATCCAGAAGAATATCCCTTTTTGCTTACGGTAGACTCTGACTCGTATTTGGCTCCAACTGCTTTAGAACATATGGTTCGGCAAATGTCTAATCCGGGTGTGACGGCCTGCACAGGAATGATACTTGCGGATAATTACAGCAAAAACCTTTTGACAGCACTTCAAGATTTCAATTACGGTATAGCTCTTACCCTTGCGCGTAGCTCTGCGCGTGGTTTTGGCATTCTTGAAACAAGTGCCGGTGCCTGTGCACTCTATCGAACAGAAATTACCTGTTTTCATCTGGATGACTACGTGAAGCATGGAGAAAAGTACCCCTTTGATGACGATCGTCGTATGACGCTCTATGCCTTAATGGAGGGGGGAGCTATATTTGTGCCAGAAGCTATTGCCTTTACAGGAGTTCCCACTACCCTCAAAACTCTATATCAGCAGAGAGTACGCTGGTCACAAAGCGCTTGGGCAACAATACCTTGGAGTATTGTGAATCTGGGACTAAGAAGGTCGCTCTATCAAACCCTCAGTGCATTCCTTTATTTGATTTTTCCGCTCCTAATCCTCGTGATGATTTATGGCGTGGTAGTATATAACGCTTACTGGGCTATTTACTATATGGGATTTATCTTTTTGACTACTTATATCAGCTCCCTCTTCTATCTGCTCTCTCATTTTGAGCTACCTGATCTAGATAAGACTTTTGGCAAACGGGTGAATCGCTCACATCGCTTTCACGGCTACAAGCAAAGAAGTGACCTTTTCGGGAAGTTGCTTGACTGGATTATTGTGCCACCCCTGCTTGCCTTCTTCATGTACTTCTTCATTCTTCCCGTTAAGCTTGTTGCACTGATTAAAGTTTTCCAGAAGGGGGAAGCAAGCTGGGGTACACGCTAGCTTGTTTAACAGTCGTAGTATACTGATTAAGTTAATTTTTTGATTTGAGAGGGCTGTTCATGGCACAAGATACGACCAATACAAGTCCAAGTTTCCTATTTGCTTCTGAGAGTGTGACAGAGGGGCATCCAGACAAGATATGTGATCAGATTTCTGATGCGCTGCTTGATGAGCTAATTCGCGTTGAGACACGGCTTGAGGGCGAAGGTGGGGGAGACCTGAATAGCTTGCGTAGTGCCTGTGAGACCTTTGTGACGACAGGACTTGTTGTTGTTGGTGGCGAGATTCGCACCAATGGTTATGTTGATGTTGACGCTATTGTGCGCGGTGTCATTGCTGATATTGGCTACACAAGCAGTGATTTTGGCTTTGATGCACGTACCTGTGGTGTTGTCAATGTGATTCACAACCAGAGCCCTGACATTGCCCAGGGTGTTGACCAGAGCTTTGAGGCTCAGCGAGGGGATACCGATCCGTTAGACCTAATTGGGGCAGGTGACCAGGGCATGATGTTTGGCTATGCCTGCAATGAGACCTCATCATTGATGCCCATGCCTGTGTACCTGGCTCATCGCTTATCAGAACGCCTGACTGCCGTACGCAAATCTGGAGAGATTGACTACTTGCGTCCTGATGGTAAAACTCAGGTATCTGTTCGCTATATTGACGGCAAGCGTGTAGCAGTTGAGAAAATACTGATTTCGACTCAGCATGCAGAAGGCGTTGACTTGGAAAATCAGCTGCGCACTGATCTGATTGAAAAAGTTATCCGCCCGGTATTTGAGCTGGAATCCTTACAGTTTGAGGGTGCCGAGATATACATCAATCCAACGGGGCGTTTTGTTATTGGTGGACCAATGGGTGATTCTGGCCTGACAGGACGCAAAATTATTGTTGACACCTATGGCGGTACGGGTCGCCACGGTGGGGGAGCATTCAGTGGTAAGGATTGCACAAAGGTGGACCGCAGTGGAGCCTACGCTGCTCGTTGGGTTGCAAAAAATGTCGTAGCTGCTGGCTTGGCTGACCGCGTTGAAGTACAGCTAGCATACGCCATTGGTGTAGCAAAGCCCTTTAGCATCATGGTAGATACCTTCGGCACTGAAAAGGTTGACCGAGGCCTGATTGAAAAGGCAATCCTGGAGGTATTTGACTTACGCCCTGGTGCTATTATGCGTGACCTAGATCTGTTAAAGCCCATATTCCGCAAGACCGCCGCCTATGGTCACTTCGGCCGTGAAGATCAAGGGTTCACCTGGGAACAGACCAACCGCGTAGACGAACTACGCGCCGCCGTTAGGCCATGAGGCTGAAATCGCCAAAAGTGATTATTTTCGATATGGACGGTGTCATTTTTGACACTGAGGTGCTTGCGCGGCGCTTATGGCAGAGCGTGTTTGAGGATTATGGCTATAGCTTGCCTGATGCGACCTACAAAAAAGTCATTGGACGCACCATGGACGCTGCTAGGCAGGTTCTGATTGACGAGTATGGACCAGAGTTGCCTATGGACATAATGTTTGATGAGCAGGACGCACTCTACCGTAAAATTACAGCACAGCCAATTTCTCAAAAGCCCGGAGTGATTGAAATCCTTGAGTACTTGAAGCAGCGGAATATTCCCTGCGCTGTTGGGTCTTCAACCTATCACGAGGATGTTGAGAATACTTTATGCGTTAATGGTTTGCGTGACTATTTTGCCACGGTTGTTGGCGGCGATTACGTTGCGCAAGGAAAACCTGCTCCTGATATATTTCTTAAGTGTGCCGAATACTTGCAAGTTGAACCTGCTAACTGTCTGGTTATAGAAGATTCGAATAATGGTCTGCGCGCTGCGAATGCTGCAGGCATGCGGACTGTAATGATTCCTGATTTAATCCCTGCTAATGAAATAGATAGCGATTTGGAATTTACCGTATGTAGCTCACTCTGCGAGCTCAAGGACTTGTTTACTGTTGTATTCTCATGAGTAAAACCGCACAGGTTGTCATAAGCCTTGCAACACGGGCACTGGACGCGCCATTCACTTACGCAATACCACAGAACGTGCAGCCCAACGTTGGGGATGCCGTTATAGTTGAACTAGGCAATCAGACGGTACTAGGCTTTGTAGTTGACCTCAACGATTCAAGGCAAGATGACAAAGAGGAAGATCGGCCAGGTAAGGTTGCTCAACTTAAACCCTTGCTCGCACGTATCCCCGGACCGTATTTCACAGCTCAATCCTATGAGCTTGCTGTATGGATTGCACGCTACTACGCAGCACCCTTATCAGAGTCCTTAAAGTTGTTCTTGCCAACGGGACTGACCACACGCCTAAAAAAGGCATTGTCGAATTACGTAAGCACAGGTGAGGCAAAAATGCCTGCCAGGCGCCCACGTAAAACCACCGCTTTTACCGCAGAATTAAACGATGTTCATCGTAAGCCTGAAAGATTGACAGCAGGCCAATCAGATGCGCTTACCGTAATCATTAAGCACGAAGTGCCGAACAATGGACATCACAACATCATCCAAGATCCCTCGACTACGCTCGGGAATGCGGAAGACAAACACTTTTCTCGTATTGAGGTAGAGAAGAGCCCCCGCAAGCCTATAATTCTTGACGGTGTTACTGGTTCTGGTAAAACTGAGGTCTATTTACAGGCAATTGAGGCTGTGCGCCAGGCAGGCAAGACTGCAATCCTGCTTGTTCCCGAGATATCTTTAACTCCTCAAACAGTGGGGCGCATACAATCGCGTTTCGGTGACGATGTCGCAGTGCTTCACTCAGGCCTCTCAGATGGCGAGCGCTATACGCAATGGGAAAATGCACGAACGGGGAAGTGCGGGGTCGTTGTAGGCGCACGGTCAGCCCTCTTCGCACCGCTTCCAAGCCTCGGGCTCGTCATAATTGACGAGGAGCATGACACCTCGTATAAGCAAAACAATTCACCCCGCTATCATGCCCGTGAGGTCGCCACAAAACTCTGCGAACTTAACAATGCACAACTGGTGTTGGGATCTGCAACACCCAGCATGGAAGTCTTACATGCAGCAGAAACGGGTGCCTATAAGCTGGTCAGGCTCCCCGAACGGGTTAATGCACAACCATTGCCCGCAGTCACCCTGGTTGACCTCAAGCGCGAATTTGCAGACGGTAACAAGTCTATGTTCTCGCGAAAATTACTGAAAGCACTTCGTCAGGTTCAAAACAGGGGAGAAAAGGCAATATTGCTGCTCAATAGGCGCGGATTTGCGAATTTTTTGCTCTGTCGTGAATGTGGTTATGTGCCTGGCTGCGAAGCCTGTTCGGTGTCTTTGACTTACCACGCGCCGCAAAATCATCTGCGCTGCCACCAGTGCAACTGCATTCAGCCTGTGCCTGCAAAATGCCCAAAGTGCACGTCACCCTACCTGCGTCAATTTGGCGGGGGAGTCCAAAGGGTAGAGCAGGAGTTCAGAGAGCATTTCCCTGGCTGGTCCCTAGTGCGTATGGACGCTGATACGACCAGTGCTAAAGGTGCACATGCAGCGCTTTTGGAAGAATTTGCCAATAATAGTACAGGCGTTCTATTGGGTACACAGATGGTGGCCAAAGGACATGATTTTCCCGAGGTAACCCTCGTGGGCGTCATTAATGCTGATGTTACTTTGAATTTGCCTGATTTTCGAGCAAATGAGCGTGGCTATCAATTGCTGGAACAAGTAGCAGGTCGAGCAGGTCGAGCAGGCTTAACAGGTGAAGCCATTATCCAGACCTACAGTCCTGAAAATCCTGCCTGTCGCGCTGTAGAAGCTCATGACAGCGATATCTTGTTGAGCGGTGAGCGCATGATGCGCAAGGCCTTCGGATATCCGCCTTATGCGGTGCTCTGCAATGTCATAATTAGCGGAAATGCTGAACCTAAGGTCAAGAAATTTTCAGAGCGGCTTACAGAGGCTCTCAGAGCTTCAAAAGAGTTGCGGAGCATGCAGGCAATTCTCATGGGTCCAGCGCCATGTGCACTGTCAAAGAAGGCACGACTCTTCAGGTATCACGTTATGATAAAGGCTGGCACAGAAGCGTCTCTTGGACCTGCTGTACAAACGGCGTTAAAAAGATTGTCCAAAACCTCTGATATTAAAGTAGCAGTAGACGTTAACCCAGCAGATACATTCTAATGCAATTGTCGGATAATATATATTATGGTAAAAATCGCTTTGCGATTTGTTACCATAATATTCGGCGACGTTTGGGCACCTACAATCTTGCTGGAAACTTCCCTGGTTAACTAAAGGTCTATGAAATTGCATCGACCCAGCTGAAATGCCAATGACATTCTCTTGGGTAGATTTGGCAAAGCTCGCCCCTGGCCTACGGCGCAGCTCCTGGCTCTCTTACTGTGTAGAGGGTTGCTCTTACTACGTAGTGGCTGTAGCCTCCTGTGTAGTTGCAGGTTACCAGGGTTAGCATTTGCACTTCTGTGTCTGTGGAGCGCTCTAGGCGTGACATTGATCTGAATGATGTTGCGTAGCTGTATCTGCGCGTCTCTGTGGGCGTGTAGATGAATATGTATCTATGTCCTGCGGCAAAGGTTGCGTTTGCGTATTCTGGGAGGACTCCAAACATGGTGCGGTCGCGCATATGATGGCCATACACAATGGTATCTATTGCGCTGAAATCGCTCGCACACTCAAAGTCTAAGAAAATCGCGCCGGCACGGCTAAACTGCCTCAAGGCGTTATGATCTAAGTAAAAGTCGTTATTTGTGGTCTGCGTCACGGCATAATTTACTACCGTGTTAGGAATGTATATCCATGCGACAATGTCGGGATTGCGCGCCTGTAAGGCCGCAAAGTTGATACGGCGCATTTGTGCTGCTCGAAGCTGTTCTTCCGTTTGATAGCTAGATCCCCCGCCGATAAAGTTTCCCAGGTAGTCAAATAGGCTGCGTCCGTCCCCATCAGAATCGTCAGCTATTCCTACAATTTCACTGTTGGCAGTATCACTGTTGAAGCCATCCATGACTATTGTGTAGATTTGCCACGCAGCAATAACTGCTACGATTACAGCAACAACAAGAACTATCCTTCGTACCATTTTCATGTGATATTCCCTTAAAGATTATCTATTGATTAACGATCTACTTTGCAATTCTATCACTTGACGACAGCTATCTGGAGTAGCTTCCTCAGACTTCCTGAGAATTCTCCAAGCATCCGCACGGGCCTTACAGGCACTATATTATAATAGGAACCTAGTTTTCTATAAGGAGGAACATTGGAAGCAATCTTTTCTGTGTCAGATACGCCCCTTGTGGGGGTCATCATGGGAAGCCGTTCGGACTTGCCCACCATGCAAGAAGCAATCGACATACTGAACACACTTGAAATCTCCTATGAGGCACAGGTTGTTTCTGCTCATCGTACTCCTGACTTAATGTTCGAATATGCAGAAACAGCGCGCGCACGTGGATTAAAAGCCATAATAGCAGGAGCAGGCGGAGCTGCCCATCTGCCGGGCATGACTGCCTCTAAGACCACGCTTCCTGTCATTGGAGTTCCTGTTCAGTCGAAAACTTTGAGCGGTATGGACTCGCTGCTTTCTATCGCGCAAATGCCGGGAGGAATTCCTGTCGCTACTGTTGCTATTGGTAATGCAGGTGCAAAAAATGCTGGCCTGCTTGCTGCATCTATTCTCAGCACTTCCTATCCAGACATCGCCAAACGACTTGATGACTATCGTTTAAATATGACTAACACAGTACTAGAAAGCAGTGACCTCAATGAATAAGACTATCCTCCCCCCCGCTACCATTGGTATTATCGGTGGTGGACAACTCGGCCGCATGATGGCACTTTCTGCACGCAACATGGGCTACCGAATCGCCGTGCTTGAACCTGGTGCAGACTCCCCTCTTGCCCAGATTGCTGACATTGAGATTAATGCTGCCTATGACGATAAGACAGCCCTTGAGGACTTGCTTTTGATCTGTGATGTCGTGACCTACGAATTTGAAAATATTCCTTATGTCGCGATTGAGGAAGTAACGCCTCGAGGATACCTGCCACAAGGATCACGTCCCCTTATGATTGCGCAAAACCGCTTGCGCGAAAAGGACGCCATCAACCAGAGCGGTTTTGCAACAGCACCTTATGCAGACGTCTCTACAGAGGAAAAATTGTATGCTGCTGTTGAGAAGATTGGATTTCCTGCCATCTTAAAAACGGTAAGCGGCGGTTATGATGGCAAAGGTCAGTGGTCACTCAAGTCAGATGCAGACCTTGAGCAGGCTCTTACGATAATCAGGGAACATGAGTGCATTCTTGAAGGTTTCGTGTCTTATGACAGGGAAATGTCGGTAATCGTCGCCAGGAGTACTGCGGGTGAGGTACGTGCCTTCCCCGTCATAGAAAACATTCATGCAAACTCAATTCTGCATCTCAGCATTCTGCCAGCAAACATAAGTGAGGTCCTCGCAAGCAAGGCGAAAAGTCTCGCGGAAGGACTTATTGAAAAGCTTGATCTCGTCGGCACCCTTGCCATCGAAATGTTTGCTGTCGGTGACGAAATTCTCGTGAACGAAGTTGCACCTCGCCCCCACAATTCTGGCCACCTGACTATAGAGGCCTGTAATGTTTCCCAGTTCGAACAACACATTCGTGCCGTTTGCGGTCTCCCTCTGATTGAGCCACGAGTTCTGCGTCCCGCAACCATGGTCAACCTTCTTGGTCAACACGTAGAATATGCCCTGGAAATGTGGCAGACTCCCGCATATGCAGACGGCAAATTGCATCTCTACGGAAAAGAGGAAAATAAAAAGGGCCGCAAGGTTGGCCACTTAACCTTCCTGCACGAAGATTCAGATAAGCTGAACGCAAAGATTGATGTCTTTATGACTGACTTTCCTGAATAAAGAAGGGTTCAAAGCTGCTATCAACTGACAATCCGTATCGCTTAGCAGGCCTACGAAGGTTCTCACGTGCCTTTTCACGATAAATCAAAACTTCATCAAGTGCCGTCATGTCAAGGGATACCAAACTCTCATCTGAGATTTGGTCGTATTTTTTAACTTCACGCACGGTAGGCAAAACTATCGCCTCAGATCCTTCTAAGGCCTTATTGACCTCTGCGGCAAACAAATAAAAGAAATCCCCAACATCTCTTCCCGCTTTCAGCACTGACCTTGGCAGCGCAACGCTATCTACGAAAGGCAGTAAAAGTGAAAGGCGCTCATGCAATTCCTCCAACAACAAATGCTCCCACACACCCTCGCTACCCATAGTCCTATCAATGGCAACATCAATCTCATTAAACGCTTCAATAAGCTGCGTAACCTGCAAAATGTAAAGTGGATTCCTCATACAGCTATTTTAGCATCAGGCTTCGCACAAAAAGAACTGACGCGATCAAGTACTCAAAACAATTAAACAAGTCGAATATGTGTTGACATATTCGACTTGTAAAACAGTACTCTCTAATGACAGCTAGGAATGCTGTGCAAAGGTATTGAAGTTGAGTTCTCTCGTTCTTTTCATTACGGTAAACCAGTCGATAATTGTCCAGATCCCCAGTCCGCCAAACGTCACCAATTTGAGAATGCCCAGCCCAACTTGTCCAAGCATAAATCTGTCAATGCCAAGCGATCCTCCTATAAGAGAAACGATGAGCAAAATGGTTGGATCCTTTAGACTAATAGCAGAGACCAAAGAAAATCTGTTTTCATCCATAGATGCCAGCTTTTCCTTAATATATGGCATCTTCTCCTGGGGAAACATCTTAGCATTTGTCATCATGTACATATCAACCTGTTGTGAGTTCATAAACACATCCTATCTGTTCTTAATCTGTGGGTATACTTTTGACCCTTTAAAGTCTATCAGAAACGTCTCTTAGCGTCTGCGAGGACGGCGCTCGCCTCGGTCGTTTCCACCATCATCGTTGCGACGTCTGTCACCACCGTGCTTTTTGAAGGGACGATCTCCCCTGTCTCGGTTGTCTCTGCCACGATTGTCCCTACCGCCACCAGTGCTCGGCGGAGCATCAGGCTTCTCAAGACGATCAAGTGAAATCTTGCCACGGTCATCAATCTCAAGAACCTCAACGCGGACTTCGTCGCCCACGTCTAGCATATCTTCGACCTTATCTACACGACCGTTAGCAATGCGTGAGATATGCAGCAGACCATCTTTGCCGGGCGATAACTCCACAAAAGCACCAAATGCCTGGATTGCCACAACACGGCCCGTATAAATCTCACCCACCTCAGGATCTTTAACAATAGCATTGATGCGACGACATGCTTCCTCGCCACCCAGGTCCCTGCTCGCAACAAAGATAGTGCCGTCTTCTTGGATGTCAATCTGCGCACCTGTTTCTTCCAGCATCGCACGAATAACCTTACCGCCACTACCAATGACGTCACGGATCTTGTCGACCGGAATCTTGAGAGTAATAATACGCGGTGCATGCTCTGACATTTCTGCACGGGGCACCTCAATAGCCTCAAGCATCTTGTTCAGAATATGAGCACGCCCAGCATTTGCCTGATTAATCGCACTGGTTAAAATATCGAGTGACAGACCGCTGACCTTATTATCCATTTGCAGCGCAGTAACACCATTAGGTGTACCCGCCACCTTGAAGTCCATATCACCCAAGAAATCTTCAAGACCCTGAATGTCAGAGAGGATCGCCATACGGTCGCCCTCTTTGATTAACCCCATTGCAATACCCGACACAGGAGCAGTAATCGGAACACCAGCATCCATCAGTGCAAGGGTTGAACCACAAACGGCACCCATAGATGACGAGCCGTTTGAAGCCAGCACTTCAGACACGATACGAATCGCATAAGGGAAGGTCTCCTCATCAGGCAATACGGGAATAATCGCCTTTTCGGCCAAAGAGCCATGTCCAATGTCACGACGCTTCGGTCCCCGCATAAAGCCTGTCTCACCTGTACTGTAAGGCGGGAAGTTATAGTGATGAATATAACGCTTAGACTCCTCAGGGTCAATCGTGTCAAGACGCTGACCCTCTGACAACATACCTAGGGCCGCAACAGAAAGCACTTGAGTCTGACCACGGGTAAACAGTCCATCACCATGGCTGCGAGGCAAGAAACCTGCAACACATTCAATGGGTCTAATCTCGTCAGCTTTGCGACCATCTGCACGTTCGCCTGCGTCAAGTACCATGGCGCGCATAGCAACTTTCTCAAGCGCTTTGAGTTCTGCCTTGATGTACTTGCCGCTTTCCTCTATTTCTTCCTCGCTAAACAGCTCCATGAGCTCTGCCTTGACCGCATCAACGGCATCCATGCGAGTATGCTTATCAGGATTGTGCAGGGCAGCGGTCATCTTGTCATAACCATCAGCAATGCGCGGTGCAATCCAGTCAGGTGCTGCATCGATTGCAAAGGTCTGTGGTGTAGGTGCCACAGCAGCAATAAAGCGCTCCTGGATATCACAGAACTCACCCATGGCAGTCTGTGCAAACATCAGCGCATCAAGAATGTCTTCTTCGCTGACCTCATCGGCTTCTGCTTCTATCATGTAAACGGCATCACGCGATCCGCCAACAATCAAGTCAAGGTCACTACCTTCTGCTTCCTCAAAGGTTGGGTTCACCAGATACTCACCATTGGCACCACGGCAAATGCGAACACCTGCCAGAGGACCATCAAAAGGAATACCTGCAGCAAGCAATGCCGCACTCGCACCCATGATGGAAATTACATCAGGCTGATGCACCTGATCGGCAGAAAGCACCGTCGCAATAATCTGCAGTTCATTACGGAATCCATCAGGAAAAGCGCTCCGAATTGGCCTATCAATCATGCGCGCAGCAAGGGTGGCCTTTTCACTACTCCGACCCTCACGCTTAATGTAGCCACCAGGAATTTTACCCGCTGCATACATGCGCTCTTCAAA
>Ga0123355_10019153_pt1 | contig 10890 bp, 7 predicted proteins | sample TergutEmb28metaG_3_FD_89872 | JGI IMG/M metagenome (GOLD analysis project Ga0123355, IMG submission 89872) | Embiratermes neotenicus P1 segment gut microbial communities from Petit-Saut dam, French Guiana - Emb289 P1 | ecosystem: Host-associated > Arthropoda: Insects > Digestive system > Gut ...
ACATTGCTTTTTTTTTTTTTTTTTTCTCCAGACAGTTTTGTTTCCTGAAGAAGAAGTTTTTGTTTCCATCGAGGAGGTGGGTCGTATGTCTGAACCACAGAATAACTATGCTCAACATCAAATGTATAACCATTTTTGCACTCATAGTGAGGAGCACCAGTTTCCAAGTGATGTGCATAAAAAATCTTCCATGCGGTGTTATGTCCCAAAGAAGCAACTTCAGTCACAACATGAGGAAGAGGCACTTGCATGTGATGTGTGTAAGAAACTTTTCAAGTGTCCCAGTGCCTTGAAGCTACATGTATGCAGTTACACAGGGGAGAAGCCATCATACAGGCAATCTTTTTCTTTGAAGGAGCATCTGCGCACTCAAGCAGTGGAGCAGCCATTTACATGTGAAGTATGTAAGAAATCTTTCAGTCAGTTAAGTACCTTGAGGTTGCATCTACGCACTCATACTGGGGAGCGGCCATATATATGTGATGTATGGAAGAAATCTTTCAAGCATTCAAAGAACTTGAAGGATCATCTTCGCACTCATACAGGGGAGCAGCCATTTACATGTGATATATGTAACAGATCTTTCAATCGGTCAGGTAACTTGAAGGTGCATGTACGCACTCATACTGGGGATCAGCCATTTAAATGTTATGTATGTGAGAAACGTTTCATTCATTCAGGTACCCTGAAGAATCATCTTCGCACTCATACTGTGCAGTGGCCTTTTATATGTGAAAAATGTAAGAAGTCTTTCAAAAGTCCTAAGACGTTGAAAAATCATCTTCGCACTCATACAGTGGAAGAGCCGTTTACATGCAATATATGTAACAAATCTTTCAGTTGGCCATATACCTTGAAGTTGCATGTACGCACTCATACAGGAGAGCAGCCTTTTACATGTGATGTATGTCAGAAACATTTCAGTCAGTCATATAACTTGAAGTTGCATCTACGCACTCATACTGGGGAGCGGCCTTTTACATGTGATGTATGTCAGAAACATTTCAGTCAGTCAAGTAACTTGAATTCGCATCTACGCACTCATACTGGGGAGAAGCCATTTTCATGTGATGTATGTAACAAATCTTTCAGTCGGTTACAAAACTTGAAGTTGCATCTTTTTGATCATACTAGGGAGCAGCCTTTTTCACGTGATGTGTGTGTAACAAATCCTTCAAACAGCCATTTATCTTGAAGTTGCATCTACTCAATCATACTGGGGAGCGACCTTTACGTGTGGTATATGTAAGAAATCTTTCAAATGGTCAAGGACCTTGAAGTTGCAACTATGCAATCATACAGGGCAGCTGCCATAAACATGTAATGTATGCAAGGAATCTTTCAAGTGGTCAGATACCTTTAAGTTTTATCGACACATTCATACTTATGAGCAGCCGTTTACCAGATGCATATGTGAAAAATCTTTCAGGCAGTCACATAACTTGAAGTTGCATCTACACATGCATACTGGGGAGTGTCTCTTTACACGTGATGTATGTAAGAAATTTGTCAGACAGGTACCTTGACGTTACGTCTACGCGCACATAATGGATAGTGTCCATTCATGTGTGCTGTATGTAAGATATCCTTCAAGCACCCCGGTGCCTTGAAGATGCATTTACACACTAATACTGGAGGGTAACTATTTACTTGTGGTTTTTTAGGAAATCTTTCAAGCACTTTTGTGCCTAGCAGGTGCACCTCCACACTTATATAATCTCTTGGCAGTTTATATGTGTTATATGTAAGAAAACGTTGATGATGTCCAGTGCATAATAGGTTTGAAGCATCGAATTTAACTAAAAATCTGCAGTCATTTGTTTGTATGACCAAATTTTTCTAATGCCTGTGGAATGTGACCTCTTTTCTTGGTAATTCCAAATTATATATTTTAAATCCACATTCCTTTAGACAGTGTGCTAACAGTACAATGTTACCAGGTTGTGATTAACAGTATGTGGATGTGTAGTGGTTCGTGTCCGTTTTCAGTGCCTCTTGGTTACTGCCATTATACAGTGTGATTGAAAATTCATGCAGCTGATAATTAAATATGTAATGGTTGCTGTAGGACCTGGGATAGCATAACCAATTAGGGAATAGGCCATGGTTAGTCAGAGTTTCAAATACTGGTATAGGCAAGGTATTTTTCTCTTTTCCACAATATCTAAATAAGTTGTTTTGCCTACTCTGCCACCTGTTCAGCAGCTACAAGTGTTCTTTCCCCAGGGTCACATTGGTGGAGGTGTGATGAAAACCACTGACCTCCAACAAGCATCCAGGACAGTAGCAAAATCTTTCTTGGCTACCATGTGAAAACATGTCGGGCTTGATTTAAATTGTACATTGGAAATGTTATGGAACCAAATACAATGCAGTCATGGGTTTTGCCTACCAGCATATGACTCTTGTTTTTCGTCTGTTTAGAACTGTGACAAGCTATAGATCTATTAACCTCCTCAGTTGTTAATTTTTTCCAGTTCATAGCCGTGGTGTTAGGGTAATGATCTCTGTGAGACTGGATAATTCTTTTGCTGTAATTATTAGTTTCTGTTATAAAAATATTTTGTAGAAGCATGTACAATTAGGACACTACAGGCATCTTGACAGGGTGAATGCTTAGGTCTTTGCCAGGCACTGTAAGAGTTAAAAAAGGTAAAGTCACCCTTTATACAGGCACTGAGGCGCTGTACAGGCTGTACGGCCTATAGGGGGAGTAGAGGTATAGCTCTACCCTTTCATGACCACAGCACTAGAAGGGGGTAAGGGGTCAGGGTCACACCCCAGCTGCTCTTTACCCCCTGGGAAAGACCCGGTACCCATTGTACAGGAGGCTGAGTGGGCCACAGGGCCCGTCTGGACATGTGCAGAATATCTCGCCCCTGTAGGTATTCGATCCCCGGACCGTCCACCCCGCAGCCTGTTGCTATACCGACTGAGCTACTTGACCCATGCCAGACACTGTACCAGACTATAATTTGAGTCTGATTGTTGTAGAAGTGATGCTTGACGGTAGTAGAATGATGAGAAAAAAGAGGCTTCAGCTGTAATTGACAGTTGCTTGTACACTATGTATGTATATTTGTGTAACATTTTTAAGTATAATTTGCATTTTTGAACATGTAGATTGCTTTGAAATTGTAGTGTGCTGGATTTATGTTATCAGTGTAATATAAGAAGGTGTGCCTGTCTGAGTTGTAATCCATCCTGTATTTGAGGTAGGATCATGAAGGTGTGGCAGTAGATTGAGGATGCTAGTTTGATGGTTCTTGCAACATAATCAAAAGTTTTGTACAGGAAAGGGGATAGACCATGGTAAAGTTACTGGAACACAGCTGAATTCTGCTGGTTTGACTTACACTTTGTTGCCATTGTTGCCACTATTGCTTTGTTCTGTGGAATATGAACAAGAAGAAACAGTTGAGCATCAACAGACCAAAGAGTTGAGCAGGGAGCATAAAATTTGTGTTCGAATGAAGCGGTTTTAGTGGGGTATGATTGCTTTGGTTGCATAACTATGATTTACCAACAATATATCACTGTTAAAATGTAATTTTTAAAATGATAAAAAGTGGTTAGGACCATGTTGATTTGGTACATGCAGCTGTAAGGAATAGTGATTTGTTGTCTGTCCATGTGAAAATCAGGAATGTGGCTGTTAAGGAAGAGAATAATAATGAAAATTATAATTGCTGAATGTTTCAGTGAAATTTTTATTTTGGCTATGACTTATGCAGTTGGATCATTGTCATTTAAACATGTTATGAGAATTTGAAACTCTTAGCCCTGTTTGTTCTGACGCATTCTGTTGTGCTTTGGTGTGTACACATTGTACGTCACACTTTTTAATATTCTGCATTTTTTCTCCATATTGTAATATTTTATAAGCCATCCACTAAGATATATACTCTTTATTGCATTTTTATTACAGTAATTCTTGCATAGTACACAGTATAGTGTAAAATATAGTGAAATAATCTTAAAATTTGCCAGTGTTGTTTCAGCCAGTCCAGTCCATTCTCAGGGGAACAATCCATACATCCTGGATGGTACAGAAGCTTTTACATTGCTAGTTACATTCTTACTTCATTATGATTACATATTTCCTGAAATAAAAGAATTTCCATTATACTGAAATGATTAAAGGAAATACTTTTATGTCAATAAGTATTTTATCGCAATTAATTTTAACTGTAACTAGCAGTTTAAGGATTCTGTATCTTACAGGCTGTATGAATTTTTACCCCAAAGATGGCCAGAATTGGCTACATTTTGGATTTAAAACTCTCCACAACACTATATCAAGCAACGATTTAAATCCCAAGATTTTAATCATTACCCATTTTTAAACCATATTTATATTATTTATATATTTTGAACTTAAATTATAATAATTTTTAATTTTGATGGAGTGGTGGCAACACAGCACAAGATTTGTACATTTGTAGTTCTGTAATAATAATAATATCATCCTGAACAAATTGGTGAGAATTGAGTAAATAAACTAAATCATAAACATTGAAGTGCATTTTGTTGTTTATTTATATATTATGGATCTGATTACTACATCTGTTCCTGTAAAACACACATATGCACGTGCATTCTGCCTATATTAATGTGTTTGCAATGTGTGTGTGTTTGTGTGTGTGAACCAAAATTCAGGTTCAATTAAAACGTCTGAATGAATGTCAGTTGTTTTCCTCAATATGCCGACTGACAGTGAAATGTGAAGAGTCAGATTGTTCATTGTTTGTCATATTGTGTGCTGCTTTATGTGGCGCTGTGCATCTGCTTCAGCAGCGCGAAGTAGGCATAAACGGTATGAGCTATCTGAAATGAAGGTAAGAATGTTCATAAACATCTTTAATTGTTGGAGAATCCGGCTTTCTAGGATGTAATGCTTTGTAATAGGGCTAGCAGTTTGGATGTTTTTGAAGAATCATAGCAACTTATTCCTTAGGGTCCAGCAGTCTAGAGGAGGGCTGGCGAAACTTTTTGAGGGCGAGTTCCCAAATTGTTTATAAATTTCGAAGAAATTCTTTCATGTCCCTATAGGAATTTTGAAGAGAAAAATAAGGTCTTTGAGTCTTCCGTTAAGTATTGCCTTAATACTAGTGTATATTACAATATGGTAATAAAAAGCCTCATTGAGAATGAGATAAGAAGAAATGTGTCAATCAACTGCGGCTCCTACTACTTCGTATTTGAAGAGAAGATTTAAAACGTTTTGTCCATTGTCACGCCTTTATGGATTCCTCCACCCTGAAGATGGGACCATTAGGTTCCGAAACGTTGGTATGAAATTACCACTAGTCGCTACGTGGTAAACCAGAAGAGCGCATTTCTGACGGTAGTACATTCCTTTGGAACATCAGAAGCTACCCCCCAAATGACATAGTGTCACATCCAAGAATACTGGAATTGTCAGCATCACCACTGTGAGAACCAAACCTCTCGTATTTTATAGTTATATTCATTATTTGGTTTGTTTAATGGCGCTTTTCGTAGCTAAATTCAGTACTGTATTATTATTTAGAAGGAAGAGTTTGTGGCTTAATGTGATATGTCTGCAGGGGCTGAGTGAAGGTAAGTACGCGTGTACCTGGAAACAGATAGCAAATCTCCAGGGATACACAGGGCATCATGAAGGCCGAGAGGCACTATATGGGGTAGGATGGTTAACGGTAGGCCCCGACTGCTTTAACCCCGGGAAAGAGACTCGGTTACAGATGTGCAGGAGTGTGGGTGGACCCCATACAGGTAGGAAGAATACCGCATTCTTCGGGGTTCGAACCCCGTAACAAGTTGTTGTACCGACTGCGCTGTCCCTGCCTGCACTACCACTGTACCACACGTAATCATGTACTTCTCACAAAGCTGAAAAATTTCTGTACTTCTTGGTGTTGGTTCAGTTTAGACATCCTTTATGGACTGGTGTTGTAGTAGAGTTATGTGGGAAACATTAACGTATTTAAAGAATGTGAGGGAAATTTTTGCTTCAGAAAATGAACGACATATCAATCATACGGTGCTCGCCCAGTGTATAACAATCGTTGGGTTTGAAAAGGCGTTCAGTTTATTTAAATATTTATTCCAACATGTCGGTACCTATATTAAACTAATTCTCCACTTAGGTGCCATGTAAATTAAATTTATTTTCTTATCGCGGGACCAGCTTTCGTATGCCTTCTTCGAAAAAGTTCGCCGCCAAGCCTTTCACCCAATCCTGCAGAACGTGTTTTGTGTTTTTATCACACCTCAGTCTCTGGTCTGCCAGAAATTTTCTGATGTGGAGAAGCAAGTGATAATCACTTGTTGCAAGGTCGGTACTGTACATAGAATGCTCAAAAATTTCTAACTTGAATTCTTCGAGTAATGCGCTTACGAGCGCCGATTTGCGGTCGTGCGATAGACTTCCCACTTTTATGCCTTTTTTCTTCTCTTCGATGTTGTCTGTGGGTTCCGTCCCTATCATCACTGTTGCCCTTCAATTTTTCACTAATGTGTCTATCAAACTGTACAACCCATGAAGCTCCATGTCAAGCAATTTTCTCCAGCCCAGTTTTACTGCCTTCTTGTTTTGTTCAAACATTGGTTTCCTCTTTCGTTCCTTCCTTCCTTTTGAAAGTCCTCGTGTAGGCTTAAGGCGTTTTACCATAACATGTTGCCGTCAACGGGTACCCTCTTTCTATTCATTTCTTCCACCCAGAAATTTAAGTTTTTTTCCACCTTCATTAACACTTTATCACGCACTATAGCAGTAACTTCTGCAGTAATACAGGACTGCAACCCCCACACCCTCTCTCTTTCTTTCGAAGAATGATTGGTGGACGTGACTCCACGTAAAATGAAAAGTTACCCTGAGGTTGGAGGAGGGAGGAGCGCGCGAACTGGTTTGAATTTATGTACATGGCGCAAACAGCCATGCTCGGCCCAGGCCCCATCATTATCGAGGCTTCACGATCACACTCAAGCACACCACAATCGGTAGTACTCCTCTAGATGAGTGATCAGTCCAGTGTTGAGACCTCCACCTGATAAGACAAAACACTAATAACAGATAGGCATCCATGGCCCTGGCAGGATTTGAACCCACAATTTAAGCAAGCAAGCTGCCGCACACCCACGCCTTAGACCGCACGGCAAATGAGAGTTGATTGGCTTTGAACCATTTATGTAAGGACTCAAATTCTCTTTTTATACTATTTTTAAAATATTTGAGATTATAATTGGTAAATATTAATCATCATTTTCAAGTAACATTTGTTTATATTTTCCGTGAATAATTTTTGAGCAATCACTTGTGTAGATTAAAAAAACATAAACTTTGAATTGATCCTTGTGGAACACTGTGTTTTGTAACTCCCCATTATAAAAATGCATTATTGACATTTTTATGTTTACCTCCACACTTTGGTACTGTATCTATCTCTAAAGTACGATTTGATTCATTCATTAGCTTTGGCAATTTTTTTGATAGAAATTTATTTGGGCAGTGATGTATCATGCTGAACACAAAGACTTTTGTTAAATCACATAAAATCCCTCCCTGAACTGATTCGTTAATTCGAGCACTTACCAATTAATTAATTCGTAGCTTGCTTCTTCAAATGTTAGAAGTGTTCTACTTCAAAACTGTTCTTCAGCTTATGTGTTGCTATCATTTAAGTGTCTGGTTAGCAGATTGTTCATAATTTTCTCAATGACTTTTGAAAATCAGTCAGTTGATATTGCGGTAAGTAGTTAGAAATTCAATTTCTCACCCATTTTATGTAATGGTTTCACTACAGATGATTTTAAGCTAATAACTAACCAATTACATGGAGCGGAATCCTTCCTGAGAAGCTAACCAGTTCTCAGCTAGTCAAGATATTCATCACATTTTATGGAACCCGAAGAGTTATTACCACATTAAGCCATATCGATCCAGTCCATACCCCCACATCCCACTTACTGAAGATCCAACTTAATATGATCCTCCCTTCTGTGCCTGGGTCTTTTAAGTGGTATCTTACCCTCTTGTTTCTCCACCTAAACCTTGTATGCACTTCTCCTCTCCCCTATACCTGCCAAAGCCACACCCATCTTATTCTGTTCCATTTGATCACCCGAATATTATTTGGTGACAAGTACTGATCATTCAGCTCCTCATTATATATTTCTCTCCACTCCCTTTTTACCTTTCCCCCTCTTAGGCCCAAATATTCTCCTCAGCACCTTAGTCTGAATCACACTCAGCATGTATTCCTCCTTCAATGTGAGAGACCAATTTTCATACCCATATAAAACAATAGACAAAATTACAGTTCTTTGTATCTCAATCTATAATTTTGGATAACAAAGTGAAATATAATAGATTCTTCACCAAACGACAAGAAGCATTCCCTTATTGCAGTGTGCTGTGATTTTCTTCCTGAATGGAATTTTGATTTGTTAATGTTATTCCCAAAACTTTGAACTCTTTCCACCCTTTGACAGGAACTTTTATGAATATTTATACTGTGACTTCGTCCTGCATTCTTATTTCGAGACATGACCATTTACTTATTTTTATCAGCATTTAATTCTACTTCAATCTACTTCCTAGAGACTACTTAGCTTCTATGTTTGTCTTTATAGCGTGTAAGCTTCCACCCAATACATTAACGTCACCAGCATGCCTGATCCCTCCTTATGGCATATTCTAGGGCAAAGTTTAAAAGCAATGGTGAGAAAGCATCTTGTTTCGTACCACTCTAAATATGAAGCATTTCATACATATGTTTACCTACGCTGACTCTTCTATAGTTTTCATTTAGACACATTTTTATTATCCTTACTAAAGTAATGGGGATGCCAGTGTCAATGAGAATATTATACAAGACCTTCCTCCTAACAGAATCACATACAGGCCTACTTGAAGTCTATAAATAGCAGAGCACTACTTTGTTTTATTCTCATTTTTTCTGAAGTATTTGACGAATGCAGAATGTATGATCAGCAGTTGACCTGTTGCATCCAAATCCACACTGGTGATCCTCCTTAACTTCCTCTGAATTTGGAGTTAATCTTGATAGAAGGGTGTAGGGTAGAATTTGTAAGTAGCCGACAAAAGTGATATGCCTCTATAGTTACTACAGTCTGTTTTAACAGCATTTTTATAATTATGCACAACGTTTGACTCCTTCCATCCCTCTGGTAATTCATTCTAATTCCAAATACAATAAATAAGTTTACGGATCTCATAGCGAATGGTTCTACACCCCTGCCTTATCAGTGCTGCTGGGATTTGATCAGTATCTGCTGATATGACTTTTTACTTTTTCAATAGCCATTTCAAACTCAAAGACACTCAGCTCAGGCACTATTGTCTGCTGTATGTATTTCTGTCTGCATATGATCACTAACCCCATGTACATTAAATAGCTGAAAGAAATGGTTCCGACACAACCAAAATATGTTGGGAGTCTGTAACCAAATCACCCTCCTCATCCTTTACTATATTGGTTCTATTGTTGAAGTCATTGAACCTCTGTTTTTTTTTATTTGTTAATTTCAAGTTCATCAATTTTAGTTTTCAGATTTTTTTCTGAACTGTCTACAATCTTTATGACTTACATTGTTTAGATTCTCTACACTGCTTTGGTTGAGATCCTGTAAACAACTGTATTTCGCCTGCTTTCTTTGAACTAAAGATCGTAAATATTCTTCATGAAACCAAGGTTTATGCTGCTTCAGTTCATATAGACCTAGACTGTGTGTAGGTGAGGCCTTCATTCGCGTGTTTTTTGCACCATGCCTCGTAATATCATTACGTAACCTTAACCAATGAAAGGCACAGTTTCAAAATTAATATTTAAGTTTTTAATTTTGATGTATTCTTCAAACTTTTAGACCTATATATTTACTTACATCCTTTTCAAATATTCTTGAAAATGTTATAAATTGTATATATATATATATTCACACACATGTTGTACCGACACATTAACCTAAGAAATAATTCCTCAACCAAAAAAGCCTCCTTCAAACTAATAAAAGAAATATTACTAGCACTTAACAATCAATTAACAGTTGGTGGAATATTTTGTGACTTAGAAAAAAAATTTGACCCTGTAAATCATGATATACTATTGTCTAAATATGAATTTTATGGATTCAGGAGCTAAACCAATGCACTGCTATGATCATACCTCAGTGAGAACATCAGAGAGTACTAGTAAATAATTGCTTTTCTAACAATATCACTTTTTCAGAATAAACCTTCAGGTTCCTGAAGGTTCAATACTTGGTCCTTTGTTTTCTTCTTAATCCATGTAAATGATCTTCCGAATATAATAGCTGGCCCATCAAAAATGATTTTATTTGCAGAAGACACGAGCATAATAATTACAAATCCTAGTCCCTCAAAATTTATAGAACGTATTAACAATATAAGTGATACTATAATAAAGGTTTGGCATAATTTTCTGGGGCAAATCTGCATACAACTCTGATATTTTTAAAATTCAGAAAAAGTATAATTAGAATAATTAGAATGCCAGAAATAGAGAGTATTGTCAGTTATTTAAGAATCGAATTCAGAAATTCGTTATATTAACACCAGATTTAGTTCTGTCTGTCGCACTCCAACTGCAAACTTAACAACTTTTCAAAACTTAGTTGTAGAAGGGCGAGTTTATGTATTTAGGGGAGAAGTGACGGACAGTAACGCCATCCTCGGCAAATGGTGAAAGTAGTCTGAATGCAATCATCCCGTTGTGTGTTGAATTAAGTCAAATAAGAAAATATTATCCGTCAAACACAACATATAATATTTAATATAACAAAATATAGCTACATGTTTCGACTGATTTCAGTCATCTTCAGGCTATGTTAACTTAAACTAGTTTTTCCAAATGCTGTGTACACATA
>Ga0123355_10019154_pt1 | contig 10889 bp, 2 predicted proteins | sample TergutEmb28metaG_3_FD_89872 | JGI IMG/M metagenome (GOLD analysis project Ga0123355, IMG submission 89872) | Embiratermes neotenicus P1 segment gut microbial communities from Petit-Saut dam, French Guiana - Emb289 P1 | ecosystem: Host-associated > Arthropoda: Insects > Digestive system > Gut ...
CGGCGGAATATTTGACAGCGGCGATTTAAGCCAGCAAGTAATAGCAGGCGAGAACGCAGTACCACCGGAATTCGGCAACCGCCCAGGCTATACGTTCATCGGCTGGGATGGCGAATATACAAATATCCAAAGCAGCAGAACGCTAACAGCACAATGGCAGCAGATAATGGTAAACTACACCTTCAACTGGAACGTATCAGGCGTGACAAATGTAACCGGTACAGTAGCATGGGGAACAGCACCAACAGCACCAACCGGCGTAACCAATGACGGTTACACCTTCGGTGGCTGGTCCCCAGAGGTAGGTCCAATTACGACAACCACAACGTTTAACGCAATCTGGAACCCGATTATTCCTGGCTACGTAAGCTTTACATTCAACTGGAACGCTCCTGGCGTGACAAATGTAACCGGTACGGTACTGGAGGGCGGCATCCCAACAGCCCCAACGGGCGTAACCCGTGATGGTTTCACATTTGGCGGATGGTCACCTGTTGTAGGCCCAATCACAGAAAACACAACCTTCAACGCAATCTGGAATACGATATACGTAAACTACACCTTCAATTGGAACGCTCCCGGCGTGACAAACGTAACCGGCACAGTAGCATGGGGTACAGCTCCAACAGCTCCAACAGGCGTAACCCGCGCCGGCTATACCTTCGGCGGTTGGTCACCTGTTGTAGATCCAATTACAACAGCTACAACCTTCAATGCAATCTGGAATACGATATACGTAGACTTCACCTTCAACTGGAACGTATCAGGCGTGACAAACGTAACCGGTACAGTAGCATGGAACACCGCTCCAACAATCCCGACAGGCGTAACCCGCGATGGCTATACCTTCGGCGGTTGGTCACCTGCGGTAGGTCCAATAACGGTAAACACAATCTTTAATGCCATCTGGAACCCGGTAGTTGTGGGCTATGTAAGTTTCACATTCAACTGGAACGCTCCTGGCGTAACAAACGTAACCGGCACAGTACAGCCCGGTAACATCCCCACAATCCCAACAGGCGTAACCCGTGATGGCTACACCTTCGGTGGATGGTTCCCTATTGTAGGCCCAATCACAACCAACACGACCTTTAACGCAAGCTGGAACCCGATTTTACCGGTATATGTGAGTTTCACATTCAACTGGAATGCCCCAGGCGTGACAAATGTAACCGGTGCAGTACAATCCGGTCAAACTCCAACAGCCCCAACAGGCGTAACCCGTGATGGCTTCGCCTTCGGTGGATGGTCACCGGTAGTTGGCCCAATAACAGCACCTCAAACATTTAACGCAATCTGGACTCCGATACCTGTGAACTTTACCTTCTACTGCCACGTGCTTGGCGTAATCGCTGCAGGTACTGTAGAATCCGGCGGAACACCACCTCCTCAGACACCAAGCCGTCCAAACTATCTTCTAGTAGGATGGACACCGGGTGTTGGTCCAATCACAGTTGACACAATATTTACCGCAATTTGGACTCCTGCAATGGTAAGCTACACATTCTATTGCACCGTAGCTGGTGTACTTGGTACAGGTTCTGTGCCATTCGGTACCGCACCGACAGCCATAGCCGACCCAATCCGTCCAGGATATACATTTGGCGGCTGGAGTCCGAATGTTGGCCCACTAACATCCAACACAACGTTCTATGCAATCTGGAACCCGGATATCGCAGGATATGTAAGTTACACCTTCAACTGGAATGTTGCAGGCGTGACAAATGTATCAAACACAATACTATCCGGAGGCACACCGACAGAACCAACCCCAGCACCGACTAACCCCGGCTATGCATTTGACGGATGGTGTACTCTTATCGGTCCGATAACATCAAACACAACATTTAACGCAATCTGGACTCCGATACCTGTAAACTTTACCTTCTACTGCACCGTGCTTGGTGTAATCTCTACAGGTACAGTAGCATCAGGCGAAACACCACCGGCACCGATGCCAACCCTTCTGAATCATGTTTTTGTAGGATGGTCACCTGGCGTCGGCCCAATCACAACAGACACAACATTTACCGCAATTTGGAACATGGCAACTGTAAGCTTTACGTTCTATTGTGAGTACAATTCCGTAATAACAACAGGTTCGGTGCCATTTGACACCGCACCTGCAACCCCGGCAGACCCAGACCGCCCCGGTTATATCTTCGGTGGCTGGAGCATAAATGTTCAACCAATCACAACTGCCACAACATTTAATGCAATCTGGAACGCAATTCCAACGATATACGTAAGCTACACCTTCAACTGGAATTACGCGGGCGCGGCAAACGTAACCGGTACAATCCAATCCGGCGGTACACCAACAGCCCCAACAGGCGTAATCCGTACGGGATATACCTTCGGCGGCTGGAGTCCAGTGGTTGGAGCGATTACAGAAAACACGACATTCAACGCAATCTGGAACCCGGTTGTTATTAACCAAGTAAGCTACACCTTCAACTGGAATTACGCAGGTGCGGCAAACGTAACAGGCACCATAGCAATCGGTGGCACACCAACAGCACCAACAGGTGTAACCCGCACAACCCATACCTTTGGCGGTTGGAGTCCTGCAGTTGGCCCGATATCAGTCAACACTACGTTTGACGCAATCTGGAACCCGATAATGCTTACCGTAACATTTAACCTAAACGGCGGTACACGCACAGGCGGCGGCGCGCTTACACAGCAAGTTGCACATGGCGCAAACGCAATTGCACCAACAGTTAACCGCTCTGGTCATACTTTCACCGGTTGGAGTCCTGCTGCATTGGGCCCAATCACAGCCAATACCACCTTCGTGGCACAGTGGACACAGGTTAACGTAACAAACGTAAACTTCACATTCCTCTGTACCATCACCAACAGAGTATTCTCCACAGGTACAGTGCAATCCGGCACAACGCCAACAAGACCTGCCAACCCAACCCGCAGTGGCTTCTCATTCACAGGCTGGAGTCCGGCAGTTGGCCCAATCACAGCTAACACAACATTCGTAGCACAGTGGACACCTGTTAGCGGCGGCACAGGCGGTGGCGGCGGTACAGGTGGAGGTACCGGCAGCGGTGCAGGTAGCGGTGCAACCCAACAACAACAGACACCTCCTACCCCGACGACACAACCGGAAAATCAACCTGATACCGACCCAGACATGGAACAACAAACAGAGCAGCAAGCAGAACAATTCCACGCACGCTTCATGGTTGGCGACGACTCAGGCAACTTCCGTCCAAACTATTCCATCACCAGGGCAGAAGCCGCAACCATAATGGTACGCACCATGTCATACTTTGGTATAACACCGAGTCCGACAACCGCAAACGCACGTAATATGTTCAGCGACATCAACCCGAACGCGTGGTATGCAGAATATGTTGCGGCAGCATACAGCAACGGCTTGATACAAGGCTTCCCGGATGGTACTTTCAGACCAAACCAAGCCATATCTCGCGAACAGTTTGCCGCTATGATTGCAAGAACCGGAACGGTTCGTCCAAATGGCAGCCTGAACTACTCCGACGCGTCACGTGTAAGCAGCTGGGCAACCGACTATGTATACACAGCATTTGTACTGGGAATGATGCGCGGCGACACAGTAGGAACATTCCGTCCGCTTGAGAACATCACCAGAGCAGAAGCCGCAGCAACGCTTGCGCGCGCTCTTGGCCGTGGCGACACAACAGCACAAAGCATCGCAGGTGTGGCGAATGTACGCATATTCCCGGATGCAAACAATGCAAATATATGGCATTACTTCTACGTAATAGAAGCCACAAACAGCCACTGGTTTACCATGAACGGCAATGTGGAAATATGGACTCGCGTAACAAACTAAGTTAAATAATCTAAACGCCTACCCGGTGTAATCGGGTAGGCGTTTTTTTGTATGCCGAGAAACGGCATTTGCAATTTTGCGGCGGCCTATTGAAAGAGAAAAGGCGACGGAGCCGTTTTTTTTGTTGTCACGAAATTTCAACTGGTGAGTGTCACTCACCAGTTGAAATTATTTCCGGCAAAAAGGGAGGAGACCGACTTAACGGTTATAGGATTAGTTTGCAGATGTTGTCGGTATGCTTCATAGCGATAAGAGGTCTGCCGTTGGGGTAACAGGGAGCCAAAAAGTCTCTTTAACCCACTCTAAAAACCACCAAGTTTGGTGTACCTAGAAAATCGAATTTCAAATACATCATCATCCAAATCAGTTTTGAAAAACTCCATTGCCCACATGCCTGTAACCTAAAAGCGACAACCGCAAACAACTTGCCGGGAACCATATTTACAGTGGTAATAGAAGAGAAAAAAACACCAAAAAACACAGGCAGCAACAGGGTTTGCGGGCATAGTAAATTGGTGCAAACATAGGTGTGTGATTTGAAGCAGTTTTGCCTAACAATGTTGTTGGTTTGACTCATATTTACCATAAACATTGGCGATTTTAAGCAGTTTCGCCTAAGACATAAAGTTGTAAACTACAGTAAAATATACTATGTCAAATAACATATAAACACTAGGCCTGACGAGGATAAAATCCTTCGCTAAGGCCATGCGACATTTTACTTACTTTATAGCGACCACCAAGGGAGGGAAGCAAATTGGAAACCGAGAGGAAAAATTTCGAACCCGGAAAAAATGCAACGACAAATAAATTTGTAAGAAGAGGTTTAGAGGAGGCAACAAAAATGGTTAGCTCGAAAATAAGCAAAAGAAAAATTACCAACATTGCAAAAATGGTTTTAGCATGGTTGATAGTTGTCACCATGTTGATGGACGCACCGATGACAATATATGCTGGATTAGGTGATGTCATTTCCATCGAGCAGGAAGAAATTATGCCAGAAGGAATTCCTCCGGAAGAAAATCTGTCGGAAGAAATTGTTCCAGAGGAAAACCCTCCAGGGGAAAATCTTCTGGAAGAAAATATTCCAGAGGAAACTGAACCGGAAGAAACCGAGCCGGGAGACAACGAGTCGGGAGAAACCGAACCTGGAGACAACGAGCCGGGTACAGGCGAAGAAAACGAACTGCCCGACCGTGATGGAGAAGATGGGGAAGAAGACGAAGTACCATATGTCCCCGATTACAACGAAGAAGATGAAAATGAAGACGATACCCGTGACGAAGACGACACGGGCATTTTGAGTGGTGAGCGTTATATTTTATTTAACTACAACGGCGGTAACCCAGTAGGCGGGTGGCATAACGCCCGTATTCAACCGGACGGTAGGATTTTAGGATTGCCATCCCCAATGACTCACCCACAAAGCCTGTCATTTGTAGGCTGGTATTTTAACCAAAACGCTACAGGCTCAAGGTTGACAACACAACTTAACATCCTTGGTGTACCTGGTGTCCCTGCTACCGGCAATATTACGGTTTATGCAATATGGGGCGGACGGATAGAGTTCGTTTGTGCAGTAACACCGGCAGCACAATTGCCCCCACACATGGTAGTAAGACTTGGCATGACCCCGGCACAAATGGGTCATACCTGGCCACCAGACCTACCTCCAATGCTGGGCGGTTTAACCGGCGTTAGAGAATTTGTAGGTTGGTTCCCCCAGCCAAATGGCGTTGGTACTCAGATTAATGTAAATACACAAATAAACAATGCAAATATTGTAGAGGGTGCCCTTGTTGCCCACGCACACTGGAGAGATGCTGCTTATCGCACGGTAACGTTCGCCCTTGGCGGCGGTACCCTCTACGCTGGAAATACAGCAACACGTAGAACATTGCATGATTCAAGCATCAGCCAGTCAGGTATCCTTAACACAGGCTTGGCACAGCATCTAACTGCGCCAAGAGTTATATGGCCTACGGGTACTGCTGCTACTCGGCGGGTAGTCGCAGGCTGGTATACCCATGCTACTAATTTTACTACTGAAAATCGTTTTGCACCAAGCAACAACCTTCCGGGTAATGCAGAAGGTCACCACATGCACGCACGCACGCCTGTAACAACAGACATAACAGTACATCCACGTTGGATGTACGCGGTTACTTTTAATGCAAGCCATCCAAACAGTACTGGCGCGGATATACCCGGTTCAACCTGGATATACCCGGATGGTTCAGCTATAAGCCAATATCGTCAAACAGACTATTGGAGACGTTTTGTTCCGCTTACCGGCGGTAGAGTAGATACCAACGCAATTAACTACCGTGGCGAGAGTGGTCCGCACATAGGCATGCCACCTAATCCTACAAGACAAGGTTTTACATTTGCAGGATGGTGGAGCGTGCATACACCCACGGGCGGGTATCAATTTAATCCTGCAACTGTTATATCAGGATCCAGAACATATTATGCTCGTTGGGAATCTGCCGGTGGCGTAACAATAACATTTAACGCAAACCATCCGGGTGTAACCAACGCAACGTTCCCCAATGGTGATGATGTTATTATTCGCTCTATTCCGCGCGGAACCAGAATTTCAGAATACGACAATTCCATGCTCCGTATGCCTCCAAAGCCAACACGGCCAGATTTTATATTTGCAGGTTGGTATCGTTTTCCTACGGCACCCCCAACCAGCGGGAATATATCGATGGTGAACCCTGTGGCCAACACAGGTACTGCGTGGGCAAATGTTCTTCTTTACTTACCTCAACCACGGCCAACCAATACTGGTGAGTTAGCCAGACACGGTAGTCCTGCAACCGGAGGGGGGGTTACTACTGCCCAAACGTTGGGTTCTCCTCCAGTTACCAGCGCAGCTCCTCCCGTGGGATATCGCAGGTGGACGGTTAACGCCAGCCAAGGAAATATGAGATTCGACGGAAATACTCGTTTTTATATAGACGACGTGCTGTTTGCGCGTTGGCTACCATACCGCACAATTACTTTTGACTTAAACCAGCAATCAGGAGGTTCACCTGTTGTTCAAACCCCGATTCGTCACCGTGATATACCGCACAATTGGACCTTTGGTGATTATCGCGGTATACCGCAGCATAGTACATCGTTAACTCTGGACTGGTGGTCAGACGGCGATAGGTTTACTTTTGCTTCCCCGGCATACCCGGGTGGTTTCCCCAACCATGCTTTCATGGGTTGGAACTTGGATAGGACTAGTGGTACAGGCCAGCGTTATCGCCTTTCAAACGCAGGACATTTTGGCAATCAGGATAGAACGGTTTATGCCCAATGGGCAAATCGTGTTACATTTAATAACAACTTGGCTGGTGCTACAAATGCAGAATTCTCCCGCTTTATATTGTTTGACCGCAGTTTTGATACGCATCATCTACACAACAACCATATGGGACCGGATCCCCAAAGAGAAGCTGGCAACACTGCTCCACGTATACCACATCTATTCCCGCTTCCAACCAATAACTGGGCAGAATTACCTGCCAACCCTCCCCCTACTCCTCCTAACCTCCCTCCTACTCGCCCTGCCCCGGTAGCCCGTAACCAACAGACCCCAGGAGGCTTTGGCCATGCTTCAGCAGATTTCCGTGGTTGGAGTACAAACCCTAACGGCCCGGTAAACTTCTTCTCCGACACCATTGTTACAGGCCCCGTAAGGCTTTATGCACAATGGGCTAATGACGTAACTTTCCATCTTGGTGCGGCAGAGGGTGCTGGTGGTGTACTTGTAGGCGACCGTGAAAGACCTTTCAATCCGGGTCAAGCAATGGGCGCAAACTGGCCGCAAAATCCAACATGGCCCGACGGTCAAGGCGGATCTCGCGCCGAGTTTGTTCGCTGGGTAAACCCAAGCGGCATACCGGCTAACCAGAATACTCTTATCACCGGTGCAACAACATTTACCGCTCAATGGCGTGTATTTGCAGAATTTAATCCTAACCGTGGTCAGCTGGAGGCCGGCGCACCGTCAAGTCTGCCTGTTTACCTTGCAGATGACCCAAATGGTATTGCGGTAGGTGCTGCTTTCCCAGGTGCGCCTAACCGTGGAAACCCAACCCGTACTAACTGGGATTTCGTGCTCTGGCATGACGGTATAGCTACAACGCTTACACCAACATCTCCACTCATATATAGAAACTGGACATTCTTCGCACATTGGGACACAACTATATACTTTAATTCAGGTGCCCACGATGCCGGAGGTGCCAATAGAGTTACTTCTCGCAGGCTCCGTGACATAGGTGCTGTAGAAGCAACTATCCGCAATAACAGTACAGCATCGGGCTTTGGCAATCAAATGCCAACCCCACCTCAAGGCAACGCGCATAGGTTCTCCCATTGGGTAATAACAGGCCCTCCGGGTAGTTCTCAAATAGGCACGACATTTACAATCGACACTCAAATTTTATATGGTAACACAGTAGTAACCGCACAATACACTCCGATAACAGTAACCGCTTACAACCACAGACGTACAGATAACCGTCAAGTAACATTACAAAGCAACGGTAGTATTGTAACGCCAACCACCCCGGTAGCAACAAACGAAAATCTTGTGCTGTTCCATGGCGGCAATATTAACGCGCCTAGCCCGGCTCCTAATTACCCTGCACGTCGTTTTGTACATTGGCTAGTCTATAGTGTAACTGACCCAGATATGCCACCGGTTATCCTAAACAGCGCGGACAGGACAGCTCAAGAGCAGCTTCTTGCTATGGCTTCTCAGCCTTTTGAGCATTGTTTACGTATTGTAGGTGTATGGGAATACAGCGTTAGAGTAGGTCTTGCCGCCGGTTCGCCGGCTGGCAGTGGTACAGTTTCTGTCCACAGAGTCAACAGCAACGGCGTTGCCACTCTTGTTGGAACAGCTACTACCACTACCCCGCAAGTATTTTGGATACGGGACTACTACGACGTTAGAATTACAATAACCCCAAGCACAAACCATCTGTTTACCGGCGGAGAGACTTCTTATACCGGCGGTTTCCCGATAACCAGCACTGGGGGCACCAGACTCATGCAAGCAAACAGGAACAATCCAAGCAGCGCGAACCAGCTATACAGCACCAGGTCATTCTGGTATATGACGGTTCCGTTCCAAAGCGAAACAAGTCAGTTAACCATAAATAACCACCCTGCAGCATTTGATACCAATCGTCCCACAAACCAAACAATAAACGCCCAAATACCGCAAGTGGTACAGCAAAACATCAGCGTAAACGACAGCGTTACCATCAACGCCGGTACCCCTGACCCGGTTGCTCACGAAGGCTGGACAGTTCTGGGCTGGGTACGCGGTACACCGCTTCCTGCGGATGGCACAAATTTTGCAAATTTTGTAACAGACAATCCCACCAGAGCATTCACTGGTGCCACGCGTGCCTTCCAAATGCCTGGCACAGATATTACCTACACCGCAATCTGGGGTAGTAACGGTATAGTAGGCCGACAAATCCGTACCGTAACAGTATCAAACCATAAATTAGAAGGCACAGCAAACCCTCAGGTTATAAGTGCGACTGTTGGCACCCCGGTAACCATATCACGTGCCGGTGACATTGCCGAAAACACACGTTTTGCCGGCTGGCTGTTCTTCAACAGCAGCAGCACCAGTATCAATGCGCCCGAAGGCATTAGTTTTGCAGGTAATAATGCTACCTTTACCATGCCTGACGCCAATTTATATGCTCAGGGCGTGTGGGACTATTGGGTAACAATTGGACCCAACCCGGCAAGCAGCGGTACAATAACCGCAAATGTATCACACCATCCAATAGAAAGAAGCCCGGTGAGTGATGCCCTTGGTGCAACCCCATCCGGCAACTATGTACTAGAAAATGGAAGCGCGTGGGTACGTGAAAATTCCGGTATAACCATTACAGGCGTACCGGCTAGCGCAATGCGTGTAAACATCACTAACCCAATGACCAATACCGGCAGTAATTTTACACTTGGCACCTACAGCCACAGTGTAGTAAACGCTACATTGGCGGCAGGTTCTCTCAACCAAAGAACAACTGTAACCATCAATTTCGAAACAGCTGAATTTGCGTTGTCATTTGAAAACCTACCGGCTACAGGCATAACTCATGTAGGCCAACGTGTGGAACTAAATAATAATCTGGTATTGTCTGCCCCAGGTACAGCACAAGCTATAATCGGCGGCAATGTAAGACTTGACGCAGGTACAGTAGTAAACCGTACCTTCCTGGGTTGGTTCCAACAAACAGGCCCTAATCCGGTAGCTATACCCGCACCGGGTGACACTGTACCGGGCGTACCCGAAGGCGGAGCAGACCCAATCCACACTTTTACAATGCCGGAAGTAGCCGTGCATTATGTGGCAGTATGGGGTAACGCACAAGGTATAGTAGATGGATCAAACCACGATATAAGCATATCCAATATACCTGACTTAGCAGCAACAGACCAAACAATAAACACACAAGCCGTAACCACTCTAAGAGTAAGCAACGGTACAAATATCACACTTGACGCAGGCACGATGGAAAACCGCACTTTCCTAGGTTGGTTCCAACAAACAGGTCCTAACCCGGTAACTATACCCGAAGCAGGCGACACTGTACCGGGCGTACCCGAAGGCGGAGCAGACCCAATCCACAGCTTCCAAATGCCATCAGCAGATGTGCATTACGTAGCGGTATGGGGCAACGTAAACGGCATAGTAGGCGGTACAAACCACACAATAAGCATATCCAATGTGCCTAACGAAACAGTAACAGACCAAACAATAAACACACAAGACGTGACCACTCTAGTAGTGGGTAATAACTCAACCGTAACCTTGTACGCAGGCGAAGTAGAAGGTCAAGTATTCCTTGGCTGGTTCCAGCGCACAGGGCCAAACCCAGTAACTATACCTCAAGCAGGCGATACAGTACCGAACGTACCTGCGGGCGGTGCAGATCCGACGCATAGCTTTGCTATGCCGTCAGAAGATGTGCACTACGTAGCAGTATGGGGTAACCACGGCATAGTAGGCGGTGGCGCATATCAA
>Ga0123355_10019155_pt1 | contig 10889 bp, 7 predicted proteins | sample TergutEmb28metaG_3_FD_89872 | JGI IMG/M metagenome (GOLD analysis project Ga0123355, IMG submission 89872) | Embiratermes neotenicus P1 segment gut microbial communities from Petit-Saut dam, French Guiana - Emb289 P1 | ecosystem: Host-associated > Arthropoda: Insects > Digestive system > Gut ...
ACACATTTTTATTAGCCTTACCAGTTTCTGGGGGACCCCAAACTCAATAAGAATATTATACAAGACCTCCCTCCTAACTGAATCATAAGCTTTCTTGAAGTCTATAAAGAGCTGATGAACTGCTTCATTGTATTCCCATTTCTTCTGAAGTATTTGACGAATGCAGAATATATGATCAGTGGTTGACCTGTTGCATCGGAATCCACATTGATGATCCCCAATAACTTCCTCCGCATGTGGAATTAACCTTGAGAGCAGGATGTTGGACAAAATTTTGTATGTAGTTGGCAATAGTGATATGACCCTATAGTTATTACAATCTGTTTTATCCCCCTTCTTATAGATAGGTACTATAGGTGCTTTTGCACTTACGTTATTAAATTAATAACTAAGGGTAAAAGTGTCAAGCATGACAGTGAAATGTTAAGCATCACAGTCTGTTCTGATGAAACAACAGAAGATGTCAAAGTTCCATATATCACTTTCATGACAAGTATTCCATTTATGTGTATGGTCCTTTAAAGCACTGTTGACAGTTGAAACTGAAATATGGGATGTGGCTTTATAAGTTATACTTGAACAAGATAACGTTGGTTGTTGCATAGCAGCTTGTACTACACAGAAATAATTTTTTAAGGGCATTTGATTGGATAGTTCCATCTGTGATCGATATGTCAGCCTACAGAAAAAAAAAAAATTCTGAACTGAAAAAGTCATATTTGGATGATTATTTAATGTTACTTTCATTATGGTGAACTTATTTTACATTAACTTGTATGAAAAAAAAAGATATGGGTTTCAGGGGAAGTAGGAGAAAATCCATATATATACTGATTTTAACTCTTTACTGAATGTGTAATGTGTTTGGGTTAATGTCAAGTGACACCATTAATTTAAGTGTGTGTGTTTTTGATGATGGTGTGTCACAAAAAAATGACTGTTATCTGGGAAATTGTCTTATTTTTCTTAACCAGTCATTGTGGCAATTTGATTTCTTTCCATCTTCAGGTATAAATATTCCTGCTCAAGTGGGCTTATCAGCAAGAGCTTGTCTCAGTCACTGGAAATTTACTTCATTAATTTACACACTGATATGCATTATAATTCAGGCTAACTTCAAAATAAAGTTGTGCACTTTGTGATAATTTTCTGCTAGTTGTTTAATTAATTACAATACTGTCTTAAATGCAGATGCTTTAAAAGAGTTTTCAAAGATGTGTGATGATGAACCAGAGCAGTACTGGAGGATGTACTTGTGGCTAGGAACTTAGTAAAAGTAGCCTGCCATTTACAAACCAGAAATATTTTTGCTGAGCTTTGTAGTTAGCATATTATGGTACCGTTGTAAATTTATTTGAATGCGAAAGTAGAACTGAATGCTGTAATAGAAGATCAAAGGCACATAAACACCATACTAAAAAAGAGAATCAGGCCTACAGGAAATGGATGTGTCATGCTAAGCATTAATAGTGTAATAAGATAGAGGTAGTTGAAATGGTCTGAATGTGTTGTATGATTCAAGATTTAACACATGCAGTCAAATGCAATACACAATTTGTGACAATATATTAGCCCTCATCAGTTCAATGCCAAGCTAAATTCAGCAGCACTTTCCACTGTACCAGATCTGATGCTGAGCTGAATTTGATATATCATTTTGTGGTGTATTATGTTGGTTGTCCATAACGAACGTTTGAACCTTGAAGATTAGAGATTTTCTGGAAAATAAATTTGGACCAGACTGTAGGGAATTCACAATAATAATATGGAATGCAAATGGTTAATGACGGCAGTAAATCAAAATATATTTAAGGGGAATTTCTGTTCACATATTTGATGGGTGATAAATGAAGGTGGTGGTATAGTGGGAGGCATTTGATTTGGGTTCGTCTGTAAAAGCTGTGTTATGAGGGTTATAATGTAATATGCCATTTGCCAGGACAGACTACAGGTACAAGGACACCACTTATATTGAAATGATATTACTAAATATTATTTAGTAATATATTTAGTAATATTAATATTACTAAATATATTGTCGTCGAACGTTACACTCCATATTGTTTGTATCAGTAATGCTACATGGCTTGGTCCTTCTCACCGGCCATTATTAGGCATAAAACTATATATCTAAAACACGTATGTGTTTGTAAACTTATGCCTTATAAAAATACATATCTAAAATATGTATGTGTTTTTAGATATGTATTTTTATGCCTGATGATGGTCTGTGAGAAGGACCAAAACAAGTAGCATTACCGTTACAGCAATGAAGTGTGCGCAGCGTAACTGCGGATACGCAACCCTGTGCGTCGCTTGTGGGGGCTCCCACCTCTCCGGTGGATGCTCTACCCCGCGGGCGCAGCCTCAGTGCTGTGGCTGCGGGGGAAACCACACAGCGAACTACCGTGGCTGTGTAAAGTGGAAGGAAGCGAAGGCGGCTCTTGCAAAGCAAGCGCCCGAACGCAGCCGAAAGAGCGTCGCCACAGGCCAAACTGCCGCTCCTAAAGCTCAGCGGGGCGGTCCCTCTGCCGAGCAGATGGGCCTGGGCGATGGGTGGAATCACGTCGTCCGAGGGGGACTTGTCGTCAAGGCTACCACGACTCCACCCACCAACCCACATTCTAATCCCTCTCCTCAGCCGGTCACGGAGGCGCTCGAGAAGTCTATAGTGACAGCCAGGCCTCAAAAGCCTGATCCCAAATCCACAGCAGCCCCTAAACGGGCTTCTGGGAAGTCTAAGAAGAAAGCAGCCGCGAGTCTCAAAACCGCGGCCTTCACACCCACAACACCCAGCCTGGTGGTCCCCACCCAAAGTCCCACCTCCCCACTCGAGGAAATCTCTGATCTACTCGATCACCTTCCCCGCCAAGCATGTGTGGAGCTGACTCGTCGGCTCCTCACGTCCGTCTCTTTGCTCCCCACAGGAGCAGCTCGCCCATGCGCTGCCCTGAAGACAGTCATTCTTTTTGTAGCCGAATATGGCAGCACGCCGTAGGACAGAGCGGTGTAAAGCCCTGCGCCTCGCCTGCTGGAATGCGGACGGAGTGCGCGACAGGATGCTTGAATTGGAGGATTTTCTCAGCCAGCACAGTGTCGATATTTGTCTCTTAAATGAGACATTCCTTAACCCTGGGCAAGCTTTCTGGCTTGCCAATTATGTCTGCCACCGCACAGACAAACCGACAGCGAGGGGCGGCACAGCCACCGTAGTCCGCCGTGGTATAGTCCACCGCTCAGTACCCGTTCCGGGCCTGACCAACTTGTAGGCTACTGCCATCCAAGTCACATTGGCCGGCAAACCGGTGTTAATCCTTGCGGCTTACCTTTGGTCTACCCGCCCACTGATCGAAGCGAACATGACCGCCTGTTTCGGCGGGAGATTGCCAGTCTTGATGGCTGGAGACCTCAATGCCAAACACGTGGATTGGAACTCGCGGCTGAATTCGAGACGGGGGAAACTCCTACGTGATTATGCCGATGAGAACTCCTGTCTGATCTTAGGACCGGACTCCCCAGCCACCAACCCATACAACCCCTTGGTTACTCCCGATGTCCTGGACATCGTGATAACCAAGAAATTGTCATTCCCTGTTTATCGTACTTCGTGCACCGCACTAAGTTCTGACCACCTCCCGGTTCTCAATGAAACTTCGTGTCGCTCATCCGTTTACCACCCACCGGATAGCCCTGACGTCAGGCGCTCTGACTGGGCCAACTTCCAAACTCACTTGGAACAACTAATTCCGTTCTATCCGGAATTGCACAACGAGAAGGCAATCGACTCATGCGTGAGAACTTCTCCGGCGCCGTCCTGAAGGCTCTGGCAGCGTCAACTCCCAAGCGTCGCCCGCTTGACGACCCACGGCCTCCGATACCAGCAGGCATTCAGGATGAGATACGCCTGAAAAACCGGCTGCGGAGACAGTGGCAGATCACCAGGAACCTCGCTCTGAAAGCCGAGGTCAACCACCTCCGGAGGTCGGTGACCCGCCGGCTCAACGAGTGGAGAAACGACCAGTGGAGCGCTACACTCGAATCCCTCGATCCTGAAGACCAATCGTTATAGAGGATGACCAAGCGGGTGATGAGAGTTCCTAATCCATTTCCCCCTGGTCACCCCAGGGGGAATCGCTCTCTCAGACCGTGAGAAAACCGAAGCCTTTGCAGACAATCTGGAGGCTCAGTTTCAGCCGGTGACTGATCCTTCGGTCCCGGCAGTTATTGATACGGCTGACGTGGCGCTGAGGTCTTACTTAATAAGCCCTTCCAGCGAACCCCAATTAACCACCCCTGACGAGGTTCAGGAAGCCATCAGGGGTCTTGAGGTCAGCAAGGCTCTGGTTCCGAACATTATACCGAACAGAGCATTGAAGCACCTTCCCAAGCGAGCGATTTCCCTCCTCGCCCGTATCTTTAACGCGGTTCTCCGCACCGAGGGTTGACCCCGTCGCCTGACGCGAAAGCCAAGGGCGGCAGGGGGCAGCAGGCCAGTCGAGGCCATCGACTGCGATGGCCAACTCGACTAAACGAATTGCGTTCGGCGCTGAACAGCCGAGCGCCATTCGGTTACCCTGACAGAGGTTTTCCGCGATTTTCCTCAGTTGTAAGGCAAATGCCAGGTTATTCGATGCAAAGCCGGGGCACGGCCCGCACTTCCATCCCGAGGTGCGGCGGCTTTACCTAAGCGCCTGACAAACGTCACATAATACCAGTATGCGACAGAGCCAGTCTGGGCTCGGAATACAGACAGCCAACCAACCAAAGTTTATTACTCCCATACTTAGTCCAGGGCAACCTAGGCCCTAGTCTTTGGCAAGATCAGTCAAGGCCATCAGTCTGACTTCAAAATCATTAGCGTAAGCATAATCCCCTGTTAGAGTTTTGGTGTCTGGTAGTGAGCCCAGCTATGCGGTCAAACGCAGGAACGTCTAACAGACAAGGGGATGTCGACTTGCGCGAAGCGCAAGTCTCCGCCCCCCAGTTAACACTTGGCTTGGCTTGGCTAGCGAAAAGTATTTCGGAACGAGTAATTTGCCAGTGGCACATCAAGAAGGAAGCTCTGCAAGACTACATCAAGATAGTAGGATCGACGCCCGGCTGCCCGATCATGACGCCTCGTGGACTCGGCCTTCCTCTGCATACAGTGAGCAGCCGTCGGCCAACAACTGCACCAGCCACTAGCTGCCGAAATTCACCGAGGCCCTCAGGTCAAGCCCAGCCCTGCATCAAGCGGTACACCATCACCCGCGGCTGACCGGACGCTTCTCCACGACATCACACCGCAGAGACGCCGACCGAGCGGACCAGTCGCTTCCCGTCCGGCAGGTTTTTCACACTACACGCCCTGCTGCAGACCAGAACTATACCACGACCATTAAGTCGTCTCCAGACTGTACAACCAACTCTCGACATTAATAAATATCCATGTGTATGTGTGATACTGCGGTTCTCCCTCCGAACAATCCTACAGCGTCCCACATATAATTGGTGACCCCGACGAAGGACACGACGGACAAGACTCATTTCTCAGCGCGACCTTCGGATTACTCATTATACATTGATAACTTTTCAGTATGATGGACACAGCTGAACAAACCTCCAGCCCAGAGGTGTACAGAGTCGCGGTACCAGCACACATAGTAGTTTTATATTGTTCATTCAGTGCATTATGATATATTACAACGCTGGTAACACTAACAGATCTACAGAATGAGCAAAACAAAAGTGATAAATGCTCCATAAGTTAAAATTATCCATCATTATGAAGACACAAAGGAGAAATTATATAAAACTAGCACAGCAACATGGTTTAACAAAATGTGCAGATTCAAACATTTAATGCCTCAACATATATATATATATATATATATATATATATATATATATTAAAGTTAATGGAAACAACACACAAGGATGTGCAATTGTTGGTGTTACTAAAGTTTTAATGATTGCCAGTGCCAACATTCCTATTCAAACATAGTGAAGGAAACTGGAGCGGCTCGTGTCTGGATTGTGAGCATGTAGTGTGAAATTGGCTCTTGGCTTTCCAAACGTTCGAATTTTCTGTAATAGTCCTATCAGAGCCAAGATCATTTGTTATGTTTGTTAAGACTGTCACTGCGTTCAGGCCTTTACTGTATGGGTAGATACTTTGATATGACCGGGGTTTGTAGCACACGTGGGGTTGGTAGAAAACCTGAAGTAATAAGGCCACTTGTAAGATCTGAGAATGATAATATTAAAACAATTTGTAAAGAAACCGAGCGAAATGGTGAGCACTGGATTTATCTGCCTCAGTATCGTATTTGCAAACGGGAGGGAATTTCTTGCCGAGTCACTATTTTCTAGGTTCTCTCCTGCATTATTGAAGCCGATAGGACTTCCGTATGATCTATTCCGTTTGCAGATGATACAGCATCGCCAATCAACTTGTGTCGATGTTAGCCGAGCTTCGCCGACTAATATCGAAATCTACGTAGGCTGGCTGCGACTGAGGTCCGGATACCAGTGTGCGCTGTGCTGCGGTCGGAGTGATGGAGTAGTGGGGGTATAGTCCAATCGGGACTCGAAAGAGGACTCCTCGCTGCTTGGCTGCAATAACCTAGTGCATTTCAATTGAAAGCAGTTGAAATAATACTACAGTAACCGTTAACTAAACTAAAAGAAATAATCAAAGTGAATAATAGAAATAATATAAATAATAATAATAATAATAATAGTAGTAATAATAATAATAATAATAGAAACCATTGTACCCAACAGAGGCAACAGAGGTTCGCACCTGTTGAATAGCGCAATAATGTGACAGGCAGTGCGATCGATTGGCGGTGAAGCGCTGAAACTCGTGTTCTATTTCTGTTGGAAGCGTTGCCATGGCGATACCGAGATGCCCCACATGACCCAGTGAGTACAATCCACACTGGAAGTTGCTGTTGCAAGGCTCGGGTGTTAATATATGGTTTGTTATTAATTGTTGTTCCCGGAACAACTTGCATGCAGTTTAATGTCTATTTGTCTTTACGGATTTGGGACCGTCAATGCCTGTTCCGATTTCAAAATCATGTTGACAGCGGCCTCGTGGTTTTGTCATTGTTTATACTTCCATGCATTCGTTTTGTTACATTTCTTCCCGTGTTCTGTTTAGGTAAGCGTCTCTCGACCAGCGGGACGCGTCTGACCAGACGTAACCGCCCAAAACAAATGGCCGGGTGACGTGTCCAGGTGGGAGCAGTGGTACGCTGCCTGAAGTCACCAACACTTTTGACATGTGGGTGGAGGGTGGGGACTTATTTTTTCAGGGCCTTCAGCTCCACCTAGTGCCAAAATCTGGTATGAATGGATCCTGCCATCCGCGCCCTTTACGCTAAAATGGCACGATGCCTAGGTGCAAAGGCAATTCACTTTAAGCCCCGCTTACCAAAGTTTTGGAGGTCTATTACCGAAATGTAAAGCTCAGGCACCACAGATTGATTAAACGAAATCTACCCCAAAATAATCTCTCAAATGTGCGTGTCGTCGTCTTTTCATTATACCGTTCTTTCCTTAGTGTGAAAGTGGTAATTTTGCCGTGTACCTGCCACATTTTGTCTGCCCTGTGATAGTCTCTGTTGTGTAACGGTATCTGAATGTGATATTCCGTCTCCGTCATTGTTCTGTGTGTCGTAGTCACGGTACTGGTGTCACCTTTGTGCATTATTCACTTACAGGGTTATGCACATGGCGTCCGTTTACCGTTCATGTCAAATTTCACTATCGCGGAACACATAGGCCAATCTTCATAGTGTCCGCTTATTCACGGTGTCAAATTTGAGTATCCGGGAGCACATAAGCCTATTCACACAGTGCCCATTTGTGGATAGCGTCAAACTTGCGAATCAAGACACAGATAGGCCTATCCGCATGGTGTCGGTTTATTGATTGCGTCTAATTTGCGAACGAAGGCCTATCCGCATGGTATCTGGTATTGAAGGCGTTAAATATATGCATCAAGGCACACATAAGCCCATCCACATGATCTCCTCTTATTGATGGCCTCAAATTAGAGTACCGAGGCACTCACATGCCTATCCCATTTTGTCGGTTTACTGATGGCGTCAAATTGAAATATCGAGGCACATGTAGGACTATATCCATGCTGTTCGTTTATTGCAGGCGTAAATCTAAGTGTCGAGGCACACATAGGCCTATCAACATGTCATTTTATTGATAGCTTCAAATTTTTGTGTCAAGTCACCAAGAGAAAGCTTCAAGCGGTGACGTTTTTGACATATATTGGAGAGGTTGCCGTTTAGAATCTCGGCTGACACGCCAGCTACCCCCACTGTGTTTTTTTTTTCAGTCCACCTTATGCAGGTGAATTCAGGTCGCGACTGCTTCCTTCTCCATTCGTTTGAATCCATCCTTCACTATAATCATATCATTTGACACTATATTGTCTTAGCTACTGACAGCTTCATTAAACACACGATGGCTACACGTGTCCTTTGTTTTGGGAACGACATTGGTCACTGTGATCAAAATCTGCAGGAGAAACAAGGACAAAATTTATGCTCCTTGGCATTTTCTACAGTCAGCCATTTTGTATGGGTGAACAACTACATATAACACCATGCACAATGTCTGCTTAGCTTTTCTTCAGTGTTTCTTCTCGCAAATTATTTCTGTCACATGCCTCGTGTATTTCTCAAAACTTGCTCCACATCTTCAACTTTTATCCACTCATATATCAAATCATTGTATTAAAAAGTGATCACTGATCTTACAAAATAATATCGCATTACCTCTACAATAAAACAAGTTTTCTGTCTGTGTGTAGATGCCTGAGGTACGCATTACACATCATAAAATAAAAATAGCAGCTTGAAATTTCTGCGGTAATTTAAGAATGATTATGAAATACGTCATATGAAGTGCAAGAAAATCGTTCCACGGGATTAGGGTGGAAACAAGGAGTTTTATCCGCGGAATAATGGGCTAAATTTTAACTTAAATAAAATATATCAAGATATGACTCAAGGATTCCGGCCTTCTGAGACCTAACATTGCTTCGCTCAGTAAGTGGGTCACGGAACTCGAACGCTTAAAGATGAAGGCGACAAGTACTTTTGAAACGTCCGGAAACGGAGATTGAAACATTGTCACATTCCAGGCTAACGAAATCGTCAGCTACACAGTTATGAAAATCCCAAAATTCGTAAGACACACCTAATTTGAAGGTCTCACTCTAGCGGAGACAATAAGCATAGCAAAGCGGCGTTTAACATCTAACAATGAAGCAAAGTGGGCTTAAAGGACCGACCAGCTGGGCAGCTGCCAGGGACGCAAGGGCGCAAAGACGTCACTGGGATATTCGGAAATACTGTGCTAGAAAACTTGGGTTTCCACGCGCAAAAGAATTTCTCCGGAAATTATGTGAAATTTTGGCACGTGTTCTCAAGACAGTTCGGCAGTCCTGTCCTAAAGTGAAAATATTTTATAAAAATCGGTTTGAAGGGCACCAAATTATTAGCCTGCCACGGGACCCGACCTGTCTCGAACCGACCCTGAACGAAAGGACAAAAATAACAGAAAGAATAAAAATAAAGACTCAGAAAAGGATTACTTAGAGCTTAACTTTATTTGAAGACTCGCTTGGGCCCATCCATCCTCCTGTAAAATGGGTACCGGCTTATTACCGGGGGGTAAAGCGGCTGGGGCGTGACGTTGACCATCCATCCCCATCTAGTGCAGAGGTTAAATAAAGAGTATGGCTGTGCCTCTACCTCCTCTGGGCCTTCATGACATGTTACAGAGTGAAATTTACTTTTAGTCGTTCTAACAAATCGTTTAAAGAATGTTCAAACAGACTTAAAAATAAACCCAAGAACTCAAAACGGGGGAATAATAATTCAAAACAGGAATATTTCGGTTGTAACATGTAGTTCTTTGCAAACGGTGTTACATGCTAAACATCACTGACATGATTTTGAACTACTTCCAGCGTCACTGCAAATAAAGCATACTTCATCCGAGGAAGAAATCAGTGTGCTTTCGGAAAGTCGTGTATTTTGTTTTATTTGCATCGTCGATGGAAATATTTCAAAATTATGACCGTGATATTTCGCAGGCATAACTTTCGATAACTTACTGAGAGCTTAGTTAGGCACAGGTGAAGGCAGTACTTTAAACGTTTTTCGGCCAGAAGGTTTCGGTATCTTGATTTAATTATCTTAATCTGGGAGAATTCTTCTTCGCCGAGGTACGTTGACCCGAAAAATATTGTCAAACAAAGAACTATGGATTGTCCTGAGGCGGTAAGTAACTTTTGAGAGAGGTCAAAAAGCGGTGACGACCGACCAAACAACTGGCCACGATCTACTGCTTGCCCACGTCTGGTATGAAACATGCCTTCCTAAAGCCGGGCCTAGAAACAAAACAGACATTGCTTGTAAGCATTCTTTACAGACAATGTCTGTATATGAAGAATCGGACAAACGTCTTCTGAAAACGTTTTAAAGTACATTTTTATTTACAATAATTCACATCAGGGACGAAAACATCCGACTACGCGTCCCTGACCGCTGATCTGTAACAGCCTTTCACCTCTCCACACGAATTTGTTGCTCTGGTTCTACCGCCAGCCTCTCCTTCACAGCGCAAATAAATTTTAAGTACTAATGTGCAAGTTTTTCTATAACTAACACTATATTACGTAGGTTAACAAACGCCCTTAACCCTTCAAACAGTGCTTCAAAGATTTCGGTTACTATGATAAACCTGTTCTTTTCTTATGTTTATTGGACCGTGCATCATCTTGATAGTTGAGTAAAGAGAGACCAACTTGATGTCACTTGCTTTATTATTTCTTTATTTATTGCTCAACATGTTTCGGATGTTAATACATCCAT
>Ga0123355_10019156_pt1 | contig 10888 bp, 3 predicted proteins | sample TergutEmb28metaG_3_FD_89872 | JGI IMG/M metagenome (GOLD analysis project Ga0123355, IMG submission 89872) | Embiratermes neotenicus P1 segment gut microbial communities from Petit-Saut dam, French Guiana - Emb289 P1 | ecosystem: Host-associated > Arthropoda: Insects > Digestive system > Gut ...
ATTCCCCGCATTTCACGGAACCCGAAGGTTCATTACCGCACTCACAAGCGTCCGCCACCTGTCTCTATCCTGGGCCAGCCCAAACCAGTCCCTATACACACATCCCACTTCCTGGAGATCCATAGAAGACAAAAGCTTCTGCACCGAATGATAGCAAGCATTTCCTGACTTCAATCTGCTCTTAATTTCTTCCGCAATAGAATTTTGATTTGTTAAAGTATTCAGTAACAACTAGTTGTTTGAAAATAACACCACCATATCACGCCATTTTGACGACCACCAGCGCATGCGCGAGAAACTTGACTGTTCTGCCGCGCTGCCCACACGGCTTCCTAAGTAATGGGTACCGGTTTTTTTTTTTCTGAGGGTGAAGCGGCCGGGGCGTGATGCTGAACAATCACATCCGACTAGTGCTGAGGATAAGAGTGAGTGGAATTCTGCGTCCACTATTTATACATGCCTTCATAACGTGTAAGAGGATACGGTATATTCCTTTCCTTTACGGCATATGGTATATTCTTTGTGTCATTTTTGTTTAAAATGGAACAGTAGGCTAAACAGTAGGTCAGCTTCACCCACACACGTGAAAGTTGCAGACGACATCTGTCTTGTATAATGCTGACTCATTTGTTATGACCAATACTGCATGTCCTTTCACTTTGCAAATATCTGAAAGAATAGAAAGACATGTTGGAGCCCTGACATTTTTACTGCCGATCTAAACAAAGGTTATTTCCTTTATTAAATTACAACGGGCCCAAGTTGATTGAGGGTGAGGTCATGTGGTATTGTAAGGTTTTAACAGAATAACGCGGAACGAGTAGGAATTTCAATTACCGAAAATGGCGCAAGTGGTTTTAAATTGCTGTGTGCCGCTTACAAGAACAGTGACAAAGTAACTGACCCAATGGAGCAGAATATTTCTTGATATGCTAGTCTCGTGTAATAACTTAGCTGGTGACGCAATTCCTTAAATTTGTTTAAGTCGAATTTCCATTATTACTGTATACTTGTATGTGGGTAGCCCAGTCGGTATAGCGACTGACTACGGGCTGGACGGTCCGGGATCGAATCCCGGTGGGGACGAGATTTTCCGCACGTCCATACCGGCTCTGTGGCCCACCCGGCTCCCTGTAAAAGGGGTACCGGGTCTTTCCCGGGGGTAAAGTGCGGCCGGGGCGTGCTGCTGATCATTCACCCCCTTCTAGTGCCGCGATCAAGGAAGGCTAGAGCTATACCTCTACCCACCCTCTGGGCCACACCGGGCCTGTAACGGGATCACTTAACCTTACTGTATATTTATATGACAAACCAACACATGCACATTTATAAATATGTTCAATCACATTCGTATAATAAAACCAACTAGATGCACCAATTTCTCAAATTTATTTTTGGAATAAAATTCTGAGTGTTTCGGACAGTTCCTCTGTCCATCATCAGGAGTTTTTCACTGTACACACAGCAATGGTATATGTCATACAGGTTACAGTTACAGCTTGCGAGCAGGATCAGGAGGGAACTGCAGTTCCGTCAGCAAACCTGTATGACATATACCATTGCTGTGTGTACAGTGAAAAACTTCTGATGATGTACACAGGAACTGTCCGAAATATGTAGAGAAATTAGTGCATCTAGTTGGTTTTATTATAAGAATTTATCACGATGCACTGTCACCTGTACGTCAAATTCATTCAATCACACATTCTTCTACACCAACATGTTTCGGTCAGTCTTGTGATCACCATCAGGGTACGCTCATATAAACCAATCGTCGGTCCCCATTCGGAGTCAGATGAATCTAGTCCACGCACTCACACATTTTGCTGTAAGACATATGTTATTGGTCCTTTTATCAGGGCACGCGATGAGCAAAGAGCGGTTCGTCGGTGGATCTGCAGTCCAGTTCCAGAAACGTTAAACGTTAAACAAAAGTACAAGAATTTGTAAAATAATTAGCTACTGAATATGCGTTCGTACAAAAATATCGATCAGAAATAGGCCTATGGTGTATTAGTACCAACACAACGTAGGCCACTTTTGATATCAAAGCCTAACTATTGACAGTACAACATCCTTTTTAGCTGCTTCCGGTGACCGCGCGGTCGAAGGCAGTGTTTTTGAACCGCCGGGCCGCGGCCAGGTACCGGGCCCTGGCATCAATTATACCGGGCCGCGAGACATTCTCCTGCAATTTGTCATTTTAGTTTCTAAGCAATTTTCATGATTAAATGTTTTATAGTGGAAATATTCTGAGGAGAAAAATATTCGTGAATGTGTCGAAAAACTCAGACCCAGATGTTGGCTTGAGTAAACTACAATATGCTACAAGATTTCATTAGTCCAGTGATTGATAACTAATTTAAATGTAATTTTATATTTGTCAACATGCCACACCTTATACATAAATGTGCTAATACTCTTTATGATTATGCCATAATTAATTATTAATACTTATGTTAGTTTAATGTATGAACTTAAAAAGAATGGAAACGTATTTACGAGTAAATTTGTTGGGACCGGGCCCTCGTCTTATTAAAAATAAATTACCGGGCCGCGGTCTCACAAAGTTTGAGAAACACTGGTCTAAAGCTTAAGTCAGCTGCCGCTTGCCTGCTGAGGTTTTTGGTTAGAATGCCGCCAGGGGTGGAAGTTTGTTTGTTTTGATTATGGTGTGTTGTTAGGTAGAGGTTTCTGCGACGCACTGATCACTTGTCCAGAGGAGTCCTACCGACAGTGGTGCGTCGTTGTGTTTGATCTAGAAGCCAAGAATGATGAGGCCATGGCCAGCGGTGGGCCGCAATGCCACAGAAAAGCAAAATACTTTTCATACCAAACTATAAACAGACGTTCCATCTCACATAAAACTTACTAGCATGCTACTTTCTTTCGTTGCTTGCAGATGTAGGAACCGGAAAGTAAAGCGGTCGCTAAATGTAAGTACTTGACAGTACAACTTGCCTCTCAAAGTAAGGACTTACTGGGTAAGATTAGGTCCAAATTTTATACGATTAATTAGATTTTTAAGTTTAATCTCAGATAAGTCCTGCCGCTTCAGTATTGTTACAACTGGTGACAGGTTGCATAAGTAAAACAAATTGATATTATTTATAATGTGTCCGGAAAACTTTTCCTTTCTCTCTTTATTTGGCCCTCTTACCCAAAAGGGTGCTTAGCAATGATCTTGAGGTAGGTTTCCGAGGTGACCTCTTCCCGTAAAGGTTCCCAGCCAGACTTCCATATGAATATCTCGCCTCTTGTGATCTGCCTGCTACTTGTTCCAAGTATCTCATGCGCTTCGATTTTATCGCCATCATAATTGGTGAATAGTCCCTAGTTTTAAGCTCCTCACTTTATAGTACTCTCGTCATTATTCTCAAACGCACTTAATGTGTGGACTTCCCTGAGATGGCCGAGTCACTTTTCACATGCATACAAATCAGGAACGAGCATAGGTCTTCATATTTTCGTTGTAATTTTCAGTGGCAGAAGGAGGAAACATTTCGAAATGAAAAGCAACAAGCGTTCGCTGAGATCAGTCTTCTCGCATTTTCTTGAATGCTATAATTTTGATTTGTTAGCGTCGCTTCCTAATATTTTGGTTGTTCCAGATTTCGAAAGATTCATTAACATTGTTTATCGTGATATTGCCATTCATTCGTGCCATTAAATGTGTCCAGGAGTAGTAACTGAAATGGGTAACGAATATTTAAACTTGAAGTATTTAAAACGAAAGCGAAGAATATAAGCCCAGTAACAACAAAAAGTACGTAATTAGAATAGTATAATGAGAAACTAAGGAAAACTAATTAGAAATATGTATGAAACCAATTAAGGTCACGCAACTAGTACCTGCAGATAAAAGTCAAAATATCGTCACATTAATGTAATGCAAGGAATAGAGCCCTAGGCCCCCCCTCCCCCCGTAGCTTGACAGCCCCAGTGGGCCTAGGCCTCCTCGTCGTGGAGGTTTCGAGGTCCCACTTAGACACACAGCATTCGGTAGGGCTCCTCTGGACGAGTGATCGGCCCGAAGCAATGACCTCTACTTGACAACTCACAACACTCAGAAGAGACAGACATCTATGCCCCAAGTGGGATTCGAACCCACAATCCCAGCAAGCGAGCGGCCGCAGACCCACGCGTTAGACCGCACGGAAATCGACAGAGCCCGGCATTGAAATCCCTGGTGGATAAAACGGGAGGTGCTGTAATTTGTTAGCTATGCAGTGAGCAATGTGACTCACACTGGGGTAAATCGGGGCTTAAATATTTGCCGCTTCTCGTCTGTCATGAATTCCTGTGGCTTTTCTCCACATCTCGAGTCGATTTGTTGAAAGACTAAAAACTAAAAGCGGGTTTTATATTGTTGTTTAATATACCACCATCATTGACAAGATTTAAACTAAAATAAGTTTTATGTCATCTTTTATATGCAATGCTTTTTATATACTATCAGATCTGATGTGTCTAATTTCTAAATTTAAACCGTCACACAAGTTCAATTTATACAAGCCTGTATACTATTCGCTAATGAAGCTTGTAAGCATTTGGGATCCCACAATGCAGAAAAACTGAACAACGCTTAGATCTGTGTTCTTGGAGGGCCTGAAGATGATCTACTAGATCGAAACATGTCGCCCTGGCATATATACCGTTGTATATAAAATAAATGTTGTGTTATTGACTGACGTATAGAATTTATTTGTATGTTATAACACTTCGGGATGGAAAACTTCAAATTTCATATCGGCAGGTGCCACTTCTTGTCATTCGCTCACCAACATGTGTACCTAGCTTCATTAGTTGGGTGCACAGACGTACAACAAAGAGTATCTCACGTAACGGTACACACCCCATTAGTTCCACAGTAATGAATTGTACCTCACGGCTTCAGGACACTGACATTGAGTGTTTATTAGTTATGATCGGTGAATGAATTGTGAGACATCATGCATTCCTGGCTTAAAATAAAATAACCTTTTGCACTAAGAGAAAACTGATAGTCATTACACGTGTCGTGCGAGGCTGAATCCGGTTATTACACAGAAGAGACCGCAGCGACTACAATTATTGCTAACGGGACGTGCGAGAAGTTATGCAACAAACAGTCTGCCCGTCTTCAAAGCGACGTCATATTTCAGACGTACCCTCCAGTATCAGTGCATGTTCGTGCGGTATTTAATGTAATTGCAGGGTTGGTGGAAACCTAGCAGGGATTAAACACATAACAATGGAAAGCAGCTCGTAACTCGTGTCTCTCTGTCTGTCTGTCCGTGAATCAGCACGGACTTCGGGTGATTTCTGTAAATGGATTTTAATTACATTTGGTATGTTAACTCTTTCAACGTGTTTGAGGGTCGGGGTGCCGTTAGCGGTAGAGGCAGTGAATTTCCTCTTTGATGTCAGGTCCAGATCGTTCTGGAGCCCACCTGTTCAGTTTGAGCCAGACTTTTTTTCCCCTAAGGCAGTGGTTCCCGAAGTTTGCTCCGCGGATCCCAAGGGATCCGCGTCCAGTTCCCAGGAGATCCGCGGTTACGTTTCTGTAATGGATAATTAGGAAATTACTTATTCTTTAATTAAAGGAACAATGTTTTGTTAAGAATGATCGTGGAACTCCTTTAATTGGGGATGTGTTTGTTTCTAATGACTGTTAGAATGCCTCCCTAATTAAGAAACCCTCTGTATCCACGAAGCGAGCGACAGTCTCAAATATGCAATGCATTCTTACATGTGCTGCTGTTATGTATTTGTTACTATCTAAAATCATTTCTGCGATACACATTTTTAATTTTGGATGCCTATCATCCGGACGCCGATCGCAGTAGCCGTGCGGTCTGAGGCCGCTCGCTGGTTGGGATTGTGGGTTTGAATCGCGCCGGAGGCATGGTTCTCTGTCCCTTGGTACTATTGTACATCAGGTACAGGTCGCTACGTCGGGCTAATCACTCGTCCAGAGGGGTCCTACCGAGTGTGGTGTGTCTGAGTGGGATCGTGAAGCCTTGATAATGAGGAGGCCCTGGCCCACTAGGGCTGTCGTGCCGTGAAAGAAAAGATCACCCGAGCACTATATTTATGTGAACAGGGATATGAGGATCCGTGGTTATTTTTCGAAGCCAAAAGGGGGTCCACGAGCAAAAAAATTCGGGAAACACTACACTGTGGTAAAGCGATCTTGTCACTATAACCACCATCAGGTTTAAAATTTCACAAGTTCTGCATTCCGCCCAAAGAGTGTATATAGGTCTGTGTTTTGTATGGATGTCAGGGGGGGAAAAAAACGATTATTTCTCCACTTACTTTTTAACTTATCAGTTTTTATAACCGAGCCGGATTGTGTTCACTACGCGGTACGAATTGAATGTTTAAGTCTAATTTGGGTTAGTCATAGTCTGTAAAGAGTCAAAAGTGACTCGTACTTCCTTCGAGTGTTTAAGCTAAGTACCATGGATATCTGCTTTCATGGCATGGTGGTTGGGTGCAGCATAAAATTCGTACCCAGCCTTTTGAACCGCACCAGCCAAGCAGGCCAAGTTTGCACATCAGGCGTCGCTGCAATATTGTCAGACTCTTAATGTCGGTGCACCGCTGTGACTGAGTCTGACCTTTCAGGGAATCCGTGTGAAGTAAGAATCTCTTTTATCTCAGTAATTAACCAACTTGATGCACAAAATTCTTGTTTTACAGTAAGTTTATTTCTTGCCTCTACATGTTTCGAGCACATGTGCTCGAAACATGTAGAGGCATGCAAATAACTTATTGTAAAACAAACATTTTGTGCATCAAGTTGGTTAATTGCTGAGATAAATATACTGAGATGCACGGTCAGCAAAACGTCAAAAAAAAAAAAAATCTACTTTTCGGGTGCAGAAATTAAAACTCTTTAGAACAAACTTTTTATTTTAAAACAAAATATTTAGGCACACTAATGGGTAAGATATTTATTATCGGCGATTTACACCGACAATAAACGCACTGCAGATTTGGCGTAAAGATAGTAGAAAATATACAGAAATACCGTTTGAGGTAACCAAAATTATATTTACCCATTTCATTATAGAGGAAATGTGCTTACGCAACCGTTGACCGTGGCCGCGGAACGCAGTGTGAATGCCATGTTTTATAGTGCTCGAATAGATGTAAAACACGTGACACACGTGGGGAAGACGAGAAAAGCATAACCTCAGTGGAAGATACCACCACTGGCCGATGCAGTTACAGATTGTAGCATGATATTAATAAATAAATGTGTTAGGATGCAGATTGGATTCTCCTAGCTCATGACAGGGACCAGTATCCGCTTATGTGAAGACGGTAACGAACTGCCGGCTTCCATAAAATGCGGGGAATCTTTTTATCTCTACTCGACTGTGTTAATGTTATCAAAAAGCGCTTATTTTGTAGCTCAGGCGGCATAGTGGCCAGGCTGCAGTCTGAACTACCTGGTACTGCCGGCAGTGCGTCTGTTTTCTTTTCGCCACGGTGCCAGGACAGGTAGAGTCCAGTTGAAATGTGATGGCACACGGTGACGCACTGGAGGGAAAGTGAAGGGGAAACAGGCGAATGGAGTGGGTAGCCATTACTCTTCCACCCTACCCCTACATTTTCAATCTGTGATCAACGTACTTGCTAAAGATAATACACTCGCTGCCCGCTGATCCGCATACGTCGACTGCCAGTAGTCGATTGAACTGGCGCACCCGCCGATTTAAATGGACTCGTCCGTTTCCCTGAAAGACGAAATCTGGTTACTGCGCGTGTGCCATCACATTTCAAACGCAGTCTACATACTGGGGCACACAGCCTCCTCTTCAGTGGGTACCGGCTCAGCCAACCATTCACCGCCATCTAGCGCTAAATATTAATAAGCACCGGGACTATACCTCAACCGCCTGTAGTCCGCGATTCAACAGCAGACCTTTTGACCACAAGTTAACGATACTGCTTCGGTCAACTTGCCGGGTCATTTGATACGTCATTCCTAGCGTGGTTCTGCTAACTGAGCACAGGAGACCTTGCTACATGAGGTTTGTTCCTGTACATTCCGTGAAGGCGTATGAGGGAGTAGAGGTATGCCTCCACGCATCAACCTCAGCACTGTATAGGGATGAGCTTTATACCCACGCTGCTTCAGTCCCCGCGAGAGAGCAACGCATAATATTACATTAAGGTCTGTGTATTTTTACTTGATGTGTAGGTCTGTATTTAGCCAGACGATGAATTATTTAATCCGAAGCATGTATCTTTTTTCTAAGTGAATATAGTTGTGTTAGGCTAACGATGTAGTGTTGTTTGATTATGTCCAAGAACATAACGGGGTCAGTTCTATTAAATGAAAAAGAATGGTTCAAGTTTTACCCATTCGTCATACACAACAGATGTTTTTTACCATACTCATGGAAAGTGTGTGACGTTGAACTATGGAACCTTCAACCGTTGTCATTAATGTGTTTATAATGAATCCGTTATCGAACTGTGCTCACGACTGTGTTATTTCTTTTCATTAGACTTCTAGGAATTTGTAAACGTTTCTAGGGTAGCGCTGTACATTATGTGTTACAGATACTGTGCTAGGTAAACTGGCGAGAAGAATCACTAAGATGTAGAATCTAGCGGCCGTTCGCAGAAACGAACTTGGCCCTATTTATACAGCATTTAGAAGCGTTTCGTAGATAAGCAAGCTCGTCTACTAATGTGTATAAACCCATTTATGTACATAATTTGTGCTGTCTTAGAACGAATGTTTGTGGAATTTTAGCATCAAAAATTCTTTTACTTTCGCACAGCTGACTCATTTGGGTAGTTCATACCGATCCTGATTAGGACCGGACGGGGAGTTGAGGTATAACTCTATTCTTTCTTCAACTTTGGCGCTAGATGCGGTGGATGGTCAATGCCACGCCCCGGCCGCTTTACCCCAGCGAAAATGAGCCGGCTTCCATCGCACAGGAGGCAGTGTGGGCCCCAGGGTCGGTCTGTCACCGCACAGGTTTGGTTTCGATCCCGAGCCATTCCGAGTGTGAGTTTTGGTGGACAGAGTGGTACTGGAATAGGTTTTTGTCCAGTACGGCGCTGTTTTGTCAGAACCATTCCACTAGTGCTCCTTACTCCTCTTCATAATAATACTGCTTTTACCAGAAGGACAAGCGGGCGTAGCCTGGGAAACTTCAAACAAAGCAGTGTTCTTAGTAATGTCCGGGAGCAATGGACACAATAGTGCTTTCACATTGTTTATTTATTTTTTATTTTTGCGTGCTTCGAAAGCCTAAGCGAATTCACCGGAATTCCAGTCATTATCAGTCGTTCTTTATATTTCTCTTTTTCGTCAAACGTAGCAGCGATAGATTCATTACAGTCCTGCTCCCTGCTTCACATTTCTAACAGGAGACCTGCTATAATGTCTCAAGATCTTCGTGGATTTTCTCAGTCCCTCCAATCATAGCTCCAAGTACGTCACGATCACCAACTTTTCAATTCAGCCTTCACAAATTGTTCTGCCATTACGCGCCGTGGTTATGAGGTACTGCAGCATTGTTAATCAAGTGAAAGTGGTATTTTATTCTTCCCTTCCGACTCCATCTTCTCGTTTCTGTCTGTTTGGCAGCCCTGTCTCATCGGCACACGTTATAAGGTTTCGAATGCTGTGATGACTATGAAAAGTGAAGAAGGGGGATGTGAAAGTAAGTGGCCATGGCCTGTTTTAAGGCACTAGTGCAGTATTTGCCTGGAGGGATTTTGGAAAGCCACGAATGCTACGGTTCGCAATCAAGAACTAAACACGATAACTCGTGTATATTCGGTTTCTCTGTGTCTCTACACTCACGACCTTCAAACCTAGTATATGTATATATATATGTATATTTTGTGTCAGTTGATTAATTTCCGAGATTTGCGTTTTTTTTTCCGCAATAGAGAGTAAATATTGGGCAATTATTGTATTCAAAATATAAAGTGAAGGGCAGGGGTGCACAGATATGGGACGCCAGATCGCCCGGGCGACTGGGTTTTGTACGGTGGCGACTAATTATTTGTAGGTCCTCAGTATGGAACTCTCTTCATGTCACTTGTCTAGGCGTATAGAATTTTGAATTTAGATTTGTGGAAAATTTTTGCACCATTCATAAAGGCTATTTGTAGCGCAGATGGAGATGATAAATGCAAAGTAAATTTTATCTGGGAAACACGAAGGGGAAATATCAAAAGAATTGTTCATTTGCCATGTAGAATGTGAGTAAATATTTATTAGCTGATTCACTATTAGAGTTTTTTAAAGTGTCAAATACGAAATACAAGATACACCGCGCTGCGTCACTTCGCACGCGTAACGTTTATTATTACAACCAGTTTTTACAAACTGCATATTTAGACTCAGAAGGTCAAGTCGTCATCAGGCCTGCATTTAAGTGCATGTAGAAACTTTCTCGATAACTTTTTATATCTTTTATATAAGGCCTGATGGGCCGGTTAGCGTAGTCGGTATAGCGACTCGCTGCGGACTGGACGGTCCGGGGATCGAATCCCGATGGGGGCGAGATTTTCTACACCCGTCCAGACCAGCCCTGGGGCCCACCCAGCCTCCTATACAATGTGTACCGGCTTTCCTGAGGGTAAAGCGGCCGTGGCGTTGACCACCCATCCCCATCTAGCGCCGAGGTTAAAGAAAGAATAGGGCTATACCTCTACTCCCCCTCTGGGCCTTCGTGGCCTGTTCTAGGAAGAACTTTACTTTATGTAAAGCCTATTATTATATCCATCGTCAGGAGCCTGCGACTATTCTGTTGAATTACCACATTGGTCGTATTGTTCTTGGTTCGATGTGTGTTGGAGTTTCGGTGTGGTTGGGTTGGAGTGGTATCCGTGTTGCAAGCTGAAGCCTGCAACACGGATA
>Ga0123355_10019157_pt1 | contig 10888 bp, 4 predicted proteins | sample TergutEmb28metaG_3_FD_89872 | JGI IMG/M metagenome (GOLD analysis project Ga0123355, IMG submission 89872) | Embiratermes neotenicus P1 segment gut microbial communities from Petit-Saut dam, French Guiana - Emb289 P1 | ecosystem: Host-associated > Arthropoda: Insects > Digestive system > Gut ...
GGGAGGAGGGGGGAGGGGGGGGGGGGGGGGGGGCCGCAGAGGGCGAGAGCCCTGGGTTTTTCCCCCCCCCCCCCCCCCCCCCCAATTCTTTTTCTTTTCTTTTTTCCCCACAGACCATCAATGCATTGATATGCTTATTGCAAGTCTTCAGTTCGCCGTTCCCGGTGGCCGTGCGGTCTGAGACGTAGGTCTGCGGTCTTTCGCCTGCTGAGATTGTGGGTTCGAATCCCCCCGGGAGCAAGGATGTTTGTTTAGAGTGATGTGTGTCGTCAGGTAGAAATCTCTGCGTCGGGCTGATTGCTCATCCAGAGGAGTCCTACCGACTGTGGCGCGTACACTTTGTGTGGTCTAGAAACCTAAAGAATGAGGAGGCCTTGGTATGTGTTTGGCCGCAGCGCCGCGGGGAAAAAAGTCTTAATAAATATTTTGGCACGACGAACCTTTGCATTGTTTGTGTTTTGAGCATGACGACGGGAATTAAGAAGAGGCAGTAAGTGGAAGTGTATTCTGTGCTTGCGTTGATCAAGTTGTTATGAATTATATTTGTTCTCGCAGTCTGGAAATTGTATGTGTTTGATAGCATTACTTTGTGTTTTGTGTCACACTGTTAGTGGCGGGTACCAAGAAGCTGCAGCAAACGTATCTAATATTGTGCTATAGTGACTGCACAGCGCAAACCTAACAGATCCAAGTGATGAAGTTACACGCGGAGCAAAACCAGCTTCTGAAAGGAGGATGACTTTTTGAACTGTTTGACTTTCTTTTGACTTGTGCAAGACAGCCTTCATTAAGCGACGCCGCTGTTAGGATGCGTGTGAAATGTCCACAGCAGATCTGCTGCCTAGCAGTCAGCTGGCCCACAGCTTTCCACTGCCCACATTAACTGCCATGTTACATATCCTGTAGATGCCAGCTAATTATTTAAGTAGTAGGTAGGTCTACATTCTTGTTAATGCTTTTCATTCATTCATTCATTCATTTACTTTGAACCGCTGTTGAACTGTGCCGCAGATTAGTATAGGGGACTTTGTTAACTGCAGAGGTGTTGTGTTTTGTGTAAAATATTTATTGTGAAATATTTTATTTTGTTGTATTGTGTTGTGTTGTACTGTATTGTGTTGAGTGATACTGTGTTTCATTTTACTTTGTTTTATATATAATTTTTGTTATGCCCTTTTGGGTGAGAGGCTACGTACCCTTTTTATGTGTTATATATATATATGAGAATTTGTAAGTTTTCAAAATGCGCCATACTTTGCACTGTATGTACAAAACAGAAAGAAGCCATTGGAAGTAAGATTTGAGGATAAAGATGGGGTGACACAGTAAAGCTGGTGTAATACGGATAGAGGTTGTCTGGAGTCACTCAGTATCCTCATAAACTTCGTGAGTGTCCGCGTATCTCCTTGTTATGAAAACACACTAAAGTATGAATTATAAGCGAGCTCGTGCAGTGTTTCTGTTTGAGTTGTGTGTCTGTCAGTTAGTCAGAACGTAAACAGCCGTTTCATTGCCTAGTCACCTTCTACCTACCGACTCTTTCGCTCAACCAAATCCTTAAACAGGCGTTAAATAAATCATACGGCTTGCTGTTGGCATTACTTTTAATTTCGTGCCAACCCACGTTGCTGGTTTCACTACTTTAAATTCATTTCCACATCACTCTGTGCTGCATTACGACATTTTTATTTCAGCAGTAAAGAACGCCAGTTCTGTGACAGGGGCCAGACTGTAATTACAAAATAAAGAACGTTGTGTCTCTGGGCGAAGGAACAAGGCGGTTGCCACTGTGCGAGACAGTCTGAGCACAAAATGGCGTAGCATAGAGAGAAGTCATTCCTGAGCGACAGCAGGCGTGACACTTCGTCTGTTTTGTGACATCCGGAAGTTTATTGTCTACTTATTAAGCCGTCTTATACATGTTAATTAACGCGATTCCTGACGGCTGTGACGATGAATACGAGTGAGAATGGAAATGGTGAGTTTGTGGAAAAATTAACATTTGAGAATAAATTCAGTTAAGAAACTGAGATAATAAAAACATTTTAAAAACAAATAAATGTTAAATAAACGAATAAATGAACACACACAAAAACAGGAGAAAAGGAAGATGCTTGAAAGGAGTAAAGAGGAATATGTGAAAACGTAAATGCAAGATATGGAATAAAAATGGAGGAAGGAAGAGGTAGGAGGGAGGGGAGTAAGGAGAGAATGGTTGAAGATACGGAGACAGAATAAAAGGAAGTTTTAGTGTACAATATTTGGGTCGCTTATATCGGTATTGATAACTGTATTAGTCTGCTGAGTGAGACATGACACAGTGCACATTGGTATATAGGTACCAGCGTTTCTGAGCAACTTGCTTCCTCCATCTTCAAGGCACTAATCTGCTTGCACTAACCTGAACCTCCTCAGAAATGTCGATATCTGTATACTTGCCCACACGGCATAGTATCCCGGAAAACTGTAATGTTTAAGATTTCTACCTATGTTGTTTTAAAGTGTGGAGTCTGCTTAGAATTCCGCCACTTCCTTATGCCCTGGGTGCTTTCCCAGACTTGCTGCTTTAACATCACAAACACAAAGCCAAACCGTAATGTTGGACATTGATTTTAGAAAGAGCGCCCTGTATTTTGCGCAAGCAAATGTCACATAGCACTAATTCTGTTAGAGTATTCTTCTGCCACTTGCAGAAACAAGTGGCACTGGTCTCGTACCTAATTATTTGTTGGAGAGCGGTTTATTGGACAGATCTAATCACGTTAGAAATGATACCCACAGCTTTTACAGATGTAATGGGAAGTGGGGTGGGTTTTATAATTGGATGATATTTGATTGTTCGCTATGTAATGGAATTCCCTGCTTTCGAACGTCCGTCCGCCCTTGAGGCCTCTTTACATGGTTCCTGTTACCAGACAGATGGCTCTTTCTGATTCATAGAGAACAGAGACCTGGATTAATTGAATCAGTTATATGGAACAGGAAGTGCGTATGTCTATCAACCATTTGTTATGCTCCCTTTTGCAGCTAACCGATTTAGGTGTGTTTGTTCCTTGATTGGATTTGCTGTGTTAGGATGAAGAAAGAAACACAGCATTCAGCGGACAGTTCACATTGTTTCTGGGAGTGTCTGGTGAGAATCTGGGCGAGTGACCAGAATCGTGACTTAGGGTTTGTGTGGTTATCTTCAGTCTCTCCATAGAAGAATATGGAAAATTAATTAAAATTACTTAAACTAACCAATTAAAACTAATAAAAATTAATAGCTATCCAATTAAAAAGGATTAATTGAGTAAGTAAATAATTTCTCACTGAGCATCTTTACATAACAACTCCTCTGCAACTAGAGCACCGTGTTCGGCGCCGCTGGAACAGAGACACGGCTGAAGAAGCGATTTGGAATCGGTTCTAACACATATCGCAGTTACATTAGTTTTGTGCTATTAACTTACGTTTGCGTGAACGCGATGTTTCTTACAAGTTTTTCCAACAATATTTCGTGTTTTTCCCGTCCACGCCAAAAGTCCAGGCAAAGCCACCCTCTGCAATTAACCAACCACCTTGACCTCAGTGTCTTGACTTCTGTCGTATTTTGCTACCTGAAACCAGCAATACCCACAGTTTAGCGCTGATATTGACATAATACAGAACAACAAAATTATTTCCACAATATATATGAAATTGACTGGTTGTGTCTAAATCAGGTGCATTGATCACAAAAATGGCCATAAAAAACTGTAAGGCGCTCACTTCTTAAGTCTTCAGTTCTGAGGAAGTGCAAGACGTCTGAGCGAATTGGGCAGAATCAAGTATCAAGTACTGGTGTGGGATATATGACAATAAACATATATTCTGTAATAATATATCACATTTTCGTTTCTTGGTTACGAAAAATTATAACAATGGGAAAGGAATGTAGCATGCAGAGACGTTGTTTGGGCTCGACAGTAGTCACTAATAACAGTTTCTTCGAGATTTTGAAGTGATACGAAATGTTATGTACGTCTGTGCTCTGTACCTGTTGTGATTAAGACAGCAGAGCAGAACACGGGGCAGTTACTTCATGGCGTCAACGAAGCGGACGGTCTGTGGTTCGGTATAACGGCAGGTAAATGTTGGAGTGTCCTTCGTCACGTTGGAGAGACCGTTCGTGTTGTGAATAAAATGCCCTTTGACACGCATATATCTGTCTTCCTTCCATACAGGTGAACTCTGTCATCAGAGCCATGCCATCAGTCCGTATCAGACGTACTGACTTCACTTAGAAATAACGCGACAGCCCTGAGTGCTGCCAGGCACTGGACTTTATCAAGGTAGACAGAGGGTCGCACACTTTCCCTATCTGGACAGAGCAGTCCCTCTCGAATTGTAACTATGTCCGTCTTTCGTATTGGGAATGGAACCCAGGATCTTCCAAACACTGCGCATTTCCAGTCTTCCAACACAGTCGCTGTGTGTCCTCCATGTGCTGCTCTAAACACACCTACACGTGCGTATGTGACAAGCACAAATGTTTTGTTACACCTGTGAGGCAAATTTTGTTCAAGAAGATTCAACAGCTCTGTCGTGTTTGGACGCTCTGAAAATTGCTTAAATGGATCGATTTTCAGGTGGAAAAATGTGAATTGCTATATGTTTGTATCTTAAACATATAACAATGTCACCTATCGTTAAGACAGCTGTTGACGTGGATTAATAACTGCTTCATTGTCGCTCTTGTTTAGTCCTTAAGGCGTCTTGCATAAAGCGCACCTGTGAGCAGTGTATGCAGTATTGTTGACGCCGTTGTGTGACAGTCGCTTCCCTGTCGTGTACATTCATTGACATTACATTTCCTCTGTGCGAATCACAACTGCAAGTTCTCTGTCTCTGTGAAAATGAACTCCTTTCTTTACTGCCACCGTTGGTTGGATGCTTCATCTGACACGTATTTCCCGTAGGAGTGCGGCAGATGCTGGCCCTCGTACGTCTTCAGATGTGTTAGTTACTGCAGTGGCTGTGAAGTTTAGGGGACTGCGGATTTGCAGTCTGTCTGTCTTAGTGTGCTGTGTCCGCAAGAAGACACAGGACAGTCCCTTGAAGTTGTAGGTATTGATGATGTGTTTAATTTGTACGGTTGTTTTTGACCGTAAGGTAAATGTGCCCAGTTAGGTGTAGGGTACGTCAGCTAGAAGTGTGCATTTTGACAGTAGAATACACGCCTAAGGTGAAGAGAAGTTTATCCACTGCAAATGAAATTGTAACACGTGACCTAACACCTGAAAGAATGCAGTGGATACGTGTGTGTTGGGGGGAGGGTTTGTGAGTTTTTTTTTTAAGTACCTCTGATTAAAATCCATTTCCCGGAATACAGAAATTAGTTGAACAAAGAACGTTCTTACGGCACGACTTCAGCTTCTTACAGCAAACTGTAATTTAGTGGCACTGGGAACACCACCTGAACATGTCCTGGACTTCAAACAGGCCTGCAGGCCTCTGAGGCAATTGCACTAGGACCATGGTGAAGTTTAGCAACGACAGTTTGCATTTCCCTTATTCGAGGCTCTCACAGCGGTGGTGTTTACGATTGAGTACTTCTGGAATATTACGTCACTGTGTCGTTGTGTCTGTGTTTACCGACCTTTCGAGGACCGCAACGTCACATCCAGAACAGGCCTGAGTGCCCAATAACGTATTTCTCCTGTTAAAATGCGTCAAATTTTAAAATATTTGCAATATTTCCAGTAATATTTCTGCGGGGAATGAGGGAAAAGTTTGAGGATCGTAGATAATGTGTGCTTGTAGCGATAATTTTGAGTTTCACTGTGGTCTCGCTTGACAGCAGTGCCACTTTGTGTCACCAAACGGTAGTGATGCACGAGGCAGCGAGCACTGTTCACCTGTTTCAGACTATTACTGCAGCACTTGTCTAGACAGACTGAGGAAATCTACTTTATTTTCACTGTGGCAGTTCGAACCGAGTGCTGCCATAACACGGAGTAGAAGTGCTAACCGTCCCACCGAAACGTCCCCACAGTCACATTGCATTGTAGAGAAATTGTAGGTTTGTGATGAGAGGTTTTTGGTACTTTGCCTTTGCCCTGCCGGTATTTCTCTAACGTGTGGCCTGACGTCCTCACGCAAACTTCTGGGTGTGTGTCGTGTGGTTAATGTTTAGAGCAGATGCACGTCAGTTATCGCCTGCCTCTCACACCTTTCGACAATCCCGACTGTCAATTGTTTCCTGCATATAAAGAAATTTTAAATATTTAAGCAACATTGGCATGTCATATTGCAGACTTTTGGTTCATTCCTTTGGCACTTTTCAAAACGTAATAAAATAAATTTGAAAAGTTTATTAACGAGACACGACATTTTACATCATAAATCATACATTTTCTTCCTTAAGAAGTTACCCATTATTTCGATTAACCAGAACATCGCCCCTCCCCCCTTCTGCAACAAATTATTCCCCCAGTCCTGTCGCTGCTGTGATGGCTCTGTTACATTCTTGTAATGGCATTAAGTCAGTTTCGAAGAACTATTCTTTATTATGGCTGCTACAGTGAAGCTATATTCAATTCCAACTTTTCGAAGTTAAACTTAGTGTGAAACTGTAAATTGATGTAATGTTGAAGTTGTAAGGTGCCAGTTATGACGCAGAAGGAGCAGAGAAAGTTGCGGAGGGCGAGAGACAAGGACAGTTGTAACAAGTGCTCAAGTTTGCTGCGAAAATGTTTCGGTAACAGAGCTGGCTTCATTTCTGCCAGTTTGGCAGGTCACTTTTTTAACGGCGAATTTCTGTATTTACTCGCATCCGGCTGTATTTTCTCATTTTATTGCTCCACAATATATTCCCATTTCTATAATATTTTTAAGAGCATCGCATGTAAATGAATGAGATATGATTGCGAGGGAGCAAAGCAGAAGAACGGGAAGTGAGAAATGCTTACAAAATATTGATATGCAAACTCAGTAGATACAGACGATCTTGATATGTACGAGTAAATTGGATGGAATTTACATAAAGCTTTGAGACATAGAGTGAGAAATTGTTGACTGGACGGAAGTTGTGGTAACTATGTCACTGTGAACTGGGTGGTGAGATGTCAGGTGCAGTAGAGCGAGCAGCGTCTTCGGCAGAAGAAAACGCCAACTGCTGAAGGCGATATTAGACACTTGATTTAGAAAAATAACTACAATTGCGCTTAGGTTGCTTGCCAGAACAAGCGACAAACAAAGTGATATTGACGTATGAGCTACCGGGTGTTCTTAAAAATGTATTCCAAATTTTGGGAAAGATGCCATGGACTTATATTTACAAAGCAGCCTGTCGTCACTGTGTGTTTCGACATGTTGTGGGCATGAGAAGGTTACTTGTGTACGGAGCAACGAGTAACCGACGGCCTGACGTAGAGGTTGGAATGAGGCTCATCGGGAGGCAGCTGTGGGCTGAAACATAAGAATATGTGACTGTACTTGTGGATTGCATCGCTTGTCAAAAGAGTAAGGTTTAGGCCCTTAAGTAAGGAAGAAAAATACAGGCAATTGGGAAGTAGGCGAAATTCTGTGTGCTGCAGTTTATCAGTAGAGGAGAGACAATCGGATCTGCAGTTGTCAGTATGGAGTTATTTATGAAATCTGCTGTGAGGAAGGAAAGACGAACTTTCGCAGAACGCCTGTGAGCTCCTCTTTTTTGTGTAGTTTGGTACAAAGCCGTAGGTTCATTGGTGTGTTGTTTGTGTGTTACTCATTTATGGTCTGTTTGTTTGGTTGGCCGCTGTGCATGCAGTATTACGCTATTGTTGCCTTGTGGGAAGAAATTGCTGTGAGACTGTACACAGATCATGCCGCGATATTCCTTTGTCTTTTATTCGTGACATCCGAGGGTCAGATTCTCAGGTTTTGAAGCTTGTTTTTTGATCCCATGGTACCAGCTACCCTATCACTTCCTCTCCACAATTCACAATTATTTTCAAAACAAATTACTAGTAATTAATTAGCCGCCAGGTTAGTACCAAACCGTACGATTAATCCATTAATCTTCCTACTTTTGTCGAAGTTCCTGCGCTGCTACATGCAACCAAACATTGTTGCTTGTTCTAAGGGATCAATAACCCCCTCCCCACCCCCCACAGAACCTATGTCTGGTGTTTCTTCAGACTGTCATTCCAGTGGACATGTTTCGTGTAGTTTCCCACGTTGTATTTGGGTTCTTCTTGTGCCACTCACATTACACAGCCTGCTGCATTGTAACGCCCTTCCTGCAACGCTTTAAACATGCTGGAGAAAAACAAACAACATTCACAGTAGAGGGAAGTGGAAATGAGAAGGATTATTATCGGTACTAAAATATGTCACATGTGTAGTACACACATAGGTACAGACACTTAACGGTACAGGCACATAACGGTACAGACACATAACGGTATGCATATACGGTACACACACACATAACAGTATGCACATACGGTACACACACGTGCGGTACAAACATACGGTCTTTAAGAATTGCCTTTTACTTCATAGAAACTGTTAAGTTGCAACGCTGCTGCTCATACCCAGAGGGATGGGGCTAACAAGATTGTGCGTGTGTGCGTGCGATTATGTTCGTAGTTTGCGAGCAACTGCTTGCGTCCTGCTCTTTGTTACTTCTCCTGAATAAAGCCACATGAATAATGTCAATGTTAGAACCAGTCAATTACATCACAGATGGAGAGATCATTTTTGTTGCTATATGAAAGTTCCGTATGAACTGCGTTCCTTCAAGCAGTGTTAGGTTGATATCTTCAGGTTTTATTTTAGTTACCGTGTTGCTGTTCATAATTAGCGCAGTGGGAATACCTGTAGAGTTACGTTTGTGTATACAGGTCACATTTTGCAGTACGCTGTACAGTTAGCGGAAGTTCTGCAGGGGAGAGTAGCAGCCGTGGGCAGTGATATGCTGCAGTCCACAGCATAATGCACTCTCACATATTTGCATATTTATGTGCTCTGCTGATTGATATAAGAGTCGGTCCTGAGATTTATGGCCGTAGCGCAAAAACATGCATCACTCCCGATATTCATCAAATGCCAGTGAATCCACCGGGTTTGATATTTATGCCAGTAGCTGTGCAGTTCCTCTGGGAGCCCGAATTCGGATATACAGCCAGAGCGCTGGCAGTGGCTCTGGCTGAAACAGCAAGCAACCGCGAATTTGTTTGAAAGAACTAAGGCAGGCGCCTGTAATCAGCTGCACATCGCTCACCGTCACCCCACTGCCGCCGTCCACTCGTTCGGTCTGCTCTACATTTCAAAGAGCAATACACCGTACTGGGGCGACGATGTGTCTGAGCGGGTAGCGGTAAGGAGTGGAGTTAATTTATTTTGCAAGGCAATGCACAGCGTGTTGGCTGTGTGTGTGTGTGTCCGTCTGTTGTAGTCAAAGAACGGTTCTGAATATGGTATGAAGTAACGGTAAGAAAGTAATTCAAACAATATTGTGTACAGGTGATTAAATAACACTTGCATTATGCGGTGCTGAGTTGCAAATTGAAAAGCACCGAACAAAAAGGCGCACCTAAATGTGAACTGAAAATTTGCATTTCTTGTTATAATGTAATGGAAATGCGTAGAAGAGCTGTCTAGAGAGTGCAAAGAAGATCAAATGTAAAGGCAAATAAACAGGTGTTTTGTTGCATTCAGAGTGCACAAAACGTGTTCACGTTGTTCCGAAAACGAAATTAAATAATCGAATGATTAAAATAAAGTTAGTCAAACAATGCCTGTTGATAGGCAGGCAGGCAGTCACACCGGTGTTGTGTCTGTTGTGCACCGAAACAAATCCGGTTCACTGCTGACAGACCAAGACTGCTGCTCCAATCAATATTGATGTTGTAAGCCTGCTGTTGTTCCGAATTTGAGGTGCCGGGTTTGACTGCCAGGTCCTGCATTCCGAACCTCCTGCACGTAGCATCACCTAGAAGGAATTGCCGGTGTGATACGTCATTGGCCGAAACAGAAGAAATTGTGACGTTACAAAAGTAACTGAGATGTGGTAATATTAGCAGAATTGGAAAATTTATTGAATTGAATGCAAATCTGTCACAGTTGTCAGCTGACGTGTCATCAGAACGACCATGAAGGTAATGATAACGATGATTATGACGACGACGACGGTGGTGGTGGTGATAATGGTGTGATGATGGTAGTGGTGATTATGATAGTGTGATGGTGATTGTAGTGATTATGATGGTGTGATGGTGAATGTGGTGACGGTGATACTGATAGTAATGTTGGTGATGGTGATGATACTTGTAGTGGTGCCATGAGTGTCCTGCTATTTCACTTTATCCCACTTTTGTATGTTTCGACAATCTAGCGTCATTGTTATGTAATGTGGCTTTCGCACAAATTTCTGTGGTGGGAGAACAGTAGTGTCAATATATTGCTTGTTAGCTAGCGAACTGGGGTTCAAGTGTGTCACATATCGCAGCGGACATTGTGTCAGTATGACATTTCAATGAGCCATATTAACAGCGACTTTCTTCCGGTCGGTCTCTGTCTGTACGTTCCGGGATATCACTTCAAAACAGGCCCAAGTCAATAGCTTTCGTAACAACTGTGCCATTCAACAGCATTTTCTCGTTCGCTCTAAAGTGCACGCAGTTTATAAACCTGTTTCACTGAAGCAGTAAGCCGTAAGACATTACGTATATTTAACCGCGTGGCGCAGTGTAGTCCGCAGCTCCTTGGCTGTACTGCACAGACGGCCACGTAACAGGCGAACTAAACAACTGACTGATTATTTACGGCATCTGCTTGACCCTCACCCCACACACTGCCCCCCCCCCCCTCCCCCCCACTCACCAGCACCGTTCCCCCCACACAACACGACTCCCCGTCCGTCCCCACAACAACTCCACTA
>Ga0123355_10019158_pt1 | contig 10888 bp, 12 predicted proteins | sample TergutEmb28metaG_3_FD_89872 | JGI IMG/M metagenome (GOLD analysis project Ga0123355, IMG submission 89872) | Embiratermes neotenicus P1 segment gut microbial communities from Petit-Saut dam, French Guiana - Emb289 P1 | ecosystem: Host-associated > Arthropoda: Insects > Digestive system > Gut ...
CCCCTGATTTGGCACCCTGTGACTTCTTCTTATTTCCTAAAATGAAATTCAAGCTGAAAGGACGCCGGTTCGATACCATTGAGGACATCCAGGCCGAAACGCAGAAAGTGCTTGACACTCTCAGAGAAAAGAACTTTCAGGATACGTTCCAAAAATGGAGGAGACAGTGGGACTGGTGTTTACATGCAGGAGGGAACTACTTCAAGAGTGATGGTGGCCGATAGGCCTTATGGTGAGTTTTATGGTTTTTACAGTGTCAGTCCAGAAAATTTTGGATCCACCCACGTATTGTTTGAATTACAAAACTTGATGACACAAACAACAGCTCCTATGAGGAACTAGAGCATGCAGCTGATGAATTCTGTAAGCACTATATATTCTGCTAGAATATTTCAATGGAAAATGAAATGAGCAGACATTTTTCAAACCACAACTGTGAAAAAACAGTAATGATAATGGAGTTACTATAGGAAACTTTGGTATATCAAACTATCTGTCAAGAACACAGTACTCCAACATTAGAACATTCATAAATATGAGTACACTTGCATTTTTCCTGACAGGAAGACTGACTGTGCGTCTTCCTGTCAGGAAAAATGCAAGTTGTCTACCACATCTTGATAGACAAGACATAGCATTCAGTGATACTCAATGTCTGATCTTCAGGCAAGCTGACTGTGATACTGATCACTACCTGGCAGTTGAGACATGTAGGAAGAAACTCAATAATTAGATGACTATCAGAAAGCTTTGATATGGACAGATTTATTATGAAGTAGGAAAATAATTTAAAAGTTTAAAAAATTATAATTACTGACTGTAAGAAATTACCATCTTCAAGAAGTAATATTTTGCAGTAGTGCTAGATGAAAAAATAGTCATATCCAACTTCTGCATAAATACCTAGAAATAACCAAGAAGTGACCATAACACTTATTCTGTTAAAGACTAAACTCTTCTGGGATGTGACACCAAGAAGGGACCTAAAATACCCTGAAAAAGGAGGCAGCAGGTTCCTTCAAAATATTAGCAACTAATTATCAACAAACACAGCAACAATGCATGCCAAAATATTTTAATCCTTATCAGTAATGCTACGAAAAAGTGAAATCACAGGGTTCTTTCTGCTGTCACAGCTTAATTTCTCTCACCTGAATGATCTAAACAATGCAACGAAGTCCACAAAGTCAAGCTGTGTCTCATGTGTTATCGAACCAGCTCGAAAATGCCGCATTTGCCACACCTGTTCAGGTCCGCCAATCACTTTTCCTTTATCCCTGAGCAAAGAAATGAAATTTATTTTGCTTAGAATAGCAGACAATACAATGATTTTTATGACATACCTGAAAAGCAACACCAGTTGTGTGTTGTTTATGTGTGGCAACTTGAAATAAGCAAGGATTTACCTGACATGCCCTGGGAATGTGCCATGCAGCTAACAACTATGTGTAACAGAGCAAATAATTCTGGAACAGAAACAATGAATGTTTTCCTTCTTTATTAACAGTTCAATAATTACACATTTAATGAAGTAATAATTCAGTTAAACTGAATATAATCCAGAATAAAGTAACATATATTACACAAGATAGTATTAAAATTTATTTGAGAAGCAGATTACAACAAAGGGCACTGAAATTAAATGTAAAACGTAATTTTTATTACCTGAACTGTAGTAAAAATTTCCCTATATATATTTCACCTCAATGTAGCAACCAAGTAAAAACAAAAACAAAAAAAAAAAATGTAATAATTATAAACTGATAAAGGAGTTAATTTAATATCTTCCCCTTTCTTTGTTTGTACTATTTTATTATTCACTGTCTTGTTCCATCATTCCCTCCTGTCCTTGATCAATATCCTACAACGTTCTTCTCAGTTCCTTTCATGAATCTGTAACTCCATGCTGCTAAACTGTATTACAAATTACCTTCTCTTGTACATCCTTTGCACTGTCAGTTTTGTTTAGCACTACCTCTTAGACAACATCCTGCAAGCTTATGCATCTGCTCCACGTGTATGCTGCAGTGTGGGGAAGAATATTATGTGTGTGGGTGTCTGGTAATAACAGAAGTGTAGGTACTGAAGTAATTAGATAGTTAATTGGGTCCAGCAGCCTACACAGCTAGTGTTAGGTTACAATGCCTTAAAGCAGTCTCAACCAATTGTCTCTGTGAAACAATAAAAACAATTAATGTAACAGCTGTCTGTCTGTCATTACCAAGTGAGCTGGTACAGCAGCATTGCAGTCAAACTGTCTACAGTGTAGCAATCTGCTATTATGACTGTGATTTTGCTTCCTCCTTTGAAGAGAATAATATAGATGACTGCTTGCAATATCATGATTCATAATTATCCAACTATTTTTCATTCAATGTTACACACCTATAAGCAATTCATAACACATCATAAAATAACGGACCAAAATTAGCATGAGTTCATAACAGGTTTCCAATTATTTCTGGATTTTTAGATAAGCAATATGAACAGGACTTACCTCTGCAGTCCGTATATACTGTGATGTGTTGGGCTGCAGGAAGAAAGCTTGTCAAGGTTGTCACTGGAGCCTTGAGGACTTGCACTGCTGGCCAGCAGAACATTTCTGATTTCCATGTCACTAGAGATAGAGCGAGAGCGAGGAGTTGTTGTAGTAAGTGTGCTAGAACCTGGTCCTGAGCCAGGACTTGGTCCACCAGATGATCCTGCAGGTCGCTTCAGGTACCCTTGGCCCATACTGCTACCAGTCCCTATCTCAGGTCCAGTATCGTGCTGTTTGAGACCTAGATCCTAAAAGAAAGACTGATACTAATCACTTCTGTTGTATGTGAGTTGTGGGAGCCCACTTTACCTTCATAACTATACATTAAGGCCTTGAAAATAAAATCCAGAAAAATTGTATAAAATTCATAATATGAGTCTGTTATAACTTTATGTTTTTGAACAATGAAAGGTGTAATGATGTACTTCATATGAGCTTAAGCCAGCAATTCAAACAAAATGCCATGATTTGTCATCTTCTGGTGAGTGTCTGCAGCATGACAATGCCCGATCTCATGCAGCCTGTAATACCATGGAAAAGATTCAGGATTTAAAATTGGAGGCATTACCCCTTGCGCCATATTCACCAAATTTGGCACCATGCGATTTTAATTTCTTTAGGCCCTTAAAAGACGCTATACATGGATGTCACTTCCCATCAGGTAAGGAGGTAAAGAAGGCAATGTATGAATGGCTAGCACAATAACCAAAAGTTTCCTCCTGCAGAGGAACTGATGCCCTGGTAGAATGTTGGAGAAGGAATATAGAATATGGTGGGCACTGCACTGAAGATTAATGTCACTGTATTGTATCTATTTCTGCAATAAGGCACTTCATATATTTTTTCTGATTTTCATTTGAATGACCCTCGTAGTTTTGTAATACAGTAGGACCATCTTGTGTTAATGCTAAATTTTTGTGGAACATGCCCCTTCTGTTCATAAGTGCAACAAGATGTTAATACACACAAACATTTATCTCACATATCCACCCAAGTCACACCACACTTATGCTTTCCACACAACTCTGTTTCATTCCTTTATCTCTTCCTTTCTACTTTTCTTTAAACACACAATTCTATTTTAAGTACAAATTATGACTAAAATTAATCATTTCCTTAGAACTGCACTTTTCTAGACTAATACACAGTGATCATGGCAGAAGCCTGAAATAATGCATAATTGTTTCCTGCTAATAACTTGTTCGCAGTAAAAGTAACCATTTTTAAGTACCATATTTGTACCACAATTTTCATTCCTCAGTAGCTTCACCTACACCTGCACATATCAACGCCAATCTATGCCATTCCCTCTCAGCATCTTCACAACCTGCTCCATCCTTCATATCTAGTAAGTCTAATTTTAATTTAAATTGCAAGTGATCAGCTAAAACCCTTAGCTTTGTCCTCTGCCTACTCACCAACCACACTTCACTGTAAATAAAGTATGTCCCAAAATCTAACTATTTACAATTACTGTACATATCACTCTCCTCAAGCCACTTACACACAAATTACACTCTGATGAAATACTCAGAATGTTTAATTTTCCATTCAGTTTCTCATATTATTACTAAAACTACAAAAAAATTCGCATTCACAGCTGTGTCATAAGCTCCTTCATAATTCCCAATATCTTCCATTTCCTTTGCTCTTCTAAAAGTTAATATTACTGTAATTTTCTCCCGCCAAAAAACGAATCTTTTGTCTTCAATATACAATTCTATGAACGTCCTACTTCTATCAAACATGAACTAGTTCTCTCCAGAACATCAGAAAAGGAAACACTCAAAAAACAACTGCAAAGCACCGAAATAGTTACAACCAAAACGTCCAACACAGAAAGCCTCCCTCTTTTACACTAGCTTAGTCATTTGTGAATGGATGTGGTCCAGATAATCAGATCCGACTCCCAGTAGAGGAATAAAACTTTCTTTTTTCGCCTTCATGTTCACAAGGTCTCTTATATAACTGGTACCAATTGCCTTGTTTTATATAGGTAACACATAAACTGAACAAAGCTGATTGCTAACCTCTATGGCCTCTATGGTAGAGAAATATTTGGCCCCTATAAGCCTTAGTGGAGTGCTGTTTATGAAATGGAGCAACTCTGTGTGCACCAAGGTGAAGTACTTACCACTTACCTTAAATGAGCCTAGTAAAGCTATCTTAAAACTACATTCTCACTGTAATTCTAACTCTTATGCTCATAACAAAAAAGACTATCACCAAACAAAGTATATAAAAGAAAACAAATGAATATATTTCCAACTTCATTGCTATTCAAAAATATGTATGAATTACATCAACTAACTGCATGAAGTGAACACATGTTGTATGTGCTTGTTTCAAATGGCTTCTTTAATTCTAATTAAATTAGGTAATGCAACTTTACACCAAAACACTGAATTTCATTCACACTTTCAATGAAGATAAAATTTAATATATTAACCTTTCCCAGAACTGTCTCCTACACAACCAAGTGCTTCATGTTAAAACCCACAGATTTCAAGAAGATCTAGAACATTTCTTGAGATACGTTATCAGTATATTCAATGATATGCAATGACAGAATTAAAATAAAACAGAGATGCTAGACTGTATATATGGAATTAAGAGATTATCTGTAATGTGAGATTGCAGCATAAGACAAAGAAGAGAAAAAAGATGCAAAAAAAATTTCTTTTATTTTTATGCAGTTTATGAACCATAAAACCACTTTTCTATAAGAGGAATATTATTTTTGGTACCGTGTGAAATGTTTAATGAATACAAAAAAAGTAGTTTGTAATTCTTGATTAGCTTCATCAAAAACAGACTTGCACGTAGGTCAGAACTACTTATTTCAGCTAAAAGAATGCACTGTGCGGTAGGAGAAATTTGTGTCTAAAATAAACTGACAAAAAACAAGTGACAACCTTTCAGATAAGAGCAATTTGCCAATGTGTGCCCTCTATTGCACAGTACAGTGCCATTCCTCTTTTCTTTTCTGCAGCTGTAACATAAAATGGCCCCAGCGCCTGCCTCTGGGGAAGAGAGGTGTAAGTCCATCCATTCTTAACCTTGGCTAGATTAAGGTAAGTGTTCATTTTCACTCTGGCTGCTTAACCCAGGAGCCCCAGGTATCAACTCGTTAGAGGGCTGGGTGGGCCCCAGAGCCAGCCTAGATGCTTTGGAGAAGAGAAAAATCTCTTGTCCTTTCTGAAAATTGAACTATAAACCCTCAGTTCTCCAGCCCATATCCTAGTCACTACACTGACTGAGGAGCCATCCCAATTTCATTTCCATAACTGTAACTCATAAGTAATACCTTAAACTTTCAGATGGATGCTTTAAGTGGCCGTCATATTAACCACACACGCAAACTTAACTTTTATGCTGGGTTGTAAACAAACTTGTAAATTAAACTCATGTCTTCAGTGGATGACTTTTACACATACGTTGAGGATGACTACAAGCAAAGTGCTGAAAAGAAATTCTGAACTTATGAGTAGGGATAAAAAGTAAGAATAAAGAAAACTGCATACATAATGCACTCAAACAGCTTCTAAAGCTATGTGTTGATACAGTAGAGTCTGCTGAGTCATTTCCTGTTTGGAATAAGGCTGTGAATGTTTATGAATGTTTACAGGCATGTATTGTTCCATGTGATTTTGTCATACTTAGAAAACACAGAGTTGAGGAACAGTGTGTCTGCATCAAATTTTGATTTAAGATGGGAAAAAATACTACAGAACTCTAGAAATGTTTTAAGAAATTTTTGGAGAGGAGACAATGGGAAGAATTCAAGTTTTAGATGGTTCTCCAAATTCAAAAGTTGTTCAACCTATGCCAGATTCTAAATGCTCAGGACGTCCATCGACAAACAAAACATATAAAAATGTGGGGCAAGTGAAGGAGCCTTTCCTGAAAAACAGAAGAATCTCTATCCATGAAGTTGCTAATAGTTTGGAATTAACCCTTTAAACGCCGAAATAAATCCCATCTCCCATTTGCTGGCATTATTAGGAGCTCACCATATTCTCCACGTTAGCAGGATAAGGGTTAAACACAGGTCAGTTCAGAGCAGTTTTAAGGAAGATCTGAACATCCATCAAATCTATGCCAAATTTGTGCCCTGCCTACTTTGTCTGGGCAATAATTACTGGAAAAAACAAAATGACTGTCATCCCACACTTCCTCTCCATCAGATTTAGAGCAGTATAATTTATTTCTTCCCTAAAACTCAAGACAGTATTGAAGTGAAGGAGATTTAATATCACCTCGATTCAAGCAAAACTGAAGGCAGCGCTTGCTGAGTTTCAATACTGCACTTCAAGACCAGTGGCACAATTGCTGGACTTGCTGTTTAAATTCCCTAGGAGTCAACCTTAAGGGGAAACATTGATTAGATTATAAATTATGTTGTTATGGAGAAATAAATTCAGCCTGGAAATTACTGCATACCACTATATAATTAGGAGCTTTATAAATTTTACACTTTACCAAATACTGTTAGGGAGGCAAAACTCAGAAGAATGAGATGGGTTGGACCTGTAGACACACTGGAAACGACAAGACAGATAAAACATTTCTGTTGGAAAATTTGAAAGGAACAGACCATGATGAAGATCTAGGCATAGTTGAAAGAATGTTAAAACACACACTAAAAGAAATGGCGAGCAATTATGTGAACTGGAACATGATCCTGCAGCAGTGGGAAAGTTTGTCTTTTTGACCAGATGAGCATATCTTAGCTCTTCATTAAGAACTCTGCTCCAAGAAATTAGCTGGGTGTATGAGAAAATACTTAAGAGTATAGAATACACCATCCAATCATCTTAAGATAAAATTACACATAGTCACACACACTGTGATGGCACAACAGGTGATGAGGAAATTAATGATATAGTGTGTTAAGATATTGCTGATTATGTCATATTGTTTTGGAGCTCTTGTTCAGGTCTGGAAGGAACACTAAGTACTTGGCAGCAACAGTGTATACATACAGTATTCTTTATTGCTAGACTGCTTGCTAACAGCAGAGTGGGTGACAGCACTGCTATGTAGTAACCAATGACGTTGCCTTTTGTGAAACAACAGTTCAGTGACAAAAATAATCTCCATGACTCACAATGCTCCAACAGGAAAAATTATAACAGAATTGCTACTACTAAGATATACTTTGGATTCAATAAATGGGGAAGGTTATTGTTCAATGACATAAGGTACAATAATAAGCATGTCAGTTGGCAAGGAGTCAGCCTTGATATGAGATTCCCTCAGTTACAAGTCAAATTTTGGCAAAAGCAAGGATGAATTCCATTATGACAACCTTTACACGTGTTTATGATGACTGCATGTTGGACTGAGTAAAGGTAGTGTGCACTTCTGAGCTAGAAAGAGTATTTAATTGTGTCACATATGGGATCTTTCAATGATGAAATTTAATATCCACAGATGAGTAAAGGGTATGAAACTGGGTACAATTTGTGGCACTGTAAAGTATGTGTTATGCTTTGATTTAGGATGTCCATTTAAGTTGCAAGGCCTTGTAGTCATTGTTAATATAAGTACAGGTACAGTGCAGCACAGCAAATCAATTTCAGAACCACAGACCTACCCTAAATTATGTTATAATTTAATGTAGGTGTAACATTCAATAATGAAATCTTAGGATTGTAATCCTAGATGAAGTGTAGCAACACAGTTTACAAGGGAAGCACCTTTTTATGCTACAAATTCCGAAGCATGGTGAATTTAGAAATAAACTATAAGATGTCTCAAGTAGTAGAACATGGGATTTTGAATGTGGTTGGTGGCAGAATTATGATTGACAGAAGGTATGCAGGCCACGACATCTCAGAGCACCACACACATCAGAAATAACTATTGTATTATTGCACTATAAACACCAGATCTTGACACTTCTTAAACAGTGTAATTTACCTTTAGAGCCTGTATGTTGCCTATAGATTTTTTTTTCTTGAATTTTGTAGAGGCTCCACGACGTAATGTTCCATTATCAGGAGGAGACATTCCACCCACATTACCAGTTAGTGCCCAATCCCTTCCACCAAACACCTGCCATGAAAGAAAATAAAGTAGGTTATAATATATATATATATATATATATATATATATATATAATTATCATTGAGATTATGACACAAAATATCCTTTACATGATGATCTTATGGGGTTTTACACCATGTTGCATAATGAGTTTGTTCAGATGTTTCAAAGGAACAAGACTGAATTTGGTTCACAGGGATGTTGAGGCAACTAGGAGGGGGGACTGTGTCAGCAGTGCAGGAAAGTTTCAGTGCTTCAGTCCTTTGTATGATGACATCAAGTCCCACAGCCTAGACAGGAAATCCATTAGCATAGGCACAACTGCTGTTACAATTATGAAGTTCCTGAATCACAAGCCCAGCAATGTGTTTCATGCATGGGTGTGGACTGAGGGACATCGACTTGTGCTTCACACATGTCGACGTGCTTTGTTAGCTCCTTGGTTGATTGGATGGTTGGTTCAGTAGGGAAAATCAGAGCTACAGAAGGAAGGAAGGGATATATCTTGTACTCTGTCAATTGGAATTAATGAGTACTAAGTGAATTAAACAGCCCTTTGAAGGTCCAAAACGGTGGGACTTGTGAAAGTAATGTGACATTACATGTATGATATAATCATTACAGTACATGGTGTAACAAACTCAGAAGACCATCATTTCAGCAACACCTGCTATGAAACCTGGGAGGATCAGGTGATAGGCTAGGCAGAAATTATCATTAAGTGACAAGAGGCATGTGATAAGTTACGGTAAAGCAGTCCCATTACAGGCCTGAGGTGCCCAGAGGGTTCCAGGAAGTTAAGGTTCCCAGATTATGTGACAATGGCCTAGGATGGTGGTAAGGATGTCAGCCTTATGCACCGGTCACTTCTACCCCCAGGAAATACTCCTGGTACTCAGTTCTGTTAGAGGCTGAGTTGACCCCAGGGCCATAGTGCAATTGGAAGGATTATGTCAATGAAAAATTCCAATGACACCATCTGGAATCGAACCAGCGACCTTCTGATTTGTAGCACAGTACCTTAACCACTGTGCTACCGCGGTCCCCTGACAAGTTAAGATTTACTATATTTACAAGTAATGAATGTGCAAAAAATTAATAATCAATAAAAACTTCAAATAAAAATATTTCTTTTCTCTTGAAAACTATGTTTGACAGCAAGCATTTTTTCCAGAACTAAGATAATCCGGTAAAAATCAACTTACTGTGAGAAAACCATGCCCTTGGCACTCATCTGTCTTAGTAATTACACAATGAAATTATAATAATATATTTCACTAGTCAAGATTTTTTCTAAGTATAATGGATTATAAAGTAGAGTTGGGCATTTTCTTGTTTTTGTTTCATGGGCAAATGTTTTTTCTGAGGACAGGTTCCTCAATTCTATTTGAAATTAAAAGAACTGCCTTATCAAGCAACCTTAATCAATACATAATGAGATTAGATGTCTGTTTCATTGTTGCCTACTTTCTCTAAAGTATTACAAACAGATGCACAGCATTCACATACAGTGAGCCATATTCTTGTACTGTAGTAGTAAAGTACCACAATGTGGTTCATATTACTTGTGTGTGCAAGCTTGCTTTGTAACTGTGTGTTCAGACTCTGTTCCAGCAGTGGTACAGCACTCATATGGACTGTGAAAGACTGGCTAGCATGATTTATATGAAAGCTTTGTATCTGGAGAAGGCTGTTTGCAATAGGTAAGCCATTATATGTACACTATCGACATATTAATTTTAAAAAAAATGGCTTTAGGAGAGGTATATCCACTTAAAATGCTGCAATGAAGCTTTACTGAAAGCTACTAAGTAGAAAGAGCAAATTTGGTGATTCAGCAAGAGCTTTTACAATGTGTATCATGAAAATTTGTTAGCCAAATTACACAGACACACACTGGTGCAGATCCTACCTTGCAGAAGCAGAATAATAAATGGCAATAAGATCATCTGAGCCAGCTCAAAATTTCTTCTCAAACTGGTGAATGTTAAAACATGGAGATACTCAATGCCCAAGCCTACAGCTTTTGGCTCTTAAACACATATAAATAATCTATGTCTAACCATCAATGCCCTGTCTGAATCCATGACGTTCATTTGTTACACTAGTATGATAATTTCTAGTCAAAACCTACTTCTCCCATTATATTACTCTTATGTTACCAACCTGACTTCCAATATTAAGGGTGTACTCAATAAGAAAGCCCAGCTAATTAGTGGGGAATGGTATACAGATAATAAAACCCCTGGATTGCCAACTCCAACAGCAAACGAACAAGGCAAAAGAAGTGATGACAAG
>Ga0123355_10019159_pt1 | contig 10888 bp, 8 predicted proteins | sample TergutEmb28metaG_3_FD_89872 | JGI IMG/M metagenome (GOLD analysis project Ga0123355, IMG submission 89872) | Embiratermes neotenicus P1 segment gut microbial communities from Petit-Saut dam, French Guiana - Emb289 P1 | ecosystem: Host-associated > Arthropoda: Insects > Digestive system > Gut ...
TACTAAATTTAAGTCGGGAGGGCTACATGAGAAGCATGTAGTGGCAACTTGGAATCTTGGGAACCATCTCAGCATTTGCTTCTGGGCACAGGGAAACCAAGAAAAACCTGTGTCGAGATGGCATGCCACCAGTCTTTAAGGACGGATTGTCTAAAAATTTCACCACTGTGATCTGGACCATGAACAGATCATCAGGGGAGGGTGGAGAGGGCTATAGTTGGCACAAAACTGTCTGGATTACCCAGGGATCCATATTACTGAAGGACTACTGTACTTATAGGATTGACTCATTATCAACAAACCTACAATAAACTATGAAAAAAGTAAACATTATGCTAAAAGTTTCAATATTTCCTGTTCAAATATAAATTCACAGGGCCTTTAAATAAAAAGTCAAAATTTTATTACAAACACGACTGTATTCAGCCTCCAACACCCAGATTGGATGGGAACTGCCACTTACGAGCATTTACTACAGAAGCTGCTGAAACATACAATGACTGGTACTATCAGTGTCTAACTAAAATGCATGCTTCTTTGTTTTACACCTATGTAACAAAATGTAATTCTCAGTTACAAAAAAAAAATACTCACTTCAGTCTTCCTGCTACCGATATCTGAATGTTTTGAGTTCATATCCATTTTGTGTTCACCAGACAATTTCTTTTCATCCTCTCCACAAAGATAATCAACTTTATTGCTGGACTCATAACTGCCACCTGAAAGCATTTGAAAAAGGGATCTCAAAGGACACCATCAATAAAAATTATTCGAAACATCTGCATGTTTCTATCAACAGCAAAAACATTTTGAACAATGCTGAACAAATATGCTCTAATTCAACCACACACCATAATTAAGACACTGAAATTAATAACTTTGTATACAAATGATTAAATTAATTAATTTGATTAAACAATCATAAAAAGCAAATGCAATTACATGTTAAGCACAAGTTCTGATTTCATTCACTATGTAATGCTGTCAATACATTCAAACAGAGACTTCACTGTACGGCTATCTAACTAACCTTTTATTGTATCTGTATTTCCGGCCAGCTCTAGTTGAGCATTTCTCAACTTCAAAACCTGATTTTCAAGTTCCAAGGCCTTTAAGGTACCTGAAAAGCAATTAACAACATAAATATTAATGAAGTTTACCCATTTTCCTTTACTGACTCCAATGTGCTGGCATACCCACAAACAAATCGGCTATGTGTCATTCTTATTTCACTAGAATGCCCCTTTAGTTACAGCCAATCTGTGCCAATTATTATTCTACAAATGAGTAAGCAGATACCATGTATGATTTAACGAACACAGACACACCAGCTACAACTAGTACATTACTGTGAAAGAGGTACAAGAAATTACACTTATCTTGTGTATTTTTTGTTGATGGAATGGGGAGCAAGAGGTGTAGATCCCTATCTGTAACAGTACACTGCTTAACCTGGTAAAATTAGTCAAGAAGAGTCATTCTCAAGAGAATATAATTTCTCCTTGTCACAATGGCAAAAGTTTTTGTGATTAAAATGCATACCAAACAGGAGATGATACTAAACAGCAAAACAACTTAATCTGGCAGTGAAAGTGAGCGTAATGAAGACACACTAGCAGCAGATGATTGCAATAATTAAGGCAGAAGCCGAGACGAAGTTAGGTAAGCAGACAAACGACAACTTCAACTCTGGTGGTACCCACCTTTCCTCCTAGCTGAGTGTACTGAAAATATTAAAGAGGCAACCCATGTGAACAATGATTCTACACCAAATACCATCTTTCTGTTCTTCTTCAATGAGGTGACCAAACTGTTGGAAGGACAGGCTACATACTCTGAGTAGAGCTGATAATGAGACATGTTTGATGCCAATTATAAATGGTGGATGACACCCTGACATGATTGTACAGGCTGAAATTGATTAGTTACCATGCAGAAACTTGTCAAAGTTATCCAAGCCAAAGAATTCGACCTTGCAAATCCTCCCACTTGCTCTTTTGCTTCGCTGTAGTACTAATCACATGCAATGGTTGGTAGCTTGTCCTCTGTAGTCATGACATCAAGTTATAACTCCACACTCCAGCATGATCACTGCAAAGATAACCAAAATTCAGCTACATACACCTGAATGTGCAGATGAATTTTGGTTGCGTCTGGGTCACACTGGGGTTTGGAGTAACCTAGCTAAACTACTAACACCAATTCAAGCCTCACCATCATGTCATAAGAAGGGTGACTGCACTTTGCTACAGTGATACGTAAATGTTTAAACAAACTGTCTGGAGAATTTAACAATTCAAATTACTCAACTTCAGTAATCAAAGGGTTGTAATATAGCCATGAATTAGAAATTAACCATATTTTGAGCTAACCACATTAAAAACTGTAAAAGGTCCCAAGTTTAAAGATGGTGCATTATATGGTTATTTCATATTAATGAGGATTTACTGTATATGGACTTAAAAAATGTGAAGTATGACTGACTATACTTATGATCAGTATGTACCTGGGAAAGGGCAATCAAAAAGCAATGCACATGACAGCAGCTCACAATGGGAGTACAGGCAATTACACTACGCTGAATAGTTACCTCACTCTACTCACTACATTGTCAAAAAATTTTGTCCGAATGACCAATTCCTTGAAGTAAAATCCTTCTTGATTCATTACTCAGATAGTCAAGAAATTATCTACATTTATGGAACCTAAAGGTGCATTATCATGTCCACAACCTCCCATCCTATTCCTGGCAGATCCAATTTAATATTATACAGCCATTTATGTTGGCCCACTTTTTCTGATAAATGACATACCAAGTTCAAATCATGCCTTAAATTGCAATTATTCAATAGACATTGCCTTGCCTCAGGTTGGATTGAATGTAGCAACACAAGACCAACCCCTCATGCCAATTTAACTACTCACACTTTCATTTAACATAAATGAAACTGTTGGAATCAGACTGAAATTGGATACACTACTTCTGTGCATGTTTGAAAAATGTGACAGAAGATGTGAAGATATTAAATTTTTGTTTTACAAGCTGGCAGTGCATGTGCTGATAACAAATCCTTAGCGACAGATAAGCGATTTGTGAAGACCCACTCACCATGAATAAGCTCTTGCTGCTCTGGATCACCCAATTTATGGATGATGGCCACAATGTCTGCAGTCAAGTGTTTTCCGTCTAGCTGCAGCTTCTTCATGCTCATCTCTACCTCTCGGCTCTGGGGGAGGGGGAATTAAAAACACATTTTTAAACATGTTTTTTATCATGTAAATTAATACAACATATTATTAATATTACTAATATTTCAAACATCAGCCAATGTTTCCCACTGCAAAGGACTCCCTGGTCTGCCACTGGAACCACCAGTATGGTCCTAATGTCTTCACCTGACCCAAATCTATGTGGCTTAGTGCTTGCTTGCAGAAATCAAACACACTGAAGTCACAAGATGAAAGGGCTTGGCTGCAATGAGGACAGTCCAGTATCTTCCACTGCACAGGGTGCAACAGGTCCTGTTCAGTGTGAATCACATGAGGATAGGTATAGTCATGTCACATGACAACACCTACCAGCATCCTATACTACTTTCTCTTGATGGTGGTACTGTACAAGAAGGGTTCTGGAATGGTCCTGTGTGTTGGTGGTTATATCAGGGTCCTTGAGCAGCAGTAAAGCACTAAATGGACATAAGTTCAGGTCAGGGAACACCTAAACAAATGTCATATTAATTTCCTGAAGACACAGCTCTGCCATTGCAAACTTACTCACATAATCACAATGCAGAAGTAATAATATATCACTTGTCCTTGCATTTTGTTAAATATTTACTACACTAATGTTTCATACAAAACTTATACATCCCAATAAAATACACAGTGTGTACTGTGTGACAAATTTGTGTACAACGGGCCGATTTTGAGAAAAACTGTAAGATTAATTTCACCTTCATGTAGGCGAGTATATTTGACTCATACACAAAAGCAACATTACCAACAAATTTGTGGTGCAGACATCAGTGACAGCTCATGCCTTATTTTTCTTCAGCATCACCTCTACAACAGAACCTAACATAAAATTGCCCTACCTACCTACCTACCTACCAGTTACTACCAGACAAGAATTACTAAATTTAATCAAATCCATTCACTAAATTCTGAGATGACATGCAAAATACCTTACTAATATGCAATAATTTTATACAGTTTCTGTACACAGGTATAAGGATGGCACTCAAAACACCAATTTTCTGACAATATATATAACAAAGAAAAACTGCTCCTACCACCTTTTCATGCACATGTTTGGATTGTCTAAATCAAATAATACAGCATTGCACCTTTTCTCCCATTTGGATAATCCGGTTCACCATATCCTGACGAGCCCTAAGCAATTCTGTCTTCTGAATTCCAGAGTCCTGCAACAACTGCCACCTCGTTTGCTCTACTTCTCCTCGGATTTCACTGGTGTTCATCTAAAAACAACACAAATTTTCTGGTAACATGACAGTATCCACGTGGAGAAACTGAGAAATCCACAAAACATAGCAGAGATAGCCACAGAACCAAAACTGGTACCTCAAGAAAATGGACTGGTAACTACTCCATTGCAGCATGCAGTAACTTTGGAATGCAGTTTACCTGTGAATCACTGAGGTGGTCCAACATCTGCTGATGAACTTTCAGTAACTCCTTCTCAAGTTCCTCTATTTTGCTTTCAGCAGCTGTGCATAAACCAATATTATATGTCACATTAAAGAAGTAACAGCAGACTTTAACCTCTTCCATACTATGCACAAAGTACCACTTTCAGAAACAATGGTCCCCTGTTCTGAAAAATTGTGGTGTTTAGTAACGTCAGTGAAAACACGCCTCTCTTGCTGTGTCTCCAGCAATTCAAGCAACATATCTGGTTACCATTTCATAACTGAAAATTGTATCTACTTAACCACATGCACATACTACTACAGGCACAAGGTAAAGTTGTTCTTCTGTCTATAAGAATTGGGAAAATTTATGAAGGGAATGGAGAAAAAGCACCTCTCCTCAAAATCATGGAACTAGGCACCCGACACCTGCCCCATCAGAAGGCTACAAGAAGTCCACAGCAGCGCCCACAATGTCACAAACCAAACAAAAGCTGTTTTATAAATGAAACTCAGCACAGAATGGGTGAATATTTTCACGCAATACCAAGCACCAATTGGGAAGTCATTATAGCGTAGGTGGTATAGTTACTAGGCTACTGACTGGACAATACAGGGTTCAAATCTAGACAGGGGCATGAGATTTTTCTCTTCTCCAAGAAAGTCCATCCACTGCCAATGTTAAGAATGTGGGGAGCTGTATCTCTAATACACCTATATGCTTTCATGCCATGGACAAAAGCTACTTTTTCCTTTCTCACCAAGCACTAGTACAGCAATTACACAAGACAGGCAAAGTACATAAAACGTAATATTGAGGCACATTCATGTAACTATTTTTGCTGTGGAAAAGCAATAACTATTACATATTCTGACAGTGTGTTTGCACATGTATCCAGCATGCAATGGGCATGCGCCATATTGTCATCTGTGGCCTGTCTGGCTCTACCAAATGTTTCTGCATTATCTCTTAAACAGCACAATATTTGGACTTTTTGAACACAAAATGTGTGTTTTGATTTTCTCTACAAGTTTTTTCCAAAATATTTCTCATTCTAAGAAAAAGTGAGCAATGTACATGGGTCTTCATGTAACGTACTCATTATTCTTGTCAGATTTTAATGAAACTTGAATTTTCTCAAAGGTTTTCAAAAAATACCCAAATATCAAATTTAATGAAAATCCACCCAGCAACAGCTGAGTTGCTCCATGTGGACAGACAGACGGGCATGCAGACATGAAAAAGCTAGTAGACACTATCAAAATTTTGCAATTTGCCTAAAAAGACCCATATGTACAAATAAGGCAAATAATCTATGCACCTTCAAAATTCCCTGATCTGCAACAACAGTACCAGCAGCTTCTTGTGTGACATATGTACTGCACAGGGAGTTGGTTCATGGTGCAAGTAACAGTTCAAAAGTACAATTCTATGAACCCAGACATAACTGATGAGACAGCAGGTACAATGCTCAGAAGGAAATGTGAGTGGAAATGGTTTACTAAGATATTTAACTACAAACATTACTTCTATGGTAAAAAACAGAAGTCTGTGTTCTATGGCATTAAGAGTTAATGTGTGCATTTATGTAAATCTGAGGTAAAGGCTAAAGGAATACACAATACCATTCAGCTGTTCCCTTAACACTCCCACATTCTCATCTCTTGTCTGCGCCAGCTGGTCAGTGGCAGCTTTTAATTGGCTGCGAAGTTGTTCCAGTTCACTTGACTCTGATTTTGTTTGCTTCGCAGACTCGTTCTCGAGTTGGTTTGATAGTTTCTGTACTTGTTCTTCCAAGTAAGCACATCTTGTACTGACCTACACACAAAAAATGTAATACCAGACCTTTACTGACCCTGAATTCAATGGTGTCTAACAATGGCTTGATGAGATCAACTGTACATCCCACAAATTAAAGACCTGGGAGATTTCAGGTTCTCACAGTGGTACTACTGCAGATTAAAAGTCTTCTGAAATGTGATGCTGTGTCCCTGGATGGGTAGTTCCTGTTATTTTGAAGGCACTATAGTCCTGCAATTTGAGAGGAACTGCTAGCCCAGTGACACACTGCCATATCCCTGAAGACTTAACTCATCAAAGAAAACACTGCATACAAATAATTTTGTCTTGTAGGCTTATCATAGAACTTGCATGTAACAAAACTCCACAGACCCAGCTCCAAAGTACTATGGGAATTAAAATCTGCCATTCCTGAATAACACAGGTTAAACAGTTTGTGTATTCTGGAGGTAATACATTACTTTTCATTCCACTAACTCTGGCCCAGATAAAGTTTCTAATAAAGAGAGGTTTCTTTATAATACGGTTCACATTTCCGAAGCTCAGACAGACAGACAGACAGAGAGAGAGACAAAGACTGTACTACTGGTATAAGGTCTTCTGTAAAAAACCAGCAGTAAGCAGTCATTAAAAAGTTGAACATATCTACACTGGACCCAAGCCCCACCCAGGCTCCTTTATGATTACTGGGTCTCTTTCCCATGGGTAGCGCGGTCAGGGCATAGCGCTGACCAACCACCTGCTTCTAGCGCCGAGGTTGAGTATGGATAAAGCTATACCTCCACTTCCACTCAGTGCCTGCTTGGCATGTTATGGGACAGACTTCCACATTGTGTTACTACAAAACTCAGTTGACACTGCACCACAAGTGATAAAATACAGCATTTTCTAACCACTGTCATTACTGTGTTAAATAACTGTTATGTACCAAAAACTGTTGACTACATGCACAAAATAACTTTAGAACTGTACAACAGACTTTCATGAAACTTGATATTTTGAAGTTTTACTAGAAACTGTCCATACATTCAGACTTCTACTACAATCTGACAATAATAATATTGCCAATGAAGGCCTACATGGACACTACATCACCATTTGATTTTAATATGACACAAGTGCTTTAGCATGTATAATGAAAAATAAATATACTTGAAAAAGCTAATGTAATATTTGCACTGTCAGTGTGAGAGAGGTAAGAAAAAACCACAAGTGCAATAAACATGCCCGTTAGTTTGAAGACTAGACGATTTGGTGACCACGAGAAGATCTTTCCACAAAGCCTAACTCTATAAAAGTCTACCCTTCCCCATGAGAGATGACACAAAAAAATCCTGTCCCCAAAACACTGTGTTGGAAAAATCTAAAGACAATGCACAGGCAAAATAAAACAATAACATTCAAGTTTACTGTTAATGTAACATCAAGACAAAAATCTAGACTTGAGCATAAACCCTCCATTGTGAAACCCTTCTAAGAATCTTAGAAGATCTGCAACTGGAAACTCCAACAAATCTGATATTCAATCATCTCCTTCAGTTCATGTTTATGATCTACTACCACATCTCGTACATTACGCCCTTTCGTGACTTCTCAGACCAAAATGCTGTGTACATTCCTTGCTTCTCTTATCCAAGCTATGCATCAAAATGACCTCAGCTTGCTTGATTGAACAATAACAACAACAACATTATTTAATGTTTTCAAACATGAAGGTCCTTGTTATACAATAATCTTCACCTGTTTCATTTTGTGCATGTTTAAAATGTAACAGACGAATAAAAGAAAGCAAACTTTCTTTAAATTTGGACCATACTAACCAATGAAATTTTGATGCTGTGCTATTTATGATCACTGCATTGAGGCAAGAAACAAAATATAATAATTCTTGGAAACTGATGCTGTGTAAAGCTGGTGTGTTATTTAATGATGGTGACTTATTCTTAAGATTATGCTGCATTAATGGTAAATAACTGAATGAGTATGAAGCACTGATGGAATGCCAGAGATGGGAAAATGGAAGGAGTCTGAAAAAACTTGTCCCATTTCCAATCTATCCACCACAAAACTCACACAGGCTGGCCTGGAATCGGGTCAAGGCCTCCACACCAAGAGGATAACAACTATGCTCCTCATACATGGCAAAGGTTAAGCAAAGCAGCATGACATGAGATTTGAGTGTACCTTGAACCAGTGCCACGCTACCTGCTCATACAAGTATCAATGTCTCATGGATTTCTTCATTCACAATTCCCAAATTAAATCAACTTCAATTTTTTTGCTTTCTATAAACTACAAAAAATTCAACTCACATGCTGTTTCTCAGCATTAAGGCTATCAAGCTGTTCCTTGAAGACCAACAAAAGTTGTGATTTCTCTTCAAGTTCTTGTTTTGTGCTTTGTAGTGCAGCCAGATGACCATCAGGACTGTCTGAAGATGCATCTGAAATGACACAGATGTGTTATGTTTTAGAATTAAAACCAAAATCCTTATTGCTCATATGAATCAGCAGGAAGACCATGAGAAAATAATAATTTTCAAAGAGCAAGCAAAGATAGAGCAAGGCAGAGAAGACACACCATTCACCACATTCCAATAAGACTAAAAATTTCTCGCACTCTTTTACTGTACATACACTCCACTGGGATTTTACTGCAATTGTATTCAGTCTTTAAACACAAATGTTTGGATAATATTCTATTTAGACTGTCGCCTTCTGGGCTACGACAGTGTGTATTTTACACATGGTCATTTCTACCCTCAGGATGAAGGCAGCTAGCTGGTGCCTGAACACCTATATGTATACAAGGCATTGTAACACAGAAAAATGCCTCTAAATCCTCAGTGCTGAAATGACATAAATAGGGTGACAGACCATTTCCCACTGTCATTTTTTTTTTCAAAACAACCAGGTGGGTGAAGTAGTAACACTACACACAATTTCAGAAAGTAAAATGATTAAATCTTAGCCCAGTTGCCAGCTATCCCACCTCATGGTAATGGACTGGAAATGGAATGCTAGTATGGTATAGGTTCATTCTTTTGTGTGACCACTATTTGGAGACTCTTCCTGTTGGGTCTTTTATTATATTAACATAGCCCACTGAGCTGACCACCCACAGAAGTAACAAAGTAGTGGCAGAAACTGACAGGGATAGTTATCACATATAATATGACCCTTGTACCTTAGAATACCATGACCAACTTTTTCCAAATCCTCACCTCACCATCACTCATGACTACCTTCTGTATTAAATTTCTTTTTAACATCAACCATAGCTGTAAAAATTAACAATATTACAAAATTACACCCACAACAAGCAGCATAATGAATGTTAATGCCACGTAAAAACCTTAACAGGTGAAACAGCAGCATGTAATGGTCTATAAATGAATGAACCATTATCCACTTTAATGTTCTTTGCAGTGTAATTTCATTTTGCACTTCCTAAGTTACAATGGGCTATCCCATCCCACATTAGTCCTACTAACCATGCATGTGAATGGCTCTTTTTGATGTCAATGTCAAACTTCATCTGCAAGAACAGGCAACTTTACTGGCAATGAATAGGATTCTCCAAGGAGAGGCGAATTTTACTCAGTCGGCAAGCAAAAAGAATTCTTCCAACATCTGACTGAAGCTCAAGAATGAACACTAGAAGAGTCTCACTACTGCTTCCAGTAGTGAAGTTGGCTATCTTTTAAAATCTGCCTTGGCTTTATGATTGTAAGGACATAAAACCTGGTCACTCAGGTTGAAGCAAATATTTGAAATTAAAGTGATAAGGACAACATCTGGACATACAAAGATGAAGTAACAGATGAATGAAGCAAATACAAGTAGGAAAATACAAATTTGTATTTTTTACTTAGCACTGTTACAATTTTCAAATCTAGGTACAGACAGTACAGTAGAAATGCAAATACTTTTCAAAAGCCTTGTTAGAAGAACCAAGCTGAGTGGCGAAGACAACCGAAGTCACATACATCTGCCACAGTATGTGTCAACAAATGTGATGTAAGAGGCAAGGAGTCAGTGAAGCAAAAGAAGCAACTTTGTATCATACAAACATAACACAAAATATATGCATGTCATTCATTGTCAACAATACGTAGAATCATAATGTCCACAGAACAGTCCACATTCAAGCAGGTGGCACTGTTGTCTGCAAACACAGAGGACCCTAGACATCATGTCTGTCACAGTCTCTAACTTCCAGACCAATAATATCAAAAACACTGTACGACAAATCCAGCTCCTCCATTTTCTCTGGAGTTGTATGCTTTCTTCTGGGCAATTCCCCAGAGTCAGGATTTTGTATGCCAACGTTTCTGTTCCATCTTCATAGGCAGGTCGGTATGAAGAATGACTAGGGTTGAGAATGTTGAGGTATTTATATGGGAAAAGGTTTGGCTCGAAAATAGCCTGAGCCA
>Ga0123355_10019161_pt1 | contig 10887 bp, 8 predicted proteins | sample TergutEmb28metaG_3_FD_89872 | JGI IMG/M metagenome (GOLD analysis project Ga0123355, IMG submission 89872) | Embiratermes neotenicus P1 segment gut microbial communities from Petit-Saut dam, French Guiana - Emb289 P1 | ecosystem: Host-associated > Arthropoda: Insects > Digestive system > Gut ...
CCGAAGCCATCAACTCGTTTTTGGGCGGGCTGGATGTGCCTGCGCGGGTGGTTTTTGTGCTGCGGTATTTTCATGGCGAAAGCATCCATGCCATCGGCGACAGATTTAAAATGAGCGACAGCAAAGTAAAATCAATGCTACACAGAACACGCAAGAAACTTGGCACACACTTGGAAAAGGAAGGGGTAGCAATATGAATCTATTGATGTGTATAGGCGAAATTGGCGAGGCTTTTATAGAAGAAGCAGAACTTATGGCGGTCATGGGCAACAAGAAAAAGCTGGTGCGTTATGGCACGGCAGTTGCGGTTGCATCTGCCTGTGTGGCGGTGGCTGTTTGGATTATAAAGTCGAAACGCGCCGCGGCTTGAAATAGGAATGCGCAATCGACGATGATTTTAGAGATTTTTATAAAATTCAGTTGGATAGCATTGCCAACCAACTGAATTTTTTCACATAACACAAATGCCAAAAAGCCAGTAAATGGAGTCGTTAATTTTTCAACTGGGGCGTGTTGCTACTACGGAAATGACCCGCTTTTTGGTCAATTTTTTGCCGCTTGTTGGGATTTCATTTGCGTGTCTATGGCACGCGGAGCGAAATCTTCCTTGAATGTCAAGTAATTTTCGCAAAAATTACTTGACATTTCCGTAGTGGCAACACGCCCTGGTGCTAAATTGGCACCAGTTGAAGTTTGCTTTGCAAGAAAAAACGAGAGCGGCTAAATTTCATCGCCACCCTCGTTTCCATGATGGGTTTTATCTTATCTTGCGCCCAAGTAGCCTATGGTCAAGCCTAAATCAAACCACATAGCTGTAGAGCTTTCCGAACTGTCACCAATGATAACGGTGAGGATGTTTTCCCCGGGACGCAAGGCAGATAACAAGTTTGTACGGCTTGCCGCATCGTGGGCAAGTTCATTTTCATTGCCTTCCAGCATATAACCCGTGCTTCTTCCATAGAAATTGGAGTTAATGTTAAAGGTGCGGGTACGCGCATTGGAGTGTGCGCCTATATATTGGTTGAAACCAACTGTTTCCGCAAGCAAATCTCCGTAGGCTAGGCCAAAAGGCGCGCCTATTCTTACGTTGCTTCCTATGCGGTGGGTGTTGTAACGGTAAACTTCCACTCCGTTTATGAACATAATCATGCTGTCGTCGATTATGTGTGCGCCGCTTACGTCTGTAACCCTTGACGCATCAAAATTTTCTGTTAGATAAAACACGGTTGAGAAATAATGGAAAGGCACATTTGGTGCGCCGGGAAATGCTATTCCGGCAGCAGTGTGTTGGTGGTTTGTTGGTGGGGTGTTTCCAATCATCGATGAGCCTGTTGCCTTAATTTGCAACCCCGGTGGAGGCACTGTTGGCGGGGTGTCGGTTTCAAGCATGGGGACAGCGTGATATCCGCCGCGCAGTTCGCCAAACCCTGTGAAAGAGCGTACAGTTGGCCAATTTTCGAATACGCTGCGGGCAAACGCGCCTTCCAATCGTGCGGCTTGCCATGTTACAGTTTCGCCATCAAAAGTGAAGGGCTGGTGCGCGTAATGATAGGTGGTTCTTCCCAATTCCGCTACAGCAAATCCACCGTCTACAAGTTCAAGCGGCGCATTGCCAAGGCGAAGGGTTACAGCCGCTGTGTGTCCGTTAGCGTTGAAGCTGCCATGTCTCCATCGCATCATATTTTCGGCGGTGCCTTGGAAGTTTACACTTCTGCCAACGTGTGGGTTTATGTCACCCGGGAAATTATCGCGTGGGCGGCCATCGTCGGCAACAACAGGCGGAAGTGGGTTGGTTGTATACAAAAACCCAGACGCGATATTATTTCCTGTAATCAATGTTCCCGTGAGTTCAAACACGCCGTCGCCGTTTCCGCTTTCAATGGCGGCAATGACTTCATTTAAATTCCACTGAACGTCAACCCAAATGGGTCTGACAAAAGTCGAATAAACATTGGGAACATCACGGAGTGCACGTGCGCCAAGGATTCCAAAAGCGTCTGCTTCGCGTTGGTCGTTGCTGATCTCAAGTCTAATTTGAGCCTGCGTCGGCAAGCCGAGGACAGATGCCAACGCTGTAGCGTCCATGGTATGCGCATCTTCCGGAATGCTGCTTGTTACGCTCGGAAGCAGTTCAACGCCAACAATATTAGTGGGGCGCGACGAGCCTGCGGGTTCATCGGTAGTGGAACAAATTTGGCGAAGACCCCATGGGTCAGCGTTAAGCGCGTTTGCCAAACCGCCTGCCTTTACCAAGGTGTAGGTGTCAACCAAAGCAACAGAAACACCGTCGTCGTTTACCTGGTAAGTGTGGATTGCAAAAGAGTAAGGAGTTACGTCCATTACGGAGAAATTGCGGCGGAAGTTTTGATTGTACGCTGAAATATAGTTGCGCCCTCCCATATTACGGACATTTCTGTAACCGCTTCCGCTCATGGAGTTAAGTGCGATGTACACGATTCCCGTTGGGTCGTAAACTACGCTTGTGGGGTTTGTGCTTCTCACAGCCTGGTTGGTTCCCGGCTGAACCCACTGTTGCACAAGAAGGGGTTGGTTTTGATACATTTGATGTGTCCTGGAGAAAACGTGGCAGTGTCCGTTTAGAACAATGTCAACACCAAGCCTTTCCAGTTCAGGAATCCATTGCGTGATTATGGGGATTTTTTCATTCATATTGCTAGCCCTGAACACAGAATAAGGCGGATGGTGGAACGCTGCGACGACCCAGTTCACGTCGTTTTCGTATGCCGCGACAACGTTGTTGACCCACTCAAGCCGCCCGCCTTGCCACGCTCTGCTGTTGCTGTCCAGTACAATAAGAAGCATGTTGCCATAAATCATGTAATAGTCAAACTGCCACGGGGACACACCGGCATCTCGCAAAGCTATAGCACTTTCCCGTGTCATACCATGATTCCATGTGTCAGGCGTTACACCATCTACAGCACCATGAGGGCGAATACGGGGAATGCCCTGCGTATTTGGGTTTGCAGCAACAAATTCTGCCAATCTCGCGGATGCGGCACTCATTACAGCTATCGAGTTGGAGTTTCTCCAAGGCATATTAAAATGATGGTGGAAAAGCTGCCCATTCGTCGTTGATTCGTGATTCCCTATTACGGGAAGTATCGGAAGGCTGTGAAATTCCGTTGGAGCGAAGAAAATATCATGCATAAACTGCGAACGTCTCATTTTGTTATCATTGGTGTCGATAAGGTCACCGACCGGTACAAAAAAACCGGGAAGGTGTTCGCCGCCAAAACGCCTGTTGGTGTAGCGAACCATTTCCGCGACAGCACTTGTCCAGCCATAGTAGTCATCGACATGGCTTTTTTGGCCGACACCGGCTGTTGCGGCGGTATTGGAGAAGAATATCCCTATTTGCGGGTCACCGCCCGCCGTGAATGTAAAGCCGCTATTTGCATCGGGGCCTGTAAAGAAAGGCTTCAACACAGAAGTGAAAGCTCCCTCGCCCGTTTGCCCTGCAGGGATATTTCCGGAAATTTGATACCAATAATCTGTGGCGGCATCCAGCCCGGTTACGATTACCTGATGCACCCAATACACACCAGCGGATGCAGGGGTGAACCACTGATAGTCGTGAGTCATTCCCACGGCGTTTGCGCCACCAAGCCCGGTGGCACGGGTTTGTGAGCCATCTGCCCACATATCAGTGTCATAAGGGCCAAAATTGTTCGCACCGACTGCAACGGTGCCACTTCCCAATGGGCGTGAATCAATTACAAAATTTACGCCATAAACAAGGCTTACTCTCGTTGCGCCACTTGCGTCGGTGAAAAGAGCGAAATCTGCGGTTTCCGAACGTGAATGCCATGTCCATCGCATTTCATCAACGGTTGTTCCCGGTGTCATGTTGAGGTTTCTGTAATTCGCAGACGCCGTATCCAGTGAGTTTTGATATGGCCCTCTCAATAGCCCAGGAGTGGAGAATATCCCCGCTGCCACCTCTGATGTACTTGCCTGTGTCGCAAAAATCGTCGGCACTAGTCCCAGTGCCATAATTACTGCCAGAAGCAGTGCCGCCGTTTTTTTTGAACCAGCGGAGCTTAACTTTTTTAGCATAATTTTTTCTCCCCTTTTGGGTATTTATTTTCACTGCGCTTTACGCAGAAAAAATCAAGAATTCGTTTTTGTGCGATACGCATACGAGCCCAGCAAAGCGGTAGCTGGCGCGCAAAGAATCATTCCGGCAGAGGCTGAAATAGCCCGTAACACTTCAACTGCGATATCTATGCGGTTAATCAGCATCGTATAATTAAAATCAATGGCCCGGAACATAATTAACGTAACGAAGAAAGTCCCCGTAAAAGCCAGAATAAGAGTGTTTGCCGAAGACCCAACGCAATCCCGTGCCATTCTCATGCTGGATTTCCACAGCGGCTTGAATTCAAGGCCACCCTCCGCAAGTTCCGCCGTGGCAGACGCAACCGAAACAGATGTATCCATGACAGCACCCAACGAAGCCACCAAAATCCCGCAAAACAAAAGCTCCGTAAGGTTAGAAATTTGCGTAAAACTTAATCCTATCAACTGGTTCATTTCAGGTATATTGAACCCGGTAATGTTAAGCGCGCCGGCGATGATAACGTAGAATAAGCAATAAAACGCGATGCCCACCAGTATTCCGACGATGCTTACCCATGTCTTTTTCTCGAACCCCATAATTGAAATCAGTGAAACCGCCGTTATCAAAATGGCTGAGATGATTGTCAAAAAGGCCGGCGAACCACCCCGTACAATAGCGGGTATAAGAAAAAACAATAACGTCACGAAGGTAAATACCAAACCATAAGCAGAACTTAACCCGGCTTTGCCGCCAACCGCTACGATTAACACAAGAAACAACGCCGCTATTATGTATATCGCTGTCTCGCGTTCGTAGCTGTGAACACTGGCCGTGTAATTTCCATCCCCGTGGTCATCGAAATGTATAATAAGTGTTTGCCCTATTTGCGGGTTAATGGGTGCGTCAATGAATAAAATATTGCGCACTTCAACGACTCGTCCTCTATGTTCACCAGATAAAAGCTCTATCGATAACACCTGCATCCCACTTCCGGATGCCGCATTGCCTACAATAACATCCAATACACGCCCGCGAGGAAATTCTGTGCCGCTAAGAGGGTTTCGCCCTAGATTGATATCGGTGGTGATGCCGAACCAAATCATTGCAATCATCGCCAGCGTTGTAGCCGCAAAAAAAATGACGCGATTCATTGACATGTCTCCGTAAAATTTATTTGAGGTGATTTTATTTTGCCCATGTAAAATCTGAAAGACATGTTCGTAAATTTGAGGTAAATATTTGTTTCGCTGAAAAATTCAACCGGTAATAAGTTTATACCAGTTGAATTTTGCCGCCGATTTTTCGCTCGGTTGTCGATGTGATTTTCTGAGATTAGTATCAATTGGATAGCAATGCTATCCAATTGAATTTTTTCGCATAACACAAGTGCCAAAAAGCCAGTAAAAATCAACAACACGGAAATGACAAAACAGGGGTGTCAAGGTTTTTTACTTGATACCCCTGTTTGTATGCCCGCAAAATGGCCATTTAAGGCCGTTAAATTTTCAACCGGTGCAAATTGGCACCAATTGAAAATATCTCTTGACGCACGCCAAACTAGATGAAATAATGGCACCATGGAATAATTAGACAGGGGTTGATGACATTGCGCAAGAAAGAGATGATTGCCATGTTGCTTGCCGGAGGTCAGGGAAGCAGGCTTGGTGTATTAACTTCAAATAATGCAAAGCCGGCCATGCCTTTTGGCGGAAAGTATCGGATTATTGATTTTCCCATGTCCAACTGCATCAATTCCGGCGTGGACACGGTGGGGGTGCTTACACAGTACCAGCCCCTGCAGCTAAACCAGCACATTGGCATCGGAACCCCGTGGGATTTGGACAGGCGTTCTGGCGGTGTGATGGTTCTTGCCCCGCACATGAAAAGTGAGCACGGCGAATGGTACATGGGAACGGCCGATGCCATCTATCAAAACGCGGACTATATCGACCAGTACAACCCGGATTATGTGCTTATTCTTTCCGGTGACCACATTTACAAAATGGATTATTCCAAAATGCTGGCCTACCACAAGAAACACAAATGCGATGTAAGTGTGGCCGCCCTAACTGTGTCATTGGAAGAAGCCAGCCGGTTTGGAATGATGAACATACACGAAGACAACCGCATCTATGAATTTGAAGAAAAGCCCGCCCAGCCCAAAAGCACGCTGGCTAATATGGGTGTATACATCTTTAGATGGGATGTTTTGCGCGACGCGCTGGAGCGCGACAACAAGGTTCACCCGGATTCTGATTTTGGCAAGCACGTGTTGCCCATGCTTCTTTCCGAGGGCAAGCGCATGTACGCGTACAATTTCAACGGATATTGGAAAGACGTAGGCACAATTGAGTCCTATTGGGAGGCCAACATGGACTTGATTCAAACCGTGCCGGACTTTAATTTGTACGAAGATTTCAACAAAATATACACCGACGCAGACCATCAGCCGCCGCTGTATACCGGCCCAAACGCCGAGGTAAAAAGCAGCATAGTCTCCGAAGGCGGCGAGATTTTTGGCAGGGTGTACAATTCTGTAATTGGACCGGGTGTTATTGTGGAAGAGGGCGCGGTCGTCAGGGATTCCATTGTGCTCTCTGACTGTTATGTAGGCCGGGGCGCAAACGTTGAGCGCTGCATAATAGGCACAAGCTGCACCATTGGCGACAACGTGGTGATGGGAATCGGCGACAATATCACCAATGTCCACCGCCCGGGCATTTATGACACGGGCATCACCGTAATTGGCGAGAACAGCCTTGTCCCCGACAATGTTAAAATCGGCAAAAATTGCGTGATTTTTGGCCGCACCGCTCCTGCGGATTATTATGACGGCTGCCTGGAGAGCGGCCAAAGCATAGTAAAGGAAATTAACCAAAGCGGGGTGAGAGCATGAGGGCAGTAGGAATTATTTTGGCAGGCGGCAAAAGTGAACGCATGGGCGCGCTTACAAAAAACCGCGCAACCGCCGCGCTTCCGGTGGGAAGTTGCTATCGCGCTATTGATTTCCCCCTAAGCAACATGACAAACTCTGGCGTAAACAAGGTCGCCGTCATCACGCAGTACAATTCCCGCAGCCTGCATGACCACTTATCCAGCCCAAAATGGTGGGATTTGGGCAGCAAGCAGGGCGGCATGTTTGTGCTTTCTCCATATGTAAGCAACACCAATTCATTCTGGTTTAGGGGCACGGCAGACTGCATTTATCAGAATCTGACGTTCCTGCGGCGAAGCAACGAGCCATATGTAATCATTTCATCCGGCGACTGCGTGTACAAAATGGACTACAACGAGATAATAACCCAGCACGAAGAAAGAGCCGCCGACATTTCTATTGTGTACCGCCATGTGCCGGATGAGGAAGAAATTCGCCAATATGGCGTGCTGGAGCTCGACAGCGAAGAGCGGATTCTTGACCTGGAGGAAAAGCCCCTAGAACCTCAGTCAGAAATGGCGTCTATTGGGGTGTATGTAATTTCGCGGCCACTGCTCATCGAACTGGTGGAAACCATCGTATCGGAAGGGCGGTACGACTTGGTTCGTGATTTATTCAGTCGGTATCGTAAACGTTTACGCATTTTTGGCCATCGTTTCAATGGATACTGGTGCAATTTGGGCAGTGTCGTTTCGTATTTCGATTGCAACATGGACTTTTTACGGCGGGATGTTCGAAGCAATTTTGTTGCGCAATACCCCTATGTAAAAACCAAGCCAAAAGATGAGCCGCCCGCAAAATACAATAATCATGCCCATGTAATAAACTGCCTGGCCGGCAGCGGCGCAATATTAAACGGCAATGCGCACAACAGCATAATCTTCCGCAAGGTATACACCGGCGAACATTCCAACATTTCCAACGCTGTGCTCATGGAGGGCACATATATAGGAAATAACTGCGTGGTGGAACACGCGATTTTAGACAAAGACGTAATCTTGCACAATGGCGCAAGGGTCATAGGCTCACCGGGTGACCCGGTGGTTATTGGCAAGGGGATGGAGATTCGAGCGTAGGGGTTCATACGAATCAGTTCTCGCCATAAAAAATTCAGTTGGTTGGCATTGCCAACCAACTGAATTTTTCATATGCAAGGAAATTGCTCCGCAATTTCTCAGCGGCATTTCGGAAACAAAGGCGGCGCAGCCGCTTTGTTCTCGGAACAAATTCACAAAATTCACTGCCCCCCGCACTCCCTGGCATCCCCACGTAAAATTTCAATGCCGTGCTTCAAATGCGGCAGTACATATTCCAGGCTTTCTTGTACAGCCTTTGGGCTGCCTGGCAGGTTTACAATTAGCGTGTTTCCGCGGATTACGGACACGCCACGGCTTAGCATGGCGCGGGGTGTTATGTTCAGCGAATGTGCGCGCATTGCTTCTGCGATGCCGGGGGCTTGGCGTTCGGCTATGGCCAAAGTGGCTTCCGGGGTGGTGTCGCGGCGGGAGAAGCCTGTTCCGCCGGTGGTTAGAATTAAATCTGGGCGGTCGCGGTCGCATAGAGTTGTTAGGGATTCTTCTATTTGGAGCCTCTCGTCCGGCAGCAGAGACTTGGATATGATCTGGTAGCCCGCTTCTGCCAGCATTTGTGCGATTAATGAGCCGCTTACATCTTCCCGTTCGCCTTTTGCGCATTTGTCGCTTAGGGTTAGGATTGCGACTGTCAGTGGCCTGGGATCCACTTTCATTGTGTCGCCCACGGTGATGGTTCCGTTTTGTATTACCCGGGCGAAAACGCCTTCCCTTGGCATGATGCAATCGCCCATCTCGTGGTAGATTTGGCAGTGAGAATGACATTCCTTGCCTATTTGCGTGATTTGCAGAACGCACCGGCCGCATCTGAGGGTGGTGCCTATAGGCAGGCTGCCAAAGTCAATGCCTTCCACCACCAGGTTTTCACCAAAATCGCCGTGAGAGACGTCTGCGCCCAGGCTGTTGAACTCGCGCACCTTGTCGTAGGATAGCAGGCTAACCTGACGATGCCAGTCGCCGCCGTGGGCGTCGCCTTCCATGCCCCAGTCTGTTGTAAAATTAGCGGTTTTTATATTTTGTTTTTGTGTGCCGCGCTCAAAGGCTTGGCATACGGCCTTTACTGTTCCCATGGCTATCCTCCTATTTGTGACATGTTTTTGATTTTGCCGAACCGATGATGCCCGGGTTTTTGACTTATTGCCCGGGAAATGGCGGCTTCTATTTCCGAATCGCACGTTTCGCCGTGCAGCAGTGTGCGTAGGTCTACGCCGTCGTCGTGGAAGAGGCATAGCTTCAAAAATCCCTGACTAGTGAGCCGTACGCGGTTGCAGTCGGCGCAGAAACAGTTGTCTATTGCGGTTATTATGCCGATGCTGCCTTGCATTTTGGCACTTTTGTAGTATCGTGCGGGGCCTTGGCCTTTAAGTTGGTTATTGGGCTGTAAATCCGAGTATTCTTGCGAAAGCTGGCGGAGAATTTCGCTGCCAGCAACCCGAAGAGTATCGTTGTTGGCAGTCGTGGGCATGTATTCGATGAACCGCACGTCTATCGGGAATTTTTCTGCAAGCTGTGCTAGCTGTATTATTTCCGAATCGTTGATACCACGCATAGGGACGCAGTTGATTTTTACGCGATGTCCTGCATTTAGCGCGGAGTGAAGCGACTGCAACACTGCGTCCAGGCCGTTTGTGCCAGTGATTTTCCGGTATGTGTCTGTATTTATGCTGTCTAGGCTGATATTTATGCCGTCTACTGTTTGGGCGAGTTCGTTTACATATGGCTCCAGAAGCACGCCATTGGTTGTTAGACTCAGCCGCGATACGCCGGGTAGTGATTTCAGTTTTCGCAGGAAATCCACACAGCCCTTGCGTACCAGGGGTTCGCCGCCAGTTACCCTAAACGCGTGGATGCCCAAGCCTGTTATTATTTCGCAAACGCGCAGTATTTCCTCATATCGCAAGATATTGTGGTGGGATAGGGGAAGGGTGGGCTGGCAGTAGCTGCACCGCAGATTGCAGCGGTCGGTGATGGAAATGCGCATGTATTGTATTTTGCGCCCGGTGGAATCTGTCATGATTTATTTTCAAGCGGCTGTTTCGTTTTTTCCAGCAGCTTTATTCCGGTTATTTCCATGTTTTTGTCCAGGGCTTTGCACATGTCGTAAATGGTTAGCAGCGCGGTGCTGGCACCGGTTAGTGCTTCCATTTCTACGCCGGTGTTGCCGGTTGTTTTTACGGTGCAGGTGGCCGTGATTGCCGGAGCGTCATCGTCAAAGGTGAAATCGACGGCGACTTTTTCAATCAGCAGAGTATGGCACAGCGGAATAATGGATGCGGTTTGTTTCACCGCCATTATTCCGGCTATCCTAGCCACACTTAATACATCGCCTTTTTTTATGGAGCCCTCGCGTACTGCTTCATAACAGGCGGCGTTCATTTTTATTTGGCCACAGGCTGTGGCGCAGCGGATGGTGGATTCTTTGCCGGTTATATCTACCATAATTGCGTTTCCGCTTGCGTCTAAGTGGGTGAAGTTTGACATGTTGGAGCCTCCTTATATTGTTTAATCGTAGTCTACTGATGTTTTACTGTCAACCCTGGTTGAAAAATTCAGCTGGGGCGTGTAGCCACGACGGAAAGAGCCCGCTTTTTGGTCAATTTTCCGCGGCTCCTGGACAAGCGGGTGTCAAGTAAAAAACATTGACACCCACTTGTTCAAAGAATCGCGTAATACCGCGGTTTTTTGGGTGTTTTTGTTGGACGTCAAAAAAAATCCAACGATTCAAGAATAAATCTTAGCGCATTATTACACGTATCGAAAACAGGATCTAAGCCCAA
>Ga0123355_10019162_pt1 | contig 10887 bp, 9 predicted proteins | sample TergutEmb28metaG_3_FD_89872 | JGI IMG/M metagenome (GOLD analysis project Ga0123355, IMG submission 89872) | Embiratermes neotenicus P1 segment gut microbial communities from Petit-Saut dam, French Guiana - Emb289 P1 | ecosystem: Host-associated > Arthropoda: Insects > Digestive system > Gut ...
CTGGTCGTCTTCGCCGAGGATCTGCGCTCCGAGGGCGTGGCGGTCGGCACCTCGGAGATGCTCGACGCCTTCCAGGCGCTCGAGCTGGTCGACTGGAGCGCCCCGGCCGAGTTCCGCGAGACGCTCGCAGCGACGATCGCGAAGTCCCCGGATGACCGGCGCCTGTTCGACCTCGTCTTCGACCGCTTCTTCTTCCGCGCCACCGAGCTGCAGGCCGTGCGGCTCGAGGTCTCGGAGCCGCAGACCCGCGTCGGCGGCGACGAGGTCGACCTCGACGAGCTTCGCCGGCAGATCGCGCAGGCGCTGGACGACGGGTCGCAGTCGGACCTGCGCGACCTCGCGCGGCTGGCGATCGCCGCCTTCGGCAGAGGCCAGGGCTCGGGCGTGCTCGGGGTCGACGTGCAGCGGATCCGCCGGGCGCTGGGCCTGCGCACCGAGCCGCAGCCCGACCTGCCGGCCGATGACCCGCGCCGCGACGGCATCTCGCGCGATCAGCTGCGGCGCTTCGAGCAGGAGCTGCGACGCGAGCTCGAGCGCGCCCAGATCAACCGCGAGCAGGCGCTGCCGCCGAAGCGGCCGCTGAGCGATCTCGACCGCTCGCTGCCGGGCGGGCCGGTGCAGGACCTCGCCGCCGTGCACCGGGTGGTCGCGCAGCTGCGACGCCGCCTCGCCACCCAGGGCCAGGAGCTGCGTGGCCACAACCGCCACGCGCACGTGGACGTGCGCGCGACGATGCGCGCCTCGCTGCAGACCGGCGGCGTGCCGGTGCAGCTCAAGTACCGCCCGCGGCGCCCGCGGCGGCCGGAGCTGTTCGTGCTGTGCGACGTCTCGACCTCGGTCACCAGCGCCAGCACGTTCTTCCTGAGCGTCCTGCACGCGCTGCACGACGCCTTCCGCAAGCAGCGCTCGTTCGTCTTCATCGAGCGCATCTCCGAGGTCACCGACGTCCTCAACCGTGAGCGCGACTTCCGCGCCGCGGCCGCCGCGATCGCCCGCGACGCGGGCGTCGCGGACATCTCCGGCTACACCGATTACGGCCGCGTCTGGAGCGAGTTCCTGAGCGAGATCGAGGACGAGCTGCACCCGCGCGCGACCGTGATCGTGCTCGGCGACGCGCGCACCAACGGCCGCCCCCCGCGCGAGGACCTGTTCGCCGCGATCACCGCCAAGGCCGGACGCACGTTCTGGCTGAACCCGGAGCCGAAGCTCTACTGGAATTACGGCGACAGCGTGATCGCGGCCTACGAGCAGTATTGCGAGGCGTTCGAGTGCTGGCGCACCGACCAGCTCGAGGACTTCGTCAGGGCGCTCACAAGGCACACCGTCAGTTGATCGCGATCGAGGGCGTTTCGCGTACCTTCGCGGGCCGGCGCGGCGGCCCGCCGGTGCAGGCGCTGCAGGACCTGTCGCTGACCGTCGCGGACGGCGAGACCGTGGCCGTCGTGGGGCCGAGCGGCTGCGGCAAGACGACGCTGCTCGAGCTGATCTGTGGGCTGCAGCGGCCGGACAGCGGCGTGGTGCGCAGCGATCCGGCGGCGCTGATGCCGCAGCGCGACCTGCTGCTGCCATGGCTCTCGGCACTTGACAACGCGACGCTGGCGCTGCGGGTGCAGAGGGTCGCGCGCCAGCAGGCGCGCGAACAGGCGCTTCCATGGCTCGAGCGGTTCGGCCTGAGCGGCTTCGAGCAGACGCCGCCGTACGAGCTGTCCGCGGGAATGCGCCAGCGGGTCGCGTTCCTGCGCACGCTGCTGGCGGGCAAGCCGGTGCTGGCGCTCGACGAGCCGTTCGCGGCGCTCGACGCGATCACGCGCGCGGAGATGCAGGGCTGGCTGGCGGCGGTGCTCGCGAGCGAGCCGCGGACGGTCGTGCTCGTCACCCATGACGTCGAGGAGGCGGTGCTGCTGGGCGACCGCGTTGTGGTGTTCTCGCCACGCCCCGGGCGGGTGGTGGCCGACCTCAGGGTCGCGATGCAGCGCCCGCGTTCGCGAACCGACGCAGCGGTGGTGGCGCTGCGGGCGCGGGCGCTGGCGGCGTTGGGAGTGTCGGCGTGAGGAGGTGGCTGCTGCCGCTGCTCGCGATCCTGGTGGTGCTCGGGATCTGGGAGCTGTACGTACTGGCGAGCGGCGTCAGCTCACTCGTCCTGCCCTCCCCGATCGACGTGGTGCGCGCTCTGTTCAACGATCGGGGGGCGCTCTGGCACAACTTCAAGCCGACGGCGGCCGAGATCTGCCTCGGCCTCGTGTTGGGGGCGGCGGTCGCGCTCTGCGTCGCCGTGGCGCTGCGCTTCTCCGGCCTCGTACGCGACGCTCTCTACCCGTCGCTGGTCGCTTCGCAGGCGATCCCGATCCCGATTCTGGCGCCGCTGCTGGTGGTGTGGCTCGGCTTCGGCCTGCTGCCGAAGCTGATCATGATCGCGCTCGTGAGCTTCTTCCCGATCGTCGTCACCACGCTCTCGGCGCTGGCCGCGGTCGATCCCGACCTGATCAAGCTGATGCGGACCTTCGATGCCGGACGCCTGCAGACCTTCTGGCGGGTCGAGCTGCCGAGCGCCCTGCCGGGACTCTTCGCCGGCGCCAAGCTCGCGGCGGTTTTCTCGGTGCTTGCAGCTATCTTGGCCGAGCAGGCCGGTGCGAGCTCTGGCCTGGGCGAGCTCCTGACCATCACAATTGGCAACCTTGAGACAGCCGAGGCGTTTGCCACCGTGTTCGTTCTGGCAGCTTTCGCCATCCTTCTGTTCGCGCTGCTGACGCTGTTCGAGCGCCGCGCGCTGCCCTGGATCCACACACAGAGAGATACACAGACCCGATGAAACCCAGCCAACTATCGAGCGCGCGCAGGCGCGCAGGGGTCGCCGCCGTTGCGGCACTGGCGGGCGTCGTGATCGCAGGCTGTGGCCAGGTCGCCAACACGATCCACCCGGCGCCGTACAACGCAAACCAGGTGACGGTCGCACTCGCGGGGCCGCCGAACGCGTTCTACGCCGGGCTCTACGAGGCGCAGGCAAAGGGCTACTTCAAGCAGAGCGCGATCGACCTGCACATCGTGACGCCAAGCACCAGCCAGGACGCGCTGACGATGGTGCATGACGGGAAGGCGCTGATCGGCATGGCCTCGCAGCCGAGTGTGCTGCTGCACCGTAACCAGGACCAGCCGCTCGTCAGCGTCGCGGCGCTCGTCCAGGGGCCGCTCCCGGCGATCACGATCGTCGCCCCCAAGACGAGCCCGTCGGGCCCGTCGGGCACCACGACCACCGGCACGGGCACGACGACCACGCGCACGGCCGCAGCCCCGCACGCGGGCACATCCACCGCCACCACGCCGACCACCACGACGACCACCCCGGCCACCACGACGACCAGCCCGGCAGCGACCACCACAACCGCCTCCGAGCCCGACGCGGCGTCCTGGCCGCCGTCACTCCAGCAACTGCTGGCCCAGCCGGGCGCGCCCACCTACAACGGGCTCAACGTGGTCGTGCGCAAGGCCACGATCGTCGATCACCCTGGCCTGGTGCGCCGTTTCGTGCAGACCGTCGCGCGCGGCTACCGCGCGGCCCGCGCGGACCCGCAGCAGGCGATCGACAGCCTCGTTGCCGCCGTCCCCTCGCTCAAGCCCGACAAGGCCCTCGAGATGAACACGCTCGACGCCGCGATTCCCTACTTCTTCCCCGCTGGCGGCAAGGTATGGGGCTGGCAGCACGAGTCCGCCTGGAACTCCTTCGGCGAGTGGCTGCACACCCACAACCTGATCCAGAACCCGAACGCGATCGTCGCCGCGTCGACCAACGAGCTGCTTCAGGGCCAGGGCGTCTAGCCATCTCGGCAGATCGGCCCTATGGCGGTCAGGCATCGACGAGCGCGACCACGTCGACCGCGACCTCGAGCCGCTCGGTGCGGCCCTCCGTGTAGATCACGCCGTTCATCGGCGGCACGTCACCGTAGTCGCGCCCGATCGCCGCCGTGATGTAGCGGGCGTTCACGAACTGGTCGTTGGTCGGGTCGACGTCGACCCAGCCCGTATGCGGCACGAACACTGACAGCCAGGCGTGTGAGCCGTCGGCACCCGCCAGCTTCGGCTCCCCGGGCGGCGGGTCGGTCTCGATGTAGCCGCTCACGTATCGGGCCGGCAGCCCGAGCGAGCGCAGGCAGGCGATCCCCAGGTGGGCGAAGTCCTGGCAGACCCCACGCCGTGCCGCGAACGCCTCACCCAGCGGCGTCGTCACCGAGGTGGAGCCCGGCGCGTACTCGAAGTCGGCGTAGATCTGCGAGCAGAGCGCGCCGACCGCCTCGAGCGCGCCCCTGCCCGGCCTGAACGCCGCGGTGGCGTAGTCGCGGTAGGCGTCGGCGGCCGCGGCGCGTGGCGAATCGAGTACGAACTGCACGACGTCGTACGGGATACCCTCCCCGCTCGCGGCGATCGCGTCGCGCACGTCCTCCCAGGAGCGCTCGCCGAACAGCGACAGTTCGGCGCCACGCTCGAGCACCTCGACGATGCTCGTGACAGTCACGCTCAGCTGCCGATGGTGCTCGTGCAGTCCGAAGTAGGTCACCCGGTTGCCGAAGAAGTCGGTGCGCTCGCGCGTACGCTCCGGCACCGGCGTGACGTTGACGGCGGCGCTGCGGCAGCGCTGCATGGGCAGCTCGCGCGGCAGCATGTGCAGTTGCCCGTAACTCGAGCTGACCGGCTGCTCGTAGAAGTAGTCGGTGCGGTGCGTGACGCTGTAAACGCTGGTCATTGGATCAGCTGCCCCGCACGATCGCCGGTTCGCTGCCGGATGCGCCGAGCAGGGCGAACGTCGGCACGGGATGGACGAAGCGCTCGGCGTCGACCACGGTGCCGGCCGCGAGCAGGAGCTCGACCAACTGCGCGAGCAGCGCATGCAGCTCCGGCCGGCTGCCGTCGGGCTGCTCGCGGGCGAGCATGGCCGGATCGGCGAGCTGCAGCTTCGTCGAGGCCTCGAGCACCAGCCGCTGCTCGTGCCGCAGGCGCGGGGTGTTGCCCAGTGGTAGCGCCTCCAGGTCCGCGGCCAGGCGATCCAGCTGGTAGATCAGCGACCGCGGGTTGCCGCGGTCCAGCAGCAGCAGCTCCAGCACCGTCTCCAGCTGCGCTTGCGAGCGGTAGCGGAAGCGGTAGGTGATGATGCTCTCGGCTGCGGAGAGCACCGACTCCAGCATCAGCGAATCGGTCGCGGTGTCGCGCGCGGCCGTGACCGTGGCCTGCAGCAATGAGAGCAGCTGCAGGCTGCGCTCCAGCCGCCGGCCGGCGTCCATGAAGCGCCAGCCGAGGTCGCGCACCATGCTCTCGACGCCGAGTCCGCCGAGCGCCAGCAGGCTCTGGATCACCTGCTGCAGCGCCGTCCGGCTGTGCAGCCACGGCTGCTCGAGCGGCACCCGCAGGTCGTCGAGGACCCGCTCAAGCGGACCGATCACGAGCCAGGTGTCACGGCTCAGCTGGTCGCGCACGGCGTAGGCGTTGTCGAGCAGCGCCCCGACCGACTGCGCCAGCGCCTCATCGACGCCGCCGCCGACCCACGTCAACGCGCCGGTGAGCGCCTCGAGCGCCGCGCTGCCGGCCTCGATGGCGCCACCGCCACCGAACTCGTTGCCGCGGTCGATCACCGTTCGCAACAGGCGCGTGAGCGCCTCGGCACGCTCGGCGTAGCGACCCAGCCACCAGAGGCTCTCGGCCGCGCGTGACGGGATCGAGGACATCGGGTCGATTCCCGCGATGGCCGGACCGGACTGCAGCCAGAAGGCTGCGAGCGACTCGGGCTCGGAGGCCAGAACCCATGTGTCCTTGGTGATGGCGCCGGCCTGCCCGGACATCCGCCGTGTCTGTGCGCTCGCCTGCACGCGCGTGAGCCCGCCCGGCATCACCACGAACGACTCACCGCGTGCGACCGCAAAGGCGCGCAGCACGCTGCCGCGCGACTCGAGCCCGTCCGCCGTCAGCACCGTCTCGCTCGCCAGCGCCAGCTTCGCCTGTCCGACCCAGCCACGCGGCTCCCGCTCGATCGCGGCCCGCAGCCGCTCCCGCTGCGCCTGCGACAGCTCCCAGCCGAGCCTGGTTGATGACGCGCGACCGGGGTTCACCGGGCGGATCACCAGCTCGTCGAGGTGCTCGAGCACGTACCGCTGTGACTCGGGTTCCCCGCACCACCAGGAATCGACGCTCGGCAGGCTCGGCTCGCGGCCGAGCAGATGCTCGCCGAGCTTCGGCAGAAAGGCCATCAGCGCCGGGTTCTCGAGCACCCCCGAGCCGAGCGTGTTGACGACCGCCACAGCGCCGGTCCGCACCATCTCCAGCAGTCCCGGGACCCCGAGCTGAGAGTCGGCCCGCAGCTCGAGCGGGTCCGAGTACAGCTCGTCGACGCGTCGCAGGATCACGTCGACGGGCTCGAACTGGCCGACCGACCGCATCCACACGCGGTCCCCGCGCACGGTCAGGTCTCCGCCCTGGACCAGTGGGTAGCCGAGCGTCGTCGCCAGCGTTGCGTGTTCGAAGGCGGTCTCGTTCAGCGGGCCCGGCGTGAGCACGACGATCCGCGGGTCCTCCACAGCCGGCGGCGCCACATCCTGCAGAGCGGTGCGCAGCGAACGGAAGAACGGCGCCAGCCTGTGCGCCTGCGCGTCACGGTAGAGACTCGGCAGGACGCGTGAGATCACCGTCCGGTTCTCGAGCGCGTAGCCGGCGCCGGACGGCGCCTGGCTGCGATCGGCGATCGCGAACACGTCACCGTGCGCGTCACGGCCGAGGTCGACCGCGTACATGAACAGCGACTGCGCTCCGGGCGCGCGGATCTGGTCACAGGCACGCAGGAAGCCGGCGTGGCCGAAGACGACCTCCGGCGGCAACAGTCGCCGCCGCAGCAGCTCGCGCGGACCGTAGATGTCCTCGAGAATCAGGCTGAGCAGCTCTGCGCGCTCGATCACACCGCTCTCGATCGCCTGCCACTCCTGACTCGAGAGCACCGCCGGCAGCGGGTCCAAGCGCCAGGTCCGGCCCGGCGCCGGCGACTCGCTGTAGGCGTTGTAGACGACACCATCCTGGTCGAGCAGGCGCGCCGCCTGCGCCTGCCGGCGGTAGAGCTCGTCCAGGCCGATCTCGTCGAAGGCGGCTGTGAGCTGATCCTTCACGCGCCGACCACCGCGTTCGTCATGCCCCGACCATCGCGTTCTTCAAGAGCCCGCCGGAACGCAGGGCGTAGCTGGCGGCGAGCCCCTGCCAGCGACCGAAGCGGGCGAAGAAGTCACGCACCTGTTGCTCGCTGGCCCGCGCCCACGGGTCGCCGCCGGAGAGCGCGCGGCCGACGAGCTTGATCAGGTTGAGGTCGCCGGCGGGGACCTGGTCGAGCCGTCCCTGGCCGGTGAGCGCGAGGATCTCCAAGGTCCAGGAGCCTATCCCGGGAATCGTGCGCAGGCGCCGCCACCCCGCCTCCTGCACCATCGGATCCTGGCTGTCAAGGTCGACACGGCCGCGCGCGACCTCACGGGCGGCCTTGACGAGCGCCAGCGCGCGTCCCCCGGAGAGGTCGAGGGACTCCAACCGGGCGGGTGCGACGCCGGCGAAGACGGCGGCGCTCGGGGAGTTGCGCAAGCCACTCCCCGGGTCGCGGCGCCCCAGCGCCGCGACCATCCGCCGCTGGATCGCCGCGGCGCGCTCGTACTCGATCAGCTGCTCTGTGACCGCCCAGGCGAGCGCTTCGAAGGCGTCCGGGCGGCCCGCCGGGCGCAACCCCGGATTCATCCGCACCGCAACCCCGATCAGCGGGTCGCGGCGGAACTCGTCGTGGAAGGCGCGCAGATCCAGGTCGACTCCGATCGCGCGCCGCATGCGCGCGATCGCCCGCTCCGCGCAGCTGCGGTCGGCCGCCTGCGCCCCGATCAGCACGGCGCCCGAGGGCAGCTGCGCGACGCGCAGGTGGACCGGCAGCTCCTCGCCGGCGTCTTCGCTGCTGCCCGAGCGCTCGTGCAGCAGCCGGTGCAGCACGCCTCTCCGCACCGGGCTGAGACCGTCCATACCGCTGCGGCGCGTGAGGCGGAAAGGCCAGGGCGGCCGCACCTCGACGCGGACCTCGCCACTCACCCGAGCTGCCGCACCTGGACCAGATAAGTGCGCGCACGCCCGAGCGGCAGCTGGCGCACAGCCGATTCGCGCTCGAGCCGCGCCTGCGCGTAGCGGCGCAACAGCGCGACGGTCGCGGCGCCCGCGACGAATCCGGTCGCCGCGGCGACGGCGGTCTGCACCGCCGGCGGCGAGGCCCACACGGGCAGACGCTCGGCGTCGTCGCGGTCGAGCACCACGTCACGGTGCTCGACGAACTCGGCGTCGATCACCTCGACCGCGTAGAACCGCTCGCCGTCACTGTGCACAGACCGGATGGTGACAGCGTGAGCGGCGCTGTCAACCTGAGCCGGTCCTCTGGCGGCGATGCCTTACGATGCCCTCTCAGGAAGATGACCGCCGTAGACGTTTTCGCCAAGGCTCGCGAGTTCGAGCGCATCGAACAGCTCCGGGCAGCCCGCGAAATCGGCGCCGTCCCGTACTTCCACGTGCTCGAGGGCCCGACGCTGCCGGTGGTCGAGATGGAGGGCCAGCGCCGCATCATGCTCGGCTCCAACAACTATCTGGGGCTGACCGGCGATGAGCGCGTCAAGCAGGGCGCGCGCGACGCGCTGGACCGCTACGGCACCGGCCTCACCGGCTCGCGCTTCCTCAACGGCACGATCGATCTGCACGTCGAACTCGAGCGCGAGCTCGCCGACTGGATGGGAACCGAGGACGCGCTCGTCTTCACGACCGGGCACCAGGCGAACCTCGGCGCGCTCGGCACAATCCTCGGACCCGGCGACACGGTGATCGCCGACTCGGGCGACCATGCCTCGATCCTCGACGGCTGCCTGTTGTCGCAGGCGAAGATGCGACCGTTCCGCCACAACCGCATGGACCTGCTCGAGAAGCGCCTGCAGGCCGCCCAGGAGGACGGCGGCGGCATCCTCGTGGTCGTGGACGGGGTCTACTCGATGGAGGGTGACGTCGCCCCGCTGCCCGAGATCGTGAGGCTGACCAAGCAGTACGGCGCGCGGCTGATGGTCGACGAGGCACACGCCTTCGGCGTGCTCGGCGCGCGCGGCGCCGGAACCTGTGAGCTGTTCGGCGTCGAGGATGATGTCGACCTGCGGATGGCGACGTTCTCCAAGTCGCTGGCCTCCTGCGGGGGCGTGATCGCCGGCTCCGCCGAGGTCATGGAGTACCTGCGGATCGCGGCGCGCCCGTTCATCTTCACCGCCTCCGGTGTCCCCGCCGCGGTCGGCGCGACCCTCGCCGCGGTCAGGATCTGCCGCTCCGACGAGGGCAGGGAGCTGTTCGCGCAGGTGCTCGCGAACGCGGCCTACCTGCGCGCCGGCCTCGCCGAGCTCGGCTTCAAGGTCCTGCCGCTCGCGAAGATGGCCGACGGCACCGAGATCGTGACCCCGGTCGTGCCGGTCCTCGTCGGTGACGACTGGAAGGCCGTGTTCATCTGGAAGGCGCTCTATGAGGCCGGGGTCTTCGTCAACGTCGCGATCCATCCTGCGGTCCCACCCGCTGGTGCGCTGCTACGCACGAGCGTGATGGCGACTCACAACACGGTGGTCCTCGACGAGGCGCTCGCGATTTTCAAGCAGGCCAAGGACGGCTTCGAGGCCGAGCACGGCCCACTACCCGCCGCCGCGTAACAGCTCCGCGCCGCGCGCCGTCGGCCGGCGAAGCAGCGGCGAGCCGGCCGCATCCCCATCCGCGGAGTGCGTCTCCGTCGTAACAGAAAAAACACGCTCTTAGCAAACGGTTCGCGATTTGTGACCTTGCTGTTACGTACCCGGGCGCGATAGGTTGGAGGTCAGTTCGAGGAGGTCACAGCAGCGCCTGACGAACGCTTCCCAAGCCATTCGGGGGTCGGAGGCGGAAGCGCTCGGACACTGCAGAGGGCTGTTCGATCCGAGGTCTTTAGGAGCACCCGCTCGGGTGGCCATGGTCTGTGCTTCCTAAGCGGTTTTGTTGGTCGACGCACCGCCAGGTCCGGCGAGAAACCAATAGACGGAAGGACGGTTGATGACGGAAACCGCACAGATGCCGACAGAGCCACAGCGGCTGAAGGCGCTGGAGCACGCCAACGCCGTTCGCCTGGCTCGTGCGGAGCTGAAGCGACGCATTGCCGTAGGCGAGATCTCCGCCGCCGAGGTGATTCTCGAATGCCCTGACTCGGTCCGCAAGTGGACGGTGTCGGAGATGCTCATGTCCCAGCGGCGCTGGGGCAGCACGCGGTGCCGGAAGTTCCTGGAACGCAACGGCGTGAGCGAGATCAAGCCGATCGGCGCGCTGACCGACCGTCAGCGCCACCTGCTGGCCGAGCAGTTGAGTGGCTGCACGGCGATCGAAACCGAGCAGGCCCGAGCGGGCGAGCTCGTCTGGGTCTGAATGTCCCGGGAGGGGTAGGTCTGAGCGCGGGTTCGTGGGGTCCCGCGCCCAGGCCGTCAAAGGTTCATGCCGAGCGGCAGCGGGCTCGCTCCGGCGAACAGCAGAAACCAGGCGCCGAACGCCACGATCGCGACTGCCGCCGTGGCGATCAGCACCGACTCGAGCATGTGATGACCCGGGTCCTCATGGCCGCGGGCGAGGGCGATCCGGCGGTACACCTCACTGAGCTTGCCGAGCAACAGCGCCAGCAGCCAGACCGTGACCAACACGCCCACTCCCATCACGAGCAGCGCGAGTCCCAGCGACGATGTGCTGCCCTGCACCTGTGAGCCGACCCACAGCCACAGCAGCGGCGTCCCGAGCCACAGCACGAGGCTGCCGACGAACATGATCGTCGCGGCCAACAGCGCGCCGGTGCCGATGCGAAGCAGA
>Ga0123355_10019163_pt1 | contig 10887 bp, 16 predicted proteins | sample TergutEmb28metaG_3_FD_89872 | JGI IMG/M metagenome (GOLD analysis project Ga0123355, IMG submission 89872) | Embiratermes neotenicus P1 segment gut microbial communities from Petit-Saut dam, French Guiana - Emb289 P1 | ecosystem: Host-associated > Arthropoda: Insects > Digestive system > Gut ...
AGTTGGTGTCAATAGCACTACCTCGTGTTAGAGATTTTAGAGGATTATCACCTAAGAGTTTTGACGGCAGGGGCAATTACGCTCTCGGAATCAAAGACCAATTGATTTTTCCGGAAATCAGCTATGAGCTTGTCGAAAAAGTCAGAGGATTTGACATCTGTGTAGTTACAACAGCCGAAACAGATGACGAGGCAAGAGCATTTTTGGAAAAAATGGGAATGCCGTTTAAGAATAATTAAAAGTGAAAAATGAAAAGTGAAAAGTGACGGACTTGGAATTTATATTAAGAATACAACAAAACGCCCTAACCGACATTTTTAAGTTTTAAGTTTTAAGTTTTCATTAACGAAGTTTACGGAGTAAATATGGCAAAAACAGCAATGAAAAATAAGCAAATGCGTCCTGCTAAGTATGCGACAAGAGCGTATACAAGGTGCACTATTTGCGGTCGTCCGCATTCGGTGCTTCGCAAGTACGGTATTTGCAGAATTTGCTTTAGAAACCTCGCATACAAAGGCGAGATACCCGGCGTAAAGAAGTCAAGCTGGTAAAGAACAGTGCTCAATGCTCAGTATTCAATGCTCAATGATATGTTATTGGCAGAATGCTTGGCGGTGGAAAGCTGTTTGTGAGATTTAATTAGCTCAATATTGTGCATTGCGCACTGAGCATTGAGCATTAACAAAGACAGGAGTTAAGTATGGTTTTTACTGATCCGATAGCGGATTTTTTGACAAGAATACGGAATGCCCTTACAGCAAGGCATGACACGGTTAACATTCCCCTTAGCAAAATGAAAAAGTCTATGGCTGACATTTTGGTGGAGGAAGGTTATGTCAAATCGGCGGAAATCGTCGATGTAGACGGTCACCCGAACATTATGATTGCACTTAAATACGGTGCTAAGTTTGAACGAGTGCTTACTAACCTAAAGAGGATAAGTAAGCCCGGTCTTAGGGTATATTGCGGATATGAAGATTTGCCAAAGGTCCTTAACGGTTTGGGAATCGCTATAATCAGCACATCAAAAGGTGTTATGACCGACAAGCACGCCAGAGCAAAAAAACTTGGTGGCGAAGTGCTTGCTTATGTGTGGTAATCAGATAATGCATAATGCATAACGCATAATGCATAATGGTTGTTAAATCTTTTTATATTATCACTTGTCTTTTCATTATGCGTTATGCGATTTGCATTATGCATTAAAAAGAAAGTACAGTCAAATTGCGTTAGTAACTAGCAGAGGCTGGTTAAAAACAAACACGGAGTTATTATGTCTCGAGTAGGAAGATCACCGATAAGTATACCTGATAAGGTTACTGTGGAGTTTAAGGACCGTACTGTTTTTGTAGAGGGACCTTTAGGCAAACTCAATCAAAAAATAAATGACCGCAACATTGATGTAAAAATCGAGAACGGTGTAATTACTGTTGTGCGTGCTAATGACGAAAAACAGTCTAAGGCAATGCACGGACTTTACCGCATATTGATTAGCAATATGGTTAGTGGTGTAACCACCCATTTTAGCAAGACGCTTATTGTCAACGGAGTCGGTTTTAAGTGTGCGGTAGCAGGCAATAAACTAACTATGAACATTGGCTTCAGTCATCCTGTTGAGATAATTGCGCCTGAAGGGATTGAGATTATTTGTCCTCAACCTACTGAGATAGTAGTTAAGGGAATAAGCAAAGAGCTTGTAGGTGCTATTGCGGCAAACATTAGAGCCAAACGACCTGTAGAGCCGTATCATTTATACGGAATAAGATACAACACTGAGATTATGACTAAGAAAGAAGGAAAAACAGCAGGCAAGTAGTGGTTAGTGGATAGTGGTTGGTGAGATAGCTGACAATAATCCAAAAAAACTAAATCAACAACTAAATCACTAGTTCTAGAGGTTATTATGATAATAAAGCAAGACAAAAATGAGGCGAGGCTTAAGCGTAAGCTACGCATTAAAGATAAGCTAAACGGAACGGCAGAAGTTCCTCGTATGTGTGTTTACAGAAGTACAGCACATATCTATGTTCAGCTTATTGACGATATTGGCGGTAAAACTTTGGCAAGCAGTTCTTGCATAGCTAAGGGAATCAATGTCAAAGGTAAGAATAAGACAACTGCTGCCGAACTTGTCGGTAAAGATGTTGCCGCAAAAGCAAAAAAAGCAGGCATCAAAAAAGTTGTTTTTGACCGTAACGGTTATATATATACCGGTCGTGTTAAATCGCTTGCCGATGGGGCAAGAGAGGGCGGACTACAATTCTAATTATAAATTGCTAATTATAAATTATAAATTTATGAAACACAACTCTAAATCGTAACAACAATTTATAACTTATAATTCATAATTTATAATTACTCACGGAGTAAATTATGGCAAAGAGAGAAGATAGACAAAGAGATGACAAGCCGGATGACGGAATCCGTTCTAAGCTTGTAGCCGTCAATAGGGTAACTAAGGTTGTCAAGGGCGGTCGTAATATGCGTTTTTCGGCGCTTGTTGTTGTCGGTGACGGCAATGGCAGTGTCGGTATTGGCACAGGTAAAGCGGCAGAAGTTCCTGAAGCTATCAGAAAAGCCGAACAATCAGCTCGCCGTAGAATGATGCCTATAGCACTTAGCGGCAGCACTTTGCCGCATAAAGTCAATGGCAAATTTGGCAAAAGCAATGTGCTTATGATGCCGGCTCCGGAGGGTACCGGTGTTATCGCAGGTAGTAGCGTAAGAGCTGTTGTTGAGCTTTGCGGAATCAAAAATATTACTACTAAGAGTTACGGTTCACGCAATCCTATCAACTGCGTTAAGGCGACTTTTGAAGGACTTATGGCTCTAAGAACTCCCGAAAAAGTAGCAAGCCTTAGAGGCAAGACTGTGGAGGAGATAACCGCAAATGGCTAAAAAACAAGAAAGCGGCAATCTAAAAATCACTTTAGTTAAGAGTACGATTGCGTGCAAAGATAAACAAATCAAAACCGTAGAGGCTTTGGGTCTCAAAAAAATCGGTTCGGAAAAGGTTTTGCCTGACACACCTGTAACACAAGGAATGATAGATGTGGTAAGGCACTTGGTTAAGGTTGAACAGTTATAAATTATAAATTATAAATTATAAAATGCTGTCTTAGTGATTAAAAAAAGATTACTCAGCAACAACTTATAATTTACAATTCATAATTTATAATTATTTCTAAAGGAATATATTATGAACATCAATCATTTGACACCGGCGGTAGGAAGCCGTACAAAAAAGAGGAGACTGGGTCGTGGCATAGGCAGCGGACTCGGTAAGACTTGCGGAAAAGGTCATAAGGGACAATGGGCGCGTAGTGGCGGTGGTGTTCCTGTAGGCTTTGAAGGCGGTCAGATTCCTCTTGCGCGTCGTCTTCCTAAAATGGGTTTTGATAACGCTTGGAAAAAAGAATATACAACTGTTAATATCAGCGACCTAGAGGCGTTTGATAATGGAGCGACTGTTACAGCAGAGATTTTGCTTGACGCAGGTATTATATCTAAGATTAGACCTTATGGTCTCAAAATCTTGGGTGACGGTACACTCAGCAAAAAACTAACAGTCAAAGCAGCTAAATTCACTAAATCGGCAAGTGAGGCTATTGCCAAAGCCGGCGGTACAGCAGAAGTTATTGTGTTAAAGAAAAGCGAAGCAACCGAAGTTAAAGTAAAAGGTAAGAAGTAAGTAAAACAATGCTCAATGCTCAATGCTCAATGCTCAATGATTGTCAAAAATTATTTTGCATTTGCAGAGAATTTAGTATATAAGCATATATCAAAAAATTGTTTCACATTCATTGTGCATTGTGCATTGCGCACTGCGAATTGAAAAAATATTATGTTTAAAACACTAATCAACTCATTTAAGAATAAGGATGTCCGTAAAAAGATACTTATAACGCTAGCGTTAGTATTTTTGTTCAGACTTGGCACTTGGATACCAATACCGGGATTAAACGAAAATATCTTTAGGACGGACTGGATTGGCGACAACAATATGCTCTTTGGGCTGATGTCGGCGATAACAGGTGGCGCACTTGCACAAGGTGCAATTTTGGCTGTCGGTGTTGCTCCATACATTAATGCGTCGATTATTATGCAACTTCTTACTGTGGCTATTCCTCCGCTTGAACAACTTAGCAAGCAAGGTGAAGAGGGTCGCAAAAAAATCACCAAAATCACTCATATCTTGACACTTATTCTTGCAGCGGCACAAGGTATCGGTATCGTGCTAACTATGCGCAATGCAGGCGGACTTAATGCAGAGCTACTATCAGCTGACAATGCATTAGGTTGGAATCACACGCTTTCGCAGTGGCTTATAGGTTCGGCGGTTGTTATTATTCTTATGGCGGGTGCGTCGTTTACGATGTGGATTGGTGAGCGAATCACCGAAAAAGGTGTAAGCAACGGTATTTCCATATTAATTTTTGTAGGTATTATCGCAAGTATCGGTCAAGCTCTTATAGTTACTGTTTCTCGTATTGCAACTACAGGCGGACAAGAGGCGAATAATGCGTTGATAGAACTTATAGGGTTCTTGGTTATGGTTGTACTTGTGTTTGCGCTCATCGTATTTATTGATTTGGGCGAACGGCGAGTACCTATACAATATGCAAAGCAGGTTAAGGGTCGTAAGATGTACGGCGGACAAAGTACACATATCCCTATCAAAATCAATCCGTCGGGCGTACTTCCTATAATCTTTGCTATGGCGCTTATTACTTTCCCTCAACTTGTGGCTCAATTGTTTTTCCCTCCTGACAATGCTTTCTTGCTGTTTTATAACAGATACCTAGGTGTTGGCAGATGGCCGTACTTCCTTGTGAGTGGTATACTAATATTCTTCTTTAGCTATTTCTATGCAGGTATACAGTTCAATCCGGAGGAAGTCAGTAGGAATATTCAGCAGTATGGTGGGTTTATCCCTGGTATTAGACCGGGCAAACCTACGGGTGAATATCTGGGTCGTATATCTAAGAGATTGACATTGTTCGGAGCGGCGTTCTTGACTTTTATTGTTATTGTTCCGGGGGTAATATTTGGATTGGTCCTAACGGAAAGTCCTATGCTTGTAACAGCTTTTAGTGCTACGGGACTACTCATCGTTGTATCGGTTGCACTGGAATTTGATAAATCGTTAGAAAGTCAGCTGATGATGAAACAATATAAAGGGTTTTTGAAGTAAGAAGAAGAGAGAAATAATAATGAGTAAAAACATCATATTGCTAGGAGCGCCCGGTGCCGGAAAGGGTACGCAGGCGATTAAGATAGCCGAGAGATATAAGATACCTCATATCTCGACAGGCGACATCTTTAGAAAAAACATCAGAGAAGGCACACCGATTGGACTCAAAGCTAAGGGTTATATTGACGGCGGTAAGTTAGTTCCTGATGAGGTGACAATTGCACTGGTTGACAGCAGGCTTAAAGAAAGTGATTGTGCTAAGGGTTGGTTGTTAGATGGTTTTCCAAGAACAACCGCACAAGCCGAAGCACTTGACAAGATAGCTAAAGTCACAACAGTTGTTAATGTTGATGTTGACCTTAACAAACTTAGTGACAGAATAACCAGCCGTAGAGTTTGTCCCGATTGCGGAGGCAGTTACAGCACGGTGACTTATAGTAACAGTAATTGCACTTGCGGAAGCAAATTGGTACAACGGGACGATGACAAAGAGGAAACAGTCAAGTCGAGATTGCAAGTTTATGCTAACTCTACCGCACCTCTCATCGAGTACTACAAAAAGAAAGGTGTGCTGGTATCAGTTGACGGAAACAAGGCGATAGACGAAGTTGCTAAAGAGATAGCTAAGGTACTAGGGTGAGAGAATTATAAATTATAAAGGATAAATTATAAATTAAGGTTACCTAAGTCAACAATTTATAACTTATAACTCATAATTTATAATTATATATTTATGAAGATTGTAGTAAAAAATGAGAAAGAGATTGAGAAGATACGCAAAGCCGGTGCTATACTCACAGAGGCACATAATCTAATCCAAAAAGCTATACGAGTCGGGGTAACTACTTTGGAGCTAGATGCGATTGCCGAAAAGTTTTTGACTGAGAGTGGAGCAGGGTTGTCGTGCAAAGGGTATAAGGGATTTCCGAGTACGATTTGTGCGTCGACGGACGATATTGTGGTTCACGGGATTCCGTCTGCTGTACCGCTTGTCGAGGGTCAAATTATCGGGATTGACTTTTGTTGCTCGTTTGAGGGTTATCATGCCGATATGGCAAGGACTTACGGGATTGGCAAGGTTGGTCGTAATAGACTAAGACTGATAGAGGCAGTACAAAAAGCATTTGAGAGTGCGTTGACGGTTGTAAAGCCGGGCAATAGAGTGGGTGATATTTCGGCACAGATTGAGGCAGTCGCTAAGGAGTACGGATTTAGTCCCGTGCGTGCTATGGTCGGTCACGGAATAGGACGCAAAATGCACGAAGACCCTATGATACCTAACTTTGGTGAGGCAGGCAAAGGTCCGTTACTTGCGGCAGGCAATGTGTTGGCGATTGAGCCGATGTTTAATGCAGGTGAGTACGACATCAAAATTGACTCTGATGGCTGGACTTGCAGGACAAAAGACGGTAGCGACAGTGCGCATTACGAAAATACGGTGTTAGTTACGGAAAGCGGTTATGAACTGCTAACTGGAAAATAAGATAAAAGAAGAAAAAGGACAGGAGTTAAGAGCTAGAGAAAAACAACCTTGAAAAGGTACTTGATGTGATAATGGCAGCAACAATATCGCCACTGTCACACGACAAAGGAGCATTATGAAAGTTAGATCATCTGTAAAACCTATGTGCGACAAGTGCAAGGTCATTAAGAGACACGGCAAGGTTATGGTTATCTGTGCTAAGTACAGTAATCACAAACAAAGACAAGGTTAGTTATAGCGAATAGCTAATAACGAATAACGAAAAATGTTTGACTAATCAAAATATATAGCCGTCGTTATTCGCTATTCATTATTCGTTATTCGTTAGCAAAATGGTTAGTGAAATAAAAACAAGTAGCACGACTGCGCCCCAAATAGGTATGGTTGTATCCAGCCGAATGGGACGAGACAAAGACAAATTCTTTTTGGTGGCTAAGATAGTCAGTCCCGAATTTGTAATGCTTGTTGACGGCAAATATCGAAAATTTAATAAGCCTAAGTTAAAAAGATGGAAGCACACTAAATTTTCGGGATTGATATTAGATGGCATTGCCACAAAGTTAAAGACCGACAAAAAGGTTTTTGACAGCGAGGTATACAAAGGCATCAAAGAAGCGATTGGGCAAGGAGAGGAGCAAAAAATTACAAAGGACAAATTACCTGCAAATAAGGTTAAAAAATAAACAGCAATATTTGCAATTTGCATTGTAATTTAGGAGGTCTTATGGCAAGAGCAGATAATATAGAGGCAGAAGGTATCGTAATCGAAGTTCTGCGTAACGCACAGTTTAAGGTGCGATTGACTAACGGGCATATTGTGCATGCCATTATAAGCGGCAAGCTCAGAATGCACTACATCAAAGTTATGGAAGGCGACTCAGTTAAGTTAGAAATGTCACCTTACGACATTACTAAGGGTCGGATAACATATAGGAATAAAAGCTAACAAACAATGCTCAGTGTTCAATGCTCAATGCTCAATGATTGCTAAATAGTTTTACTTAAACTAGCCAACCATTATGCGTTATGCGTTATACATTATGCATTATTAAGAATAAGTCAATAATTGAGCATTGAGCACTGAGCATTGAGCATTGTGTGCCGTGCAATAAGGAGTAAAACAGTGGCAAGAATAGCAGGGATAGATTTACCCAAAGAGAAACGGGTTGAGATTGGACTGACCTATATATACGGTATAGGGCGGCCTATGTCTATTAAGATTTTGGAAGATACCAAAATCAGTCCTGATGTCCGTGTTAAGAATTTGACAGAGGCAGAGGTTGATATACTTAGACAATATATTGACAAAAATGTCAAGGTCGAGGGCGATTTGAGGCGTGATGTTGCACTAAGCATCAAGCGTCTTGTTGAGATAGGTTGCTATCGTGGTGTGCGTCACCGCAAAGGTTTGCCTGTAAGAGGACAAAGCACTAAGCAAAACGCACGCACAAGAAAAGGACCTAAGCGTACAGTAGGAAGGAAAAAGAAATAATTATAAATTATAAATGATAAATTATAAATTGTTGACTTAGATTTTTTGACCTTAATTTATAATTTATAATTCATAATTTATAATTGTGATGTTAAGATTGCACAAGCTGTGCAGGAGGATACATGGCAGTTAAAAAAACAACAGGCAAATCCAAAAAGAGAGTTACTAAGAATATCGACAAGGGACAGGTTCACATTTTGGCGACCTTTAATAATACACTTGTGACTGTAACCGACCAACAAGGTAACGCTATTTCGGCGAGCAGTGCAGGTGCGTTAGGTTTTCGCGGAAGTCGTAAGTCGACTCCTTATGCAGCACAACAAGCGAGTGAACGCGCAGCAAGAGCGGCAGCAGAACAAGGACTCAAAAGCGTTGATGTTTTTGTTAAGGGACCGGGTGCAGGGCGTGAGTCAGCTGTAAGAGCTATCGAAAACGCACGCATTTCGGTTACATCAATAACAGATGTGTCATCTATACCGCATAACGGGTGCAGACCGCCTAAACGGAGGAGAGTATAGGAAAGTGAAAAGTGAAAGGTGAAAAGTGAAAGGTTGCGGACGAATTATTAGATTAGACAATTACCTATCACCTATTACCTAACACCTTTGACTTAATCTGGAGGATAATATTATGGCAAGATATACGGATGCAGATTGCAGATTGTGCAGACGCGAGGGAGCTAAGCTATTCCTAAAAGGTGAGCGTTGTACAAGTAAAAAGTGCGCTATTGAAAGAAGACCGGTTGTTCCTGGTCAACACGGAACCGGACGCAGAAAGCCTAGTGAGTACAGCTTGCAATTGCGCGAAAAGCAAAAAGCAAAGCGTGCTTATGGTTTGCTTGAAAAGCAATTTAAGGCATATTATGTAGAAGCTGAAAGACGCAAAGGTGTTACCGGCGAAACTATGCTTTTTCTTTTGGAAAAGCGTCTTGACAATGTTGTGTACCGTATGGGTATAGGCAGTAGCCGTGCACATTCTCGCCAAATTGTCAATCACGGGCACATTACTATCAACGGCAAATATGTCGATATTCCTAGCTATCAAGTTAAGGTTGGCGATATTGTTGCAATCAGAGACAGTAAGAAAGATAGCGGAGTTGCTAAAGAACTTAAGGGTGCAAAGATAGTAATGCCTAAGTGGGTAGAATTTGATACCGAAAAACTTGTTGGCAAAATTTTGGAAGAACCTGAGAGAAGTGATGTTGACCTCAATATCAACGAACAGCTTATTATAGAATTGTACTCAAGATAATTGAACACTGAGTATTGAGAAACATAAGAGAGCAGAGAATAGATAAAAAATAATGTTATTAGCATTGCTAATAAATGGAGACCAATCATTATGATGGAAATCGAAAAGCCAAAAATTACCGTTGAGGAGACTCCCGACCTCAGAAGTGCCACACTTATTGTTGAGCCGCTTGAGAGAGGATACGGAATCACACTTGGTAATTGCTTGAGAAGAGTATTATTGTCTGCATTGCCGGGGACAGCGGCTGTAGGTATCAATATTGAGGCCGTTGATCATGAGTTTAGCACTATCAAAGGGTGCAAAGAGGATGTCGCCGAGATTATCCTTAACCTCAAGCAACTATGTCTCAAGACTACTTATACAGATAAGAGTATTGTCAAGTCAATCAAACTTGCCAAAAATTCAGAGGGTGTAGTAACGGCAGCAGATTTCATTGAAGACCCTGAAGTAGAGATACTCAATCCGGACCTTTATATTTGTACGCTTGATAAGGGCGGCAAGCTCAATATGGAAGTCTTTATTGCGGCAGGAAGGGGTTATGTTGTTGCTGAACATAACAAAGATTCTCGCAAGCCTATCGGATATATCCCTATTGACAGTATATTTACTCCTGTTAAAGCAGTTAGTTATAATGTAGAAAGCACCCGTGTAGGACAAAATATCGACTATGATAAGTTGATTTTGGAAGTTAAGTCAGACGGCTCTATGACGGCTCGTGATGTTGTATCTCTTGCCGCTAAGACTATTGAGGACCATCTTAGATTATTTGTCGGACTTAGTGAGCTTATTAGCGGTATGGATATTCTTATCAGCCGTGATGAAGATAAGCAACGCAAAGTGCTTGAGATGAATATCGAAGATATGGATTTGAGCGTAAGGAGCTACAACTGCCTCAAGCGTGCTAATATCCATACAGTAGAAGATTTGACCAAAAAGAGCGAAGACGAAATGCTCAAAGTGCGTAACTTGGGGCGCAAGTCTTTGGACGAAGTTATCAACAAACTGCATAGCTACGGGCTAGAATTAAGAACAGCAGATATTGAGCAAGCACAGTAATATATAATTATAAATTATAAATGGTTTGACTTAGTTAATCTTATATTTATACAATAATTTATAATTATTTTCGGAGAAAACTACAATGCAACACAAGAAATTAGGAAAACCTACCGACCAAAGAATGGCGATGCTGTACAATCAAGTTACATCATTGTTGTGGCACGGTCGTATTGAGACCACTATTGATAGGGCAAAAGAAGTATCTAAGCTAACAGAGAAGATACTTACTTTGGCAATCAACAATTATAAAGACACAGTCAAAAAAGTTGAAACCCGTCAAAATAAAAAAGGGCAAGATGTTAAGCTAGAAGTTATTAATGACGGTCCTAACAAATTGGCGGCACGCAGACGCATAATGGCTAAACTCCACGATGTGCAACTTGTCCGTGAAGAAAAAGAAACAAAAAC
>Ga0123355_10019164_pt1 | contig 10886 bp, 8 predicted proteins | sample TergutEmb28metaG_3_FD_89872 | JGI IMG/M metagenome (GOLD analysis project Ga0123355, IMG submission 89872) | Embiratermes neotenicus P1 segment gut microbial communities from Petit-Saut dam, French Guiana - Emb289 P1 | ecosystem: Host-associated > Arthropoda: Insects > Digestive system > Gut ...
ATGGACCGCTGGCCGGAACGTGTCCGGGTGATGCAGGAGAACTGGATCGGGCGGAGTGAGGGGGCGAGGCTCCATTTTGATCTGGTCGCCCCGATCGGGGATATCAACCGCGCCGAAGTCTATACGACACGTCCCGACACCCTGTTCGGCATGTCGTTCCTCGCACTTGCACCGGAACATCCGCTCGCCGCTGCGATCGCCACGAGAGATCCGAAGGCAGCGGCGTTCATTGCCGAATGCCGTCGCCTCGGCACCAGCGAGGCGGCGATCGAAGGCGCTGAGAAGCGTGGCTATGACACCGGGGTCCGGGTGCGTCATCCGTTCCTGAAGGGTGCGAGTTTTCCGGTCTGGATTGCCAACTTCGTACTGATGGAATACGGCGCCGGGGCAATCTTCGGGTGTCCGGCGCATGATCAGCGTGACCTCGACTTCGCGCGGAAGTACGGCCTCAGCGTAACGCCTGTCGTTCTGCCGCCGGGCGCCGATCCGGCGGCATTCGACGTGGGAAACGAGGCTTATGTCGGTGACGGGGCGATCTACAACTCTGATTTCATCGATGGCCTCGATGTCGGCGCAGCAAAACGGGCAGTCATCGCGGAGTTGGAACGCCGCGATATCGGCCGGGGCGTGGTGAATTGGCGGCTCCGCGACTGGGGCGTGTCGCGCCAGCGCTACTGGGGCTGCCCGATTCCGGTGATCTATTGCAAGACATGCGGTATTGTTCCGGTCCCTGATGCCGAGCTTCCGGTTGTGCTGCCCGATGACGTGGCGTTCGACCGGCCTGGCAACCCGCTCGACCACCACCCGACATGGAAGCATGTCGCCTGTCCGCAATGCGGTGCGCCGGCCCAGCGCGAGACCGACACGTTCGACACCTTCGTCGACAGTTCCTGGTATTTTGCGCGCTATTGCAGCCCGCATGCGAGCGTGGCGGTCGCGCGCGACGCAGTTGATTACTGGATGCCGGTCGATCAGTACATCGGCGGCATAGAGCATGCGATTCTGCATTTGCTCTATTCGCGGTTCTTCACCCGCGGGATGAAAGTGGCCGGTTACCTCTCGGTGGAGGAGCCGTTCGCCGGCCTGTTCACGCAGGGTATGGTGACGCACGAGAGCTACCGCGCCGCGGACGGGCGTTGGCTCTATCCCGAGGAAGTGGACAGGCAGCCCGACGGCTCCGTAGCGGAACGAGACAACGGCCGCCCGGTCACGATCGGCCGCGTCGAGGCGATGAGCAAATCGAAGCGCAACACCGTCGATCCGGGCGAAATCATTGCGCGTTACGGTGCCGATACCGCGCGCTGGTTCATCCTGTCCGACAATCCGCCCGAGCGCGACATGGAGTGGACCGAGGCTGGCGTCGCCGGCGCCCACCGTTTCATTCAGCGCCTTTTCCGCCTTGCCGAGGCGTTGGGCAGCGCGCCCGGTGCTTCCCCGGACGGCGCGCCCGGGGCGGGGGCCGGTCATCTACGGCGCGCAACGCACCGTACGATCACCACCGTTACCGAGGCGCTGGAGACATTTGCCTTCAACGTCGCGGTCGCCCGGCTGTACGAATTTGCCAACGCCATTGGCGAGGCTGAGCGTGTCCCGGACGAACCCGGTCTTGGCTGGGCGCGCCACGAAGCTCTGAGCGTGCTGTCGCGGCTGATCTCGCCAATGATGCCGCATCTGGCGGAAGAGCTGCACGCACGGCTCAATCCGGGAACGACCGGGCTTGTCACCGACCTTCCCTGGCCTGAGGCGGACCCTGCACTGCTTGCCGCCGAAACCGTTACCATCGCGGTGCAGGTCATGGGCAAGCTGCGCGGTACCATTGCCGTTCCGCCCGATGCGCGCGAGGAAGCCAACATCGCGGCTGCCAAGGCCGAGGCGAACGTCGCGCGGGCGCTTGAGGGCAAGCGTATCATCAAGGAGATCTACGTGCCCAACCGCATCGTCAATTTCGTGGTGGCGGGATGACGTCCGCCAGAGGCCTGTCGCGCCGGAGCGCGCTGAGCCTCGGCGCGTGCGCCGCCGTTTCGGGCTGCGGTTTCCAGCCGATTTATATGCGTACCGCCTCAGGCGAGCCGGGTCCCGCACAGCGCGACCTGGCAGCGGTCAACGTGGCAATCATCCCCGACCGCCCCGGCCAGCTGCTGCGCCAGGCGCTGCAGGCGCGGTTCGGCAGCGACGCCGGGGACGCGCCGGCCCGGTACAAGCTTGCCGTCAGCTATAGCGTCGCCGGCCAGGGCATCAACATCCTCCAGAGCAGCATCGCGACGCGCGTGCGCATGATTGGGACCGCGAACTGGACCCTGACAGCGGTGGACGGGGGCCCGGCGGTGACAAGCGGCAGCGCGAAGGCCGTCGACGGGTTCGACGTCCTCGACCAGCAATATTTCGCCGCCGACCTTTCGACGGAGCAAACCCAGAAGCGTCTCGCGTCCGAACTCGCCGATGAGATCACACTGCAGCTGGCCGTTTTCTTCCGCCGGCGCGCGGCGGTGGCGTCGCGCTGAGCACGGTGCAGCTCTCCGCGCAGCAGATCCCGGCTTTTCTGCACGATCCGGGCGCATGTCGCGTGGTGCTCCTCTATGGCGACGACAGCGGCATGATCAGCGAGCGAGCCGAGACCTTGGTGCGCTCTGTCGCCGGTTCGCTTGACGATCCGTTCCTGGTCGTTGAACTGACCCGGGACGGTCTGGACCGACTCTACGATGAGGCCGCGTCTTTAGCGCTGACAGGCGGCCGCCGCGTGGTGCGGCTGCGAGAGGCCACCGATTCGGTCACGAGCGTGGTCCAGGTGATCCTGCGCAGCCGGGCGACGGCTCTGGTGGTGATCGAAGGCGGCGGCATGCCGGCGCGTTCGCGCCTGCGCGCGCTGTTGGACGCCGCACCGGACGGCGTCGCGATCAGCTGCTATCCCGAGCAAGGCCGGACGCTGCAAGCGACGATCCGCGGTCGGCTGCAGGCTGGCGGCGTCGGCATCGATGCGGACGCACTCGGCTGGCTGACCACGCAGCTTGGCGCTGACCAGGCGTCGACATTCGCCGAACTCGACAAGCTGATCCTGTACGCCGGGCCGGACGGACGGATCGATCTCGCTGCCGCGATGGCCAGCGTCGGCGATCTCGCCGGTCTGTCGCTCGATGATGCTTTGTTCGCAGCGACTGAGGGCGATGTCGCCATGGCGGATCGCGCGCTGGAACTTGCGAGCGCCGAAGGCGCGACGCCGGTCAGTATATTGCGTGCCGCGCTGATGCATCTGCTGCGGCTCTATCGCGCGCGGCTCCTGGTGGACTCCGGCATGACCGCAGCCGAGGCGACGAAGGCGATGCGCCCGCCGATCTTCTTTCGCCGCACGGCAGCGTTCACCCGCGCGCTTGGCCTGTGGTCTGCGCCGGCGTTGAGGGCTGCGATGACGGGTCTCAGCCGCGCCGAGCGCAACTGCAAACGGACGGGCGCGCCGGACGAAGTCCTCGCGCAGAGCGCCCTTTTGACGCTGGCGAGGCGGGCAGCGAGAGCGGGCGGCTGGGGCGGCAGACCTATCCGCACCGGCGCTGAGTGAGCCCGGCCTGCAGCGGACGCCCGTCCTTGGGTCGGGCGTTCTCTCTACCATCCTCTTGCGACACTGCGAGGCGAAGAACAGGCGACGTGGCCCGGACCACGCCCGGCATGCGGCTGGCGCGACGGGCGCAGCTTGCTGGCACCGGGTGGTTGCCCAACACTCCTCGCCTCACCCGCGCACACGGAGCGACTGCCATGCCTGGTCTCCCGCTTTCCTCTCTCTCGGTCCTTGATCTCACCGCGCATCGCGCCGGGCCAACGGCGGTGCGTCAGCTCGCAGACTGGGGTGCCGACGTCATCAAGATCGAGCCGCCCGGCTCCGGCGGTGCCGATGCCACAGGCAGCACGCGCCACGGTTTCGATTTCCAGAACCTCCACCGCAACAAACGCAGCATGACGCTGAACCTGAAGGATGAAGCAGCGCATGCGGTCTTCATGAAGCTCGCGGCGCAGGCCGACGTGATTGTTGAGAACTACCGCTCCGATGTTAAGTACCGGCTGCGCGTTGATTACGACACTGTCGCGGCGATCAATCCGCGTATTGTCTACGGCAGCATCTCGGGATTCGGACAGAGCGGACCCGACGCGACGCGGCCCGGCGTGGATCAGATCGCGCAAGGCATGGGTGGCCTTATGTCGATCACCGGTCTGCCGGGCCAGGGGCCGGTGCGCGTTGGCATACCCATCGCCGATCTCACCTCTGGCATTTTTCTCTCGCAGGCCATCCTTCTGGCGCTGATGCAGCGGGCTGAGACCGGCAAGGGGCAGTGGGTTCATACGTCGCTGCTTGAGGCGGAAATTTTCATGCTGGATTTCCAGGCGTCGCGCTGGCTGATTGCGCACGAGGTGCCGGGCCAGGCCGGCAACGATCATCCGACGGGCATTCCAACCGGTGTCTTCCCAACCGCGGACGGCCACATCAACATTGCGGCGTCGGGCGATGCCTTGTGGACTCGCTTCTGCAGGGCAATCGGCTGGGAGGAAGCGCTCAATGAGCCGGACTACAAGTCGGGCGCGCTGCGATCGAAGAACCGCAAGGCGCTGAACGAACGGATCGGCGTAATCACGCGCACCCGCCCGAGCGCACATTGGCTGGCCGCGCTGAACCAGGCCGGCGTGCCTTGTGGGCCAATCAATCGCATCGATGCGGTGTTTGCCGAGCCGCAGACGAAGCACCTCGGGATCGCGCGGGGGGTGCATCATCCGATCCTGGGTGACATCGCAGTGGTCGGGCAGCCGTTCACGTTGACCGACGCGCCGCAGCCCGAGATGATGCGGGCAACGCCGGAACTCGGCGAACACACCAACGAGATCCTGGCCGGCCTGGGATACGACGCGGCGGCGATTGCGCGGTTGCGCGAACGCGGCGCGATCTAAGTGCCGATCGCCGCGAGGAGGTTTGCGTGGCTATTGTTTGGTCCGGCGCGCCCGGGCCACAACCAACCGCGGGCGTGACGCGATCCTATCGCTGCGATAGCATCACGCAGACCAACGCGAAGGAGGGAACGCATGGCTGGCAACGGCGCGATGATCATCGAACTCGACCGCAAGCGGATGACGGCGATGGCGCAGAAGGATATCGCCGCACTTCAGACATTGCTGTCGGACGATTTGGTCTACTGCCACTCCTCGGCGCGGCTTGACACCAAATCGAGCCTGATCGGTGCCATGCAGTCCGGCGCGACGGTCTACACCGGGGTCGATCCGTCGGACGTGAAGGCACAGGATCTTGGCGACGCGGTGGTCCTCACCGGAGTGGCGCGGATCCACGTCCTCTCGAACGGCAAGCCGAACGCGTTTTCCGTGCGCTTCACGGACGTGTATGCAAAGAAGGGCGCCGGCTGGCAGATGGTGACCTGGCAGTCGACGCGGCTGGCGGAGTAAGGCTCGCCCCTTCAGTCGAAGCCGATAAACCCGGGCGCCTGCCGCAACGGCGGCGCCTTCGTGAGCGCGGCAAGATCAGGTACAGGCCGCGCGGTGCGCGCATCGCCGGCCAGCATGCTTTCCAGTGCGGCGGCGACGGAGAGGACGAACGCGTCACCGCCGCGCGGGCCGACGATCTGCAAGCCGAACGGCATGCCGCTCTGGTCGAGGCCGACAGGCAAAGACACCGCCGGATGGCCGGGCAACGTCACCGCGTACGCCAGGGCCAGCCAATGAAAGTAAGTGCGGGTCGGATGGCCGTCTATCTCGGCGGGATAGAGCTCGCGCCAGGAGCGCGGACTGATGGTGATCGAGGGCGTCAGAATCACGTCGTAGGTCTGGAAGAACGTCTGCCAGCGACGGTAGAGCGCGGTCTGCAATGACTGCGCGCGTGCGACGTCGGCGGCGGTGTAGCGCAGCCCCTCCTCGACGTTTGCCTGCACGTTGGGGCCAACGTCCTCTGGGCGGCTGAGCACGAGGTCCCGCCTCGACGTAAGGAAATGCAGCGAGCGTAAGATCTCGAATGCCCCGTCGGCACCGGTGCAGTCGGGCGTGGTGTCATCGGCGCGGGCGAACACGTGACGGAACAGCGCTATCTTTTCGGCAAACACCGCGCGGATGTGGCGCTCGGTGGGGGCAAAGCCAAAATCCGCGGTCAGGGCCACGTTGAGGCGGGACAAATCGATCGATGTCGGCGCGGCAAAGTCTCCGGCGCAACGGATGCGGCGGCCGTACACGGTGCTGGCGAGCGGATCGGCAGCATCGTCGCCGACGATGCACGAAAGCAAGAGCATCGCGTCGGTCACCGTACGCGCCATGGGCCCGAGCACAGGCAGATCGCTCCAACCCTGATCGCGGCGCTCGCTGGGCACGAGGCCCGGGGTTGGACGGAAACCGACGATGCCGCAGAACGCGGCCGGGTTGCGCAGCGAGCCGCCGGTGTCGGAGCCGGTGCAGAGCGGCACCATGCCCGTTGCGAGCGCCACGGCCGAGCCTCCGGAGGAACCGGCGGCCGATTTCATCGGATCGAACGGATTGCCGGTCGCGCCATACACCCTGTTGCGCGTATTGGCACCCGCGCCGAACTCGGGCGTGTTGGTCTTGCCGAGCACGATGGCGCCTGCGGCGCGCACCGCGGCAACGAGTCGCTCGTCCTTGTCGGGTATGTGATCGCGGTAGACGACACTGCCGAATGTCGTGCGCAGCCCCGCCGTTTCCTGCAGGTCCTTGATGCCGATCGGCAGGCCATGCAACGGCGGCAACGGACGGCCGCCGGTGACGGCGGCATCCGCATCACGGGCGGCGGTCCGCGCGCGGTCGAAATCGCGCGCCGGCAGCGCATTCACCGCATGATCGACCGCTCCGATGCGGGCGATGCAGCTTTCCAGCAACTCGGACGGGGCGAGCCGCTTCTGGCCGATCAACCGGCGCGCTTCGACGGCTGTGAGGTCGCAAGGTTCAGGCATCGTCATCCAGCGTTTTCTGGGGCAAGGGAGGTGCCGTCGCGGGTGTCAGTACCCCAACGCCAGTCCGTCTTTGCGCGGCTCCGATCCCGCCAGCAGATGACCGCGGTCGCGGTCGATCCAGATCGCCTGACCCCCGCCGTGTGGGCGCTCCACCAGTTCCGGATCGTGACCCATGCGTGTCAGCTTCTCAACCGCATTCCTGGGGATACCGCGTTCGACCTGCAGCTTGCCACGCAACGGCAAGAGCCGCGGCAGATCCATCGCCTCCTGAATGTCGAGACCGAATTCCAACAGGTTGGTCAGGAACCACGAGTGACCCATTGGCTGATAGTGGCCGCCCATCACGCCGAATGGCATGACTGCTTGTCCGTCCTTCATGAGCATGCCGGGAATGATCGTGTGCATCGGCCGCTTGCGCGGGGCAATGCAGTTCGGATGCCCGCGTTCGACGCGGAAGCCGAAGCCTCGGTTCTGCAGCATGATGCCTGACCGCTCGGCCAGGATCGCGGAGCCGAAGCCCTCGAATAGGGAGTTGATGAAGCTGCAGGCATTGCCGTCGCGATCGACGACGCAGAGATAGACGGTGTCGCGGTGCGGCGGCAGCACGGTCTCGCCGGCCAGTGGCATCGCCGCCATCGCCTTGTCGTCCTGAATGAGCGAGCGCAATCCGCTCAGGTAATCCGCGCTCAGCAGCTTCTTCACCGGCACATCGACCTGCGACGGATCGGCGACGAACGCGTCACGATCGCGGTAGGCCAGCCGTGCCGCTTCCACGTGGCGGTGCATGCGCGTCACGCCGAGCGGGCCATCGGTCGCTGATGCCAACTCGCCGAGGATGCCGAGAATGATCAGGGCGACGATGCCCTGGCCGTTGGGGGGGCATTCGAACACGTCATAGCCGCGCCAGTGTAGACTGATCGGCTCGACGAAATTCGCAACGTTGAGGCCGGCGGCAAAATCCTCTTCGGTATGAAGGCCTCCTTTCTGACGCAGTGTCTTGACGATATCGGCGGCGATCGCGCCTTCATAGAAGGCCGTCGCACCATGCCGCGCGACCGCGCGCAGTGTCTCGGCCAATGCCGGTTGGGCGAAGAGATCGCCCGGATTGGGTGCGGCACCGCCCGGCAAGAAATGCTGCGCGCCGTTCTTGCGCAGCTTCGGCTCGAGGCGCTTCCAGTCCCACGCGACCTTCGGTGCCACCGGCCAGCCGTCGGCGGCGAAACGGATCGCCGGCTGCAACAGCTCCTCGAGGTCCTTGCGACCGTGCGCTTTGAGCAGCGTCTCCCAGGCACTGATCGCGCCGGGCACAGTGACTGCGTGGGCCGACGTGTTGTCGATCGCGTTGATGCCGGCCTTCTCGTACCAGTCGATCGTCGCGGCTGCTGGCGCGCGGCCTGAGCCGTTCAGCGCGATCACCTTGCCCGCCCGGGCCGGCGCGTAGAGGCAGAAGCAGTCGCCGCCAATGCCGGTGGATTGCGGCTCGATCACGCAGAGCACGGCGCAAGCGGCGACGGCCGCATCGAGCGCATTGCCGCCGGCGCGCAGGACATCGAGTGCGGTCAGCGTGGCGGCAGGCATGGAGGTCGCCGCCATGCCGTGGGTCGCGTAGACCGGACTGCGGCCCGGAAGGTGGTAGTCACGCATCGTCGCTGGCGCTCCCGTGCTTCGCTTGCAGGCCGCTGATCTGGCCGGGCGTCGGGTATCGCACATGGTGCAGGGCTGAACAAATGTAGCGGTCTGGCCGGCCCGTCCGGTGCGACCTACAGTGGCGCAACCTCGCTCACCGAACCAAAGGGGGTTTGGCCGATGGCCGACATTCTCGGACTGGGGGTGACGCATTCGCCTCCGCTGCTCGGAACCGACGAGAACATGGCGGGCATCGTCGCCCGCGTGATGCAAAGCCCGCGCACGCCACCCACGATGTCGGAACCGGCGAACTGGCCTCTGCCGATGCAGCATGAATGGGCCGAGCATCAGGCCGGACGGGCAGCGCCCGCGCATCGGGCTCGCCTGGTGCGGTCGTTTCGAGCCGTGCGCGAGGCGCTCGACCGCTTCAATCCGGATGTCGTGTTGATCTGGGGGGACGACCAGTACGAGAATTTCCGCGAGGACGGGGTATCGCAGTTCTGCGTCTTCGCCACCGACGAGATCGAGTCGCGGCCGTTCGCGCGGATGGGCCGTTCACCGAACGCGTGGGGCGAACCGTCCGATCGCGTCGTACGCACGGCAGGACATCGCGCGGCGGGGCGCTATCTGGCAACCGCGCTGATCGAACAAGGCTTCGATGTCAGCTACGCCTACGCGATGCGCCACGAGACGGGACTGCCGCATGCGTTCATCAATGCGCTGCTGCTGTTGGATTATAATCGGCGTGGTCTGCCGTGGCCGGTGCTGCCGTTCCATGTGAATTGTTATGGCACGTCGACGATCTCCAAGCGCGGCGCGTTTGCCCATCTGGACGGGACCGGTTCGGACGAGCCGGATCCGCCGGGGCCGACGGCGGCGCGCTGCTTCGCAATCGGCAGAGCAACCGCCCGCGCGTTGGCGGCGTCACCGTGGCGCATCGCCGTGGTGGCATCGTCGAGCTGGTCGCACGGATTCCTGGTAGGCAAACACCACTACCTCTACCCGGACATTGCTGCGGACCGCGCCCGCTTCGAGGAGTTGCGCGACGGGCAGTTCAAGCGGTGGAAAGAGCTGACAACGGCCGCGCTCGAGGATGCCGGGCAGCAGGAGCTGCTGAACTGGGTGTGCCTCGCCGGCGCAATGACAGAGCTGGGGCAGCGTCCGGTCTGGGCCGAGTTGGTGGAGACGCATATTTTCGCCGCGTGCAAGTGCTTCGCGGTGTTCGGCTGACCCTCGAGCACCGCGACGCGGCCAGCGCGAAATGCGGGTAGTGCGGTTCCACACGCAGCGCCCTTAGCTCGGCCGCCGCGGCGCCTCGCGTTGGTCTCCTTCACGGCCCCCCAGGGCCAGAGCGAGCGCCGGCGAGGTCAGCAGCCGGTTGAATTCGCCCACCGTCAGTGTCTCGGCTCGCCGCTCCGGATCGATCGCCGCAGCCCGCAGAAGCTCGTTGCCACCCATAAGCTTCAGCGCACTCCGCAGCATCTTGCGCCGCTGACCAAATGCGGCAGCGGTGAGCCGCTCCATGCGCGCGAACGTCGGCGCGTCCGGCTGCACGGCGTGTGGCGTCAGCGAGACGACCGCCGACGACACCTTCGGTGGCGGAACGAAAGCGGCGGCGGGCACGCGTAGCGCGATGTCGACGTCGCACGTCCATTGCGCCAGCACCGAGAGCCTGCCGTACGCTGCACTGGCCGGCGGTGCGCAGATCCGCTCGGCGACTTCCTGCTGGAACATCAGCGTCAGCCGCTCGAACGCGGCCGCCTGGCGAAGCAGCTTCACCAGGAGCGGCGAGGCAACATTGTACGGCAGGTTCGCCACGACCTGGCGTGGGGCCCCTGTGTGCGCCGCCAGGTCGAGTTGCATGGCGTCAGAAGCAAGGACGCTGAGGCGCGGATCGCTCGCCGCAAGCTCCTCGATCGCCGCCACCGCGCGCGGATCAATCTCTACGGCCGTGACGCTCAGCGGCTCTGCATCGAGCAGGGCACGTGTCAAACCGCCGGGCCCGGGACCAATCTCGATCACGTGCCGTCCGTGCAGGTCACCGGCCGCACGGACGATACGCGCGGTTAAGTTTGCATCCAGCAGGAAATGCTGTCCCAGCGAGCGCCGGGCATCGAGACCGTGGCGCGCGATCACGTCGCGCAACGGCGGACGATCGCTCACGCGCGATTGCTGATGCGGAGCTCGATCGTCGCCTTCCGGCGCAGAAGATGCATCAGTTGCTCCGACATCAATTCGACGCGCTGGTTCACCAACTGCGTCTTCACCTCGTCGGCAGTCGTCGCTGCCAGATTCTTCTGATCGCGCGAGCACACGATCACG
>Ga0123355_10019165_pt1 | contig 10886 bp, 2 predicted proteins | sample TergutEmb28metaG_3_FD_89872 | JGI IMG/M metagenome (GOLD analysis project Ga0123355, IMG submission 89872) | Embiratermes neotenicus P1 segment gut microbial communities from Petit-Saut dam, French Guiana - Emb289 P1 | ecosystem: Host-associated > Arthropoda: Insects > Digestive system > Gut ...
AAAAAAAAAAATTGCAATTACTTTGGAAGTAAGTAACTGATATCTACGGCGTGTACTGACAACCAGTAGTGAAGTGGTGAAATTTGAAACAACACGTGTGTATTAATTATACATAAAAATTTCAAAATGACCTTTCAGCTAAAAATTGTTCAGGAAAATGTAGCTCGAAAATCCTAATTAAGAGGCAGACCGTATCGTCAGCTTTGCTAACAGACTTAAAAATTCAATTACCGACTTTCCATCCCAAACACTTTCCTGATTCTGATGAAAATATTTAACTCGTCTTGGAACTCCTGAAGCAGATTAATTATTTTTAACTCTGTCAGCGTTGTGGAAGCGTTCAATTGTGACGACCTCCCTTCTGCTAGAAACTTTTCGAGATTCAGGAAGAATCTGCAGCTTCAAGGGAAAACTTTCCATTTTCCGAAGCCCTGGATAAAATTAATTTGTCTGTGCTCTTGCTACAAGTCTAGACATTATGTTAAAAGCATAACACTGATAACAAATCAGAGATTATTAGCTGCTTCATGAGGCGAAACGTTCGAGCAACGTGTCTAAAGGGGGAGGGGGTACATAAGAAACGTAGGCTAAATTGGTATAATAAAACAAATTAGATATACTAATTTCTCAAATTTATTTTTGGAATAAAACTCTGCATGTTTCGTAGAGTTCCTCTGTCCATCATCAGGTTTTATCACTGTACACATAGCAATGGTATGTGTCACAAAGGATTGTTGACAGCTTACTCGCAAGCTGTCAGAAAACCTCCATTTTGTTTTTGGAGGATGTGTGAAAAGAACGATTCCCAGCAGTTCAATGTATGAATCAAAGAACAGAGTGTCAATAGCCTCGACCCTCTGTACGTTTTGGCGTGAAACATTATATTACATAAGTAGATACCCTTTCAGTTTACTCCTGACTAGAGCACTGCACACACACACACACACACACAACCAGAATTAGTCCATCAATTCAATTTATATAATACAATATATCAAACTTTTTATAATGTTACATATTCCTATTATACTTCATACTTCATTGCAACCCAGAATTACATATGCAGCCACATTTTGCCAACGATTAGATTGTACCACAACGACATACTGCTATACTGTATTATATCAACTCAATAATTCATAACTTCAGCCGACACAACTTATAAGTTCCCGGAGAATGGTGTAAGAACACCGAAACATGTCGGAGTCATTTTAATATTAATTATATACTACTTCTACATGCATTTTTGTTATACTAATAAGCATCAATTAATCAAAACGCACGGTATATAAACATAAATATAAAAGAAATTATTAAAGTGAAAAGAAGGACAATCGAATTTTAAATTTAAAATACATATTTTAGCCCTTATATTGCCGCTGATAGTATGCTGCCCCCACATATTTGTGCGCTGTTTTACAGTTCATTCAAAGTTTCACTTTAAATTAATTGTAAAACAGTGCATGAATATGTGGGGGCGTTACAGAAAACAAATTTATCTTATTTTATGAGAAAATTTGTGGACTTCGAACTGATTTTTTAAAGTAGGTGCTTAATAAATTTGAGATTACTGTTTTGTGGAATACTGTGCCCTGCAGTTGGTAAATATACATAATAGTTTGGAAGGAATTTATGGCTTCTAACTTTATGGTAGAAGACTGAAAATGTAGGTTGGAGGTCTCTCCGAAGAATTTGTAACTGTCTGCAAATTCACACGGTGTCACAGTCCAGAAGAGAGTAATCGCAATGCTCAGTATGAAACTCAGGTGTTATGTAGTGCTTTGTTCTGCGTTTGTACGTAGAATGAAACAAGGTATCGTCAGAACAGGGATGAAGTGAAGCAGGTGGTGTGGCGGTGACATGGCTTGCATCTACAGTAATTTCACAACACTGTTCAACTACACAAATTATTTCATCCTGCGCGAATGTGAGTGACACAAGGCAGAGGATGTTGAAGGAAGCAGCCGTTATCAATTTTACTACCCTAATATTCGATGAGACTAAAAAACATTAAAGAAGAAATGTTTATTTTGTTACCCTGTTTTTGGGCCGAGATTCGAAACCGGCACTTTTCTAGCACAGATTAAAATTTATAAAACAGGTTAGGTCCGTCTTAAGGCTTGTTTCTGCCAAACAACTGTCACAACATGACGATTATATGTACCGTAATTAAACACGGATTAACATCGCGTTAGTAAATAAATACTAATAGTAAATACAACACATACTAAAAACAGTCTGGAATGTATGGCATTCAACAATTTTTCGTTAATTCGAGTTTAACTGAAGTTTAAACAATCGCCATTTATTGGCAGTTGTTTGGGGAGAAGTAAGCCTGAAGTCGGACCGAAATTCTCCCCGAAACGTATTATATTGTATTTCAGTATATACGGTGGAAAAAGTCCAAAACCTGTATGAGATCAAATTTCATATACCATACTAAATAGTAAATACCATATAGTGGGTGCAGCCAATCGAATATCCATATTACACATCTTTCCATTTTCATAACCAAATTTATTTGTCAAATTATTCGGGCATATTTACAAATTTGGATGGTGCTGACCCAACACTGAACCAAGGCTGGCCGATTGCAAATGAATCAGAGCAATGGAGAAAATGTCCAGCGCATTTTGTGAAATATTTATATTCCATATTCTGTGAGACATAAAATAAAACCACGAAAAATTGAATCAGGTTGTTCGTCCGAAAAATGTATAAATCTATCTACGAAACTATACGAATTAATTACAATTGGTAACCAACAAGATGCAACCGTTACGATTTATTTACTTCTAATCAGCTCTACGTGTTTCGGGCGATGTTTTATTCCATCATCAGGAGCCTATCACTATAATTACAGCTTCTGGTATTGTCCACCGATGTTGCTGCTGTCTGGTGTTGCGTACGCAACCCCAGCCGGCAGCAACAAGGGTGGACAGCTGTACTTACAGTGATATGCTCCTGATGATGGGCGAAAACATCGCCCAAACATGTAGAGCGGATTGGAAGTAAATATATCATAACGGTTGCATCTTGTTGGTTATCAATTGTAATTATACTAGCAATGCACAGAAACACGAACGTTAAATTTATACAAATTAATTTTGCAGAAATTCATCATATCAGCACTCAAAACTATGAAAATATGAGTTCTGACGAATAGGTTATAAAGTTTGCCATATGCATCCAGGTGTTCATTTATAAATATATCATCTTTTATGTTTCAGTAAATTGAAGAAACTTCAAAATGTTTTTGTGTTAATTCAATAAAATTTGCTGCACATTCCGAAGCAAAACCTTCGCTGTTTATCCGACATCAGTCCCATCGCTTAAGCAATACCACGTCTAAGTTCATAACACAATGCACCGAATGGAAGAAAGAACAAGAAGTATTCACATTTCATGTTCATCTTCTGACTGAATTAAAAATACAAGAAATTTAATAACGCCCCGTAATTTTGTTGTTTTATTTCTCTGATTGTGTTCCACTGAAACAAAACGCAACGCAGAATAAAGAATACAAAATCTGCTTCTTTGGATATATATTGGGAAGTTCAACCGATATAGAAAGTAGCATAATGTTTTTTTTTCTAAATATTTATCTCAGATTATGGGGTTTGCACATGTTTATGAATGGACTTTATATTGCATCTCCCCAATTTTGTGGGTCCAGCAGATGTAAGTGTAAAATTTTTCGGAAAATTCCATAGGGTAATATTAAAAGTTTCCACGTAATTGGACACTAAGAATTTGTTTTCTGGGTTACAGATCATAATTCCTTTCATTCTGGTAGGTATGTCGCATTGTGTCTGTGTTAAATGTGCATCACTTTGCGTTTAGAATTGAGACATTCTTGGAAAATGTAAAGGTAAGGCTTTGCCGTAACAAGTTACGTAGACACAGAGGGGTGAAGGAATGTTGGGCTTGCATCCTTCCTTTGACATTACACACCACCAGGACACCAGCGTTTTTGGCTTGAGTCCCAAGGAAATTCCTTGATACTCGTTTCTTTAGAGACTGAGCAGATTACAGAGCTACTGAATGCGGACAGAAGGAGTTGGTAACTTGAAAATTTCCAAGGACCCTACCGGAAATTGAACCAGGAACCTCTCATCTAGTAGCTCAATGCCTCAACTAAATGAACACTCGTCCCGGAAACTTTGTACCCACACAATATCCTCGTACGTACGTACGCACGCATTGAAGTACCAGTTTTAATATGAAGATCACATCAGCAGCTACGCCCTGAATAGTGACAGCTTTCATGAAATACTTTGTGGCCACACTGTTATCCTGAGGAAGGCAGCCTTTCTACCGGACTGTGGAACCGGCAGTTCCTGCAAAGCGGTAACCACCTTCCAAACATTTGTATCTTGAAGATGGAGGTACCTTTTTTCCTGGATGCCTTTTTAAACCCTACGAAACAAATCTACCCTGAATATGGACGCAGTAGGTTGTACAAAATATTGACAACTACCTATGAGACGACTTATGTTTCCACCTTGAAGATGGTAGCGGAAATTTCGTGATCGTTGCATCGTAGAACTGTCGTGTGTCGTAATGATAAAGATCATAGTGTCAAATACGTAACGGGCATAATAGAGCGGATATGCCTTCAGACGTTTGGTTCTGTCATTGCGGTAGATACGAACACCTCACCGAGCAAGGTGGTTCAAGCCGGAACTCGCCTGGTTTGTACTATAACATAACACTGAGGCGCGTTCGCGTGAGCATTGTTGCAGTGGAAAAGCAGTATATCTTAAAAATTAGAAGTGTGTGTCTGTATTGTTTCCTGAGTTACCCGGCATGCAGTCTTAATATTTTCTGCGTCCTGTTGTCTTGTCATCCGTGGCCTTACAGGTTCTGACACATTTGTCACCATTATGTCTCGGACTTGGGTCTGCGGCTGCTCGCTTGCTGGGATTGCGGGTTCGAATCCCTCCGGGAGCGTGTATGTCAGTCTCTTGTGTGTGTTGTGTGAGTTCTCTGTGACGAGCCGGTAACTCGTACAGAGGAGTTCTACTGAGTGTGGTGCGTATAATGAGTGTGATCTCGTAACCTCAACAATGAGGAGGCCTTGTCCATTATGGTTGTCGAGCCATGGAGAGAAAGTAAGTCGTAAAGCGCAAGATTATATATATATATATATATATTATTGAATGTAAAATATGTGTTTTGATTTTATTTGCCCTTTTGCCTGAAACATTTCCCATTCTAAGAATAATTCAGAGATACATTGTCATAAATGTCCGTAGGTCTTCATGCAAAGTACCCGCTATTCCTGTCAGATTTTAATGAAATTCGAATTTTCCCGACAGGTTTTAGAAAACTGTTCAAATATCAAATTTCATGAAAATCCTCCTGGTGGGAGCCAAGTTGTGCCAAGCGGATAGACGGACGGATTTAACGGAGCTTCTCACAGTTTTGCAAAAGTGCCCAAAAGTATGTTACGGCCAATTATTTCCTCATGATTTCAAGTTCACTACTACAACAATCCAGTCTCTCGATGCCAGTGAGTCTAATTTACAATTGAATGGCTGGAGCTGAAGGTCCGTACCTGAACATCGAAGTGCGAGATGTCACTTGACAGGAAACAAGAACTTTCACCGTAATCGCTCTGAGGACCTAAATTCCTTGGAGAATTACACGTAGGGTGGTCCGAGGTTAGAGACTAACCGGATCCAATAGATACAGCAGGACACGATTTCTAATCTTCATGTTTGCACCTTGCATCAATGGCAATTAAACACTTTATTATCCAACTAATGCACAATATATAATTCGTAGATATAATTAAAATTATAAAATGTTTAAAATTGCTCCAACATGTTTCGGATCACAGATGATCCATCGTCAGAGAATCTTATACAGTGTAATTTTAGCCAAGCATTGTATAAGGCTCCCTGAAGATGGATTCTCTGTGATCCGAAACATGTTGGAGCACTTTTAAACATTTTATAATTTTGATTGTATCTACGAATTATATATTAGTGCATTAGTTGGATAATAAAGTGTTTAACGATTTTTAATATTACTTTTACTTGATGAGGGCAACAGAGACAGCTTGCGAGATTCCATGTATATTAAGTATACCTCAGAAAATGGACGAATAATATTTTTATACGTATATGAACTATGTCTCATTTAAGGTACGAAATGAACTTTGAAATATTATTTAGATTAATTTGATATTTTACAGGTTACCGCTTAGCACGTGCTCATCAAGCGAGTGAGGCTGAATGTTCCACCGCAGGCAGCATGAGCGCAGTTCTTATGCACATTATTCAGTCGTGTACTGAACAGGAATATTTTGTAGGAAAAAATTGTATCTCTTATATTGGCAATACTAACGAATATTTCATGTGACTGTCAGTTCACCACATTCACCAGGAACACATTTTCCAATTCTCAGCTACCGCCGATAAATATTGACTGACACGCGACTGGAGTTTTCTCCCGACTTATCCATCAAAACTTTCTTAAACTCCTTCAATAACGATCTGTTTCTTTAAATGGGTTAATTCATTTTGCAAGCAGAGAGCCGTTTGTATGCAGAACGCTGTACTCAGACACACCATAATTAAATGCGGTTCTCTGAAAAGACTCACAACGGTAACTTTACGTAAGACATCCCCCTGTGATAAGAACACAGTAAGTAGAAGAATAAGAAGAGTCAATGAGAACGTGTGTGATGTTGCACTGTTTATTTTATTGCAACATGTTTCGGCATTGTAAAATACTTCAAGTAATATTATCAAATGGGGACCGCGGTAGCACAGTGCTTAAGGTGCTGTGCTACAAATCAGAAGGTCGTTGGTTCGATTCCAGATGGTGTCATTGGAATTTTTCATTGACATAATCCTTCCTATGGCTCTAGGGTCGACTCAGCCTCTAGCAGAAATGAGTACCAGGAGTATTTCCTGGGGGTAAAAGCGGCCAGTGCGTAAGGCTGACAACCTTACCACCATCCTGGGCCTTTGTCACGTAATCTGGGAGCCTTTAACTTCCTGGAAGTCTCTGGGCACCTCGGGCCTGTAATGGGACTGATTTATCTGAATATTATCAAATACAACACATTACAATATTTGTACTTGTATGTGTTTGAGGTCTAAATTTTACAGACCAATGTGTATTGTGGTGACCGAAACTGAATAATGACAGACTATGATGCCTTTCGACTGACATCACGCTTTGCGTTGATAGGGTGTTAGAGACACAACATGCAGCGTGGTTCTTTTGAATGATACAAGAATTAAACCACAAAAAATATTTACCATCTCCGAAAATACGAACAGCAACAAATGGCTTGCAGTCTGAAGATAGAGCGTCGGTTAAAATTGAATCAATTTTAGTAAAATATTGATTTGAGCTGACTTCCATTTCTTAGAGTAGTAAGTAAATGTAAAGGTAAAGTGATCCGTTACAGGGCCGCTGTGGCCCAGAGGGTGGGTAGAGGTATAGCTCTACTCTTCCATGACCGCGGCACTAGAAGGTGGTAAGTGGTCAGCAGCACGCCCCGGCTGCACTTTATCCGCGGGAAAGACCCGCTGCCCATTTTACAGGAGGCTGGGTGGGTTCCAAGGCCGCTCTGGACGGGCGGAAAATCTCGTCCCCATCGGGATTCGATCCCGGACCGTCCAGCCCGTAGTCAGTCGCTATACAGACTGAACTACCGGGCCCACAGAATAGTAAGTTGGCGTATGAAATAACAAACATATCTGTACATGTGTGTGTGTGTGTGCGTGTGCGTGTGCTTGTGTGTCTGTGTGTGTGTGTGCGCGTGTGTGTGTGTGCTTGCGTGCATATGTGTGTGTTTGTTTGTGTGTGTGTGTGTGCTTTCGTGCATATGTGTATGTCGCCTTTTAATTTACGGACCACTTTACCTATTTTCACTTAATTGTACTAAAACTCATGACCAGCACAATTACTTGCAATTAGTTGTAACAACATGACCAAAGGGCGGAATTGACAGGTGGTAACCACAGCAGCGTCACGTAATGTTGGACACTTGAATGAAGAATCGATAGCCTCAAAATGATATGCAAATTTTTTGACCTAATTTCTTCTTTTGTACAGTACGAATTAACGAAATGCGAACATTTTCGTGATATTTCAGTCTGTTGACGATAACCGAAGAATCGCTGCAAATAAACGTGCGGAATCTGATACTGAGGTAGGTTATAAACGTACATAAATTTACGTTTGTGTGTTTGTGTATTTATACTTGCAAACATGGCGTCGGTGAGATCCTTTGACGTTTGGTCCAACCAGACAGACTTAGAATCTGCACGCAGTAAACCTATTGCAAGAATCAAAGAGAAGGAAATATTATTGTCATAATTGTAAATAAGGAAGACTAAGATCTGTTAAGCCGATCCCAGTGGCCGCGCGATCTAAGGCTTGGGTCTGCAACCACTCGCTTGCTGGTACTGTGGGTTCGAATCCCGCCGGGGGCATTCACGTCTGTCTCTTATTAATGTTATGTGTTGTCAGGTAGAGGTTTCTGCGTCGGAGTGATCACTCGTCCTGAGGAGTTCTACCGTCTGTGGTGTGTCTGAGTGTGATCATATACCCTCGATAATGTGGAGACTTGCCCCACTAGGGGCTGTTGCACCATGGTAAAATAAAACCTCTTCGGAGGGAAATAGACTTCTTGCTTTGTAAGTTAAATATTGCCTGTTTGTTGCATTGTAACTGTAAGTGATTATTTATAGGAACAAATTCGCACAAACGTATTAAAATAATGAGGTTACTTTTATACGTTCTATATAATTTATAATGTTCTATCTTCATGCATGTACAAATTCGCCGTAATTTGTAAGCGAACTTAAACCTGAAATTATAATATTTTACACACTGTATTGCACATGCATTTCTTGACACAACTGTATGTAATTAATTCACGTTTTTCCTTTGCAGATTCTTGTTACATTACTATTGTTTTTTCCTGTATATGTATTGTTCGACATTTATAAGGCCTCTAAACAGGTCACGTACCGATTTTTCGGTTTCGTCTGAGCATTTTATCGGCATCAGTCAATAATATTGGACAGCAGACCGGCATTTCTTGCTGTCAAACTTGCTGCCCCACCTCAGTTCTGTTTACAGGCACCCGTGACACAATCATATTTACTTACACGTGCGTGTATTTTATAGCGGCTGAAGCGTGAAACTGACCAGTCATTTTGTGTTGATATCAAGGTTTATGATCCCTCTAACCCATGGGTGCACAAATATGTGTTTTGTTTAATTTACACAACCACTTTCGCAGACCTATATGCTCTGTCCTCATTTCTATTGTCTTCAAACATGTTTAGATATAATTATCATTTCCTTGGTCACCCTTCCAGTGTGAACACAGGACCAGCTTGTTTTCAGTGTCCCCTGTTCCTCACTCACTCTTTAATTTGTCTCGTTCCGCACCGATAACAAATTACTTCAGGGCACATTAAAATTATTCTCCATTTCCTTGTGCCTGTCGTGCTAGATGCAGCGGCTCCAATCGGTTTTGGATTGCACGCAGCTTGGAACTAATTTCTGTCTCCTTTATGAGAACACTTCTCCTCTTCTCGTACCAATTCCAGGGATGTTTCCCAATATCTCCTTCCTTAAACGTCTTCTATTGATTTTCGTTTTATTTCATTAGATTTTCGGCCAAATACTTCAAGCGGAGACACAATGCCTACAGCACTTGGGAGCACTCAGCGCCCTCGTTTTAACAGCCTCTAGCTACCGAACAGGGCTCCTGTTAAGCAGCTGTTCCTGTCAGGTTCATGGATCTGAAGCTTAGTGAAATCTTGCAGAAAAATGCGCTCAGAATCCCTGTCCCTCCCACGTACAGAGGGCCATTAATATAACAGCTGATCGATTTAAATTTGTACATTCATAATTATATTGCTTTCAGAGCAAGGGTTGCAATGTTACATAATTCTTGTGAGATTTGTTTTACGTGAAAAAGTATTATCCCTCTGCATACAATTAAATCGTCCCACTCCTCTACACAAGTTCAAAATGGTAGTCGTGCTTCTTTAATGGCCTTTTCCGAATCAGTTATGGTTTGTGCTTGCATTTCTTGAACCTACCAGGTGATGTCAGTGACTTGTAATGAATCGTTAAACTTTACGTGTTCTGTAGAAACTCTGTGTAACTTCTGCAAATACTCTTAATAAGCTTATATATTATCATCTTGTAATATCAACCTGCTCTCTGTTAATATGTATCCATTGTGATTTGAAAAAGAGGCCTATAAAACACAAAAAAAATAGTCCAAGAACATTATTGTGAAAACTATTAAATCGGTTTGTTGTTTTCAGGCTTTCACCGCCCAGTAAATGAGACCATTCTCTCTTCTGGGACGTTACGCAGCTTAAACTGATATTAGTTAACGACGGTTGGGACCGGCAGTTTGTCCCGAAACGTCGGTAACTATCAATGTGCCCTACGCAACGTCGCAGAAGAGCGAATATCTGAAACTTACTCGTTATGTTCCGGTATTCCTGCACTGAGAAGAACCGCACATTTATAAAAAAATAGTATCAAAATTCATGAAATTTATTTAATTATTTTTAATAAAGTTGTAATTAATGCAAGGAGGCAGGATCGGATAGTAGATGTCGCACACGTCGCCTACATTTGCTTGTGATTCATTTTGCTTTCCCAGATGATGCACAGCTGAGAACTTTCATCTCTCAAATTAGAAGGCAGAAATTAATTGACTTTTCGAGTCTGAATTTATGGCTTATCTTTCCTTAGTAAATTGCTTTAACGACTGAAGTTAAAGAGGAAAGTGAAAATCAACGGTCTCGCGAGGCACGTGTGTCTACGCTTGTCTCTACACTTGTGTCTACACTTGTGTCTACGCTTGTCTCTACACTTGTGTCTAC
>Ga0123355_10019167_pt1 | contig 10886 bp, 3 predicted proteins | sample TergutEmb28metaG_3_FD_89872 | JGI IMG/M metagenome (GOLD analysis project Ga0123355, IMG submission 89872) | Embiratermes neotenicus P1 segment gut microbial communities from Petit-Saut dam, French Guiana - Emb289 P1 | ecosystem: Host-associated > Arthropoda: Insects > Digestive system > Gut ...
ACGTACCCACACCGGACCGTCACTTACAGAGAGTAATATACGAGATGCTGTATTAATACACTTCGACCTCCTGATGATGAGCATAGGGTTGCTCGAAACATGTAGAGGATTATAATAATAAACCCTTTATATAACGTAATTGTGCGTCAAGTTGGTCATTTACCCATAGTTGTACCAGGATGTACGGGCAGCAAAAAACACGAACACTGGATTGGATTGTCGACGTTCAATTTTATTTCTCTAAAGAAGCCGTTACTTAAGCTTACACATGTTGGAGAGAATCCGGACACTTTGCATAGTCGTTGTGTTTTAAAATATTATAAACCATATTCTACATAACATATATAGTAACGTTTACGATTTAGGGGTGTAACAAATTCAAGTACACGGCTTAAAGGGTTGATTAATCATCGGCATTAAAACCGGTACCTAAAAAAATTTCCAACCTCCGTCATATTGATATTTTACATTTGTAATGTTATCTTAACCAGTTTCACATTAGCACACATCACTTCAAAACCTACGCCATGCGAGTGTCATCTCTTCTGACAAGGCTGTTCATGTGTCATGTTCTTATTATTGCTGGACATTAGACAACATGGGACTGGAATGTCCTCGCATGTTATGACGTTCATACCAAGTTTCGCAAATATCTGTCAACTACTTAAAAATTTGAAATTGGGGACATCCAGAAAGCATTATCTCCTATTGCTGCTTCGTCCACTTGTGTTCTTCTCTCTTCAGTTTTAGAAAAGGAATCGTTAATTAGCCTCTAAATAGCTAATTACAGCAGAAACATAAGCGTATTTACAAACTGTTTATGATCCTAGGATCTCTGATTTCTTGACGCCTTTTAAATGTCTTAAACGCTTATTACGACGTTGGAGCAGTGGTTATCACTGTGTGGTCCACGGAGCGCTGCGAGTCCGCGCGGCCTGGCCAGGGGAGCTGCGAAATTATTTTTGTCTTCTTATAAGTCAGAGTGGGTCGGGATAGCGCAGTCAAGTCGGTATACACAAGCTACGGGTTGGACAGTTCGGTATTCGAAACCCGGTGGTTGGAACAATTTCCGCACCAGTCAAGACCGGCCCTTGGGTTTACGCATCTGCCTATACAACGGGTATTTCCCGGGGATGAAGTGGCTGGGGCGTGGCATTGACCATCTATCTCCAACTACTGCCGAGATTAAAGCAAGAGTAGAGCTAACCTCTCCTCCCTCAATGTGCATTTATGGCATGCTGTACGGTGAAATTTCCTTTTGCTGTTATTATAAGTTAAGAACAGAAGCGAAAGAAAGAGTGTGCTGTGTACATGTACAACATTTTAGGAAGTTTGTCCACCAGGAAGCGGTATAATACAGAGTTTCTCAATCACGGGCCCGTGATTTGTACAAAAGGCGTCCCTGAGTTGAGTTAATCTTTCTCAGTATCAAATGAAAGCTTTTTCTTCGGGATTTTCCTAACCTTAGTTTTACTGTCATCAGAGCTACAAACACCACAGTTTTTTGTACTACATTTTTACAATGACTTAACGACTTTTTTTTATGGAATCTACATATGTTTGTTTTTTATAATAATCCGAAATGTACACGCTAACGAGGGTAAATAATTTTGGGGTGACGGTCCTCAGAAATAGGGAGAATTTGAAAGAGGTTCGCGGTACCAGAAAACTGAGGAACATTGTTGTCGATAGCATAAACCATCCGCTTAGCTGAATAAAATACTGGCACATAAATAAGCAGTGTATATTAGTAGATAGGCGCTAACAGTTTGGAGGAACCACACGCCGAAATTTTCTACACACAAGATGAAGGCAGCATTTTCCTCTGAATCACTGGTACCTACCAATCTGGCGGCGTCACATCTGAGAAGAAATGAGTCCCCATACTCACTGTCATGCGAGTTTCACACCTTGTCACAGTAACCGTTTATGGCAGGTTTACTCAAATTTATAGGGTGCAGGAAACTATATTCAAATTTGGTCTGTATACAGGCAACATAAAATTTAATATACGGAGTAAAGAATGAAAAATGCACTATAATTTTGTGTATGGTTATACCCGTGCCTTTACAAACGTCATGTGAGATAAAGCTATGCTGATAACACTTGAAAACTTTTATAAAGTGAAATTACTATTTGCATAGGGTGTTGCTAATTTTAACGCACCTTTACGAAATGAACTAATGTATGTCACCACAAGCAAGCAGCTCATAGGTTTTTAGAATTGCTTCGGCGTTCTATTACGACTTTACCAGGGAAAGGGAACAAGATCTTTTCTCATTTCAAAATTCACCGCGGATTTTGTCGTGGGCAACAGGTTTTCCGCGAGCTACCGGTTCAGCGAGCCTAGTCTATGGCAAGGCTACACTACGCTCTGTCCTGCGACTACAAAACCTTCGTTTGAAGTCATTTTGTTTCACTCCTATACCCACATAAAAATGTCCTATCTAACTCTTTTGCCTATGTGCCATCCTACACGGCGTCACACCCCAAAATAGCGCAACTTTTGATCAGAATGTTGGTTGAAAGTAACAACTGTGTATACGGGCTTAGAAGGGAGGACATATTAATAGATATAACATGGATCTTAAAAGGCACGTTATAAAAACCTGGCCTGGATTCTACGTTTCAGGATAGCGACTACAGACAGAATGTATGTGAGCCAGTTACTCAGTAAAGATGGACGCAGCGTGTAACTTCGTAACCGACGTACCGTAATTACCTATCGAAGCGTACGGTGTCATGTACGTTAACAGAGTGGTCTAACCAATAGCTCATGTGAACCTCAAACCTCACAATAAAACCGTTATCACATTAAGGCCCAAATAATTGTGTTCTGTGATTGAAATTTCGATATTTATTTAACAACGGGGCCAGGGTAGCATAGCTGTTATGGGCTGGATGACCGAGGAATCATGGTTCGATTCACGGCAAGGCCAAAAACCTTTTAATTTTCTCTTCTGTAATGCGTCAAGAACAGATCCGTTGCCTAACAACTTCCTATTCAATGGGCACCCCTGAGGGTAACGAAGCCGACAACTCGCCATCCGGTGTCGTGGGTAATAATTAATGGAGTTATACATCCACTGCTTCCTGTCTTCACGGCATGTAGAGAAGAGAAGTTTAATTATATTCAATAACGGAGCGTTGTTTGAATTATTCTAACGTTGAAGAATAAAATCCAACTAGATGCCACTTATTACTTCATTATGCTTATGTTAGACTCAACATGTTTCGGGCACCATTATTCCCATCATCAGGAGCTCACGACGATAGCGTTGGTTACCACATAGGCCGTCTGGTTCTCGAGTTGCTGGGCAGCAACTCGAGAACCACACGGCCTATGTGGTAACCAACGCTATTTTCGTGAGCTCCTGATGATGGGCATAATGGTGCCCGAAACATGTTGAGCCTAACATAAGCATAATGAAGTAATAAGTGGCATCTAGTTGGATTTTATTCTTCAGTTATCAAGAAGATGCACGGTACAATACACATCAAATTTATTCTAACATTATTTATCCGTGACATTTTTACCGGTACAATTACTGGCTTATGCCGTCGAATCTGATAACGTGTTAAAGGACGGGGAGGCGGAGACGGCAAAGACATTGTCGTAGCGTCTTGAGACAAAATACTGGCGTTGGAAAACCTTTAACGAAGATTATCGGTGATCTGGCTGAGTTTGGAAGCGGAATTATTTTTTCTGAAAACCAACCAATTTCTAAACTTCTTGAATGGAATACTGTAGAAAACCACGTAAAATATTATTTTCGATAGCTGGTCTACCTATATAGATTTGAACCTAGGAACTCCCAGATACGAAACAAGACAACCGCTCTACACCTTTCTAAAAAAAAAAAAAAATGCAATAGCATCCGTGACATTTTAATTACAAAAATAAACACTTTTTCAACCGATAAATGCCATTAAGAGTACACTAATTCCAAACCTCTTATTGATTTAATGGCTTTTAGAATCATTTTGAAAATTTAATGCTCTTTCACATTACACTGGACATGCGTGAACGTACAGCGCCAAGTTAAAGAAAAAAATTATGGTTTTATGTAGGGGTTTAGGCGTGTCCTTATTGATAAAGGTTAATTTATCCCTGTCAAGCTACACAGGACCAATATTTCAAATGAAGGTTAACCAGACACTGAGTTACAAATGGTCGTTGTAAATAATGGTTATATAGCCCGCAAACGATGCCTCAAGCCATTCAAAACACATTTTATTAATGCCGTCAGTTGTGACTGCTGGCAGAGCTGGCACTGACCACCATTGAAGTAACGAGGAGAGGTACTAACGGAGACCGGCCTGAATTTATCGATGACAGTTGTAAATAGGCTCATCCTTACATAAGATTTGGATTCCCACTTCACAGAAAACAGAGTATCTTACCACTAAACTGTACTAATCCTTCTATATTGTGTAGGGGAAAGGTTGTCGTTGTTGTAGAAATTAAAAGGAACACAGAAGCTTAGATGATTAAGCAATCATCCTAACTTTATGGATCACATAGTTCATGATCACTCTTATACGAGTTCTCAGGTTGTCAGTTGTGTGGACCAGACGAAACTTGTGTCCAGCCTCACACCATGTTTAAGATCAACTCCCCCCCCCCAATCGAAACCGAAGTCTCCGAACTGGTCTTCTTCAGGTTCCCAGCTAATCTAATACACGAATTTCAGAGCTATTCCCAATCATCTGTTTTCGCTACACAAGTCACTGTCCTTCATTTTATCACCATTATGATATTTGGTCAAGGAATATAAACATATTATGTTCTCTTTTACGCAACAACCTTCGTCCTCTTATTTAATCTTCTTTCTTAGTGCCAAAAATATCGTCTCATAATTCTTTGACATAAAGAATTCCAAGGTCTTCCTTCAGGGTGAGTTTCAAGTTTCATATTTGTGCCAAACAACAGGCAAAATTATATTTTTAATCTGTATGCTTTTAGGTAGAAGATGTCAAAAGAAGTATTCTTTAGAAAATGGGATAAGATAAAGGATTCCTCTACTTTAACCTTCTCTTGATCTTGCTGGCGTATGTACTCACTGAAAACCAACGTTCTGCTTAACTGCATAGATGATCAATTTCTACATCACAGTCACACTGACTGTTCTTGGTCATTTCAAAGACCAAACAATAAATCGTGCAGACCAAAGAGTAAATCGTGTTTATGGAATTAATCCGTGTTTTTTGTGAGAAACTTACGAAACTCGTAAATACACTTTGTGACAAAATGCGTATAATATTATTGTTAGAGCTGTGGGACATTTATTTACTACTGTCCCAGACGGGGTAATGGCATTAAGATACCAATTTATATTTCGTCACTCACCAAATAAATCACACAATTAATAAATCAAAATATTTCCACTTCATACTTTTCTAATTTTGAGTTTAACACCTTTCTTTGGACCTAGTGTTTTGCCACTGGACTATTCCACTCCAGTATACAAATAATCCTGAAACTCACAACAGTAGCCACCTAGTTACTTCGGTTGCATCTTAAACGATAATATAAAGTTTCATTTGAAGGACGCTTGTACAGAGTGACATTAAACTTAAGAATGATTCGGAGATAACCGAATTTCGCTACATGTGTTGGCTTCCAAACATTGCGGAAAACATAACAAGAAGAAGAATTCGCTAGGGCAACCATTTCATGATATTTATTCTTCAAATAAATTTGAAATCTCTCGATATCTCCTTTTCCGACTTCTTCAACGTAACGTAAGATTTGGTAGAAGTTTCTATAAGTTGTTTAAACGACATCATCTCCCAGAAGCCCCTAACGGTTGTGATGGTCACCCAGCCCTCCTATTCAATGAGCGCCGGGCAATATATCGCATGGTGTAAAGAGGTTAGTGCAGGAATCTGTCCGCTACCCTACATCCAGTGCCATAGTTAAGATTGAGTGGGAGCTAGACCTCCATACCCCCTATAAGCTTCAACTGCGTGTGTAGGGGAAACTTTACTGTCTTACTTTATCAGCACTAGAAGTTATTTACTATCTCTTAATCTGACTAGAAAGACAGAAAGATATATATATATATATATATAAAAGAAAAAACCACAGGATAAGCTCGGCTGGATTGTTCAGCGGCTCCTAAATACGAATCAAGATATTTGGTGTTACAAATTTTATACGGCAATGAGTGTACATCAAAATGAAAGTTGTGTAACATGAATGATTGTTCACAGTATTAAAAAATGGTATCATGTAACATTAATTTCTCATGAAACATAAATCTAATATCACGAGAGAGCAGAGAGAGATAGAGAGATAGAGAGAGATGAAAGACACTGGCTTATCCGCTTCAAATAGCTACAGCATAGTTTCCTGCATGATGTATGGGATAGAGACAGGGAACATGAATAATTTAATGTTGCGCGATGTAATGGTACATCACACAGACCCTCTCTGTTTCTCACGTTGAACAAGCTGATGGGTTGGAGATGTAATCTGGGAAGCATCACCAGCAACTTGTGTCCCGATGCCTACCTGCCCCTTTGCCACTCCGTTAGGGTCATAAAGTTACCAGCAGACAGAACTAGTAATCGCTCTATTGGACCTGCAATTACTGCAGCAGTGGGGGGGCCACCAACACCTCTTAACACGACAACGCCCGCTCAGACAAGAGTTGAAAAAAATATTAACAATGCTTACATATGTATAAAACGTGTGTACGTATACCCCGCTGCTAATTGAAATGGCAACAATCTCTTTACGTGTCCTTACGTAGAAGGCACTTCTTCGCCCTGTAATTAGACTTAACATGTAAAACTCAAGTACCTTCACCGGAACCACACTTAGTAACTTACTTTCAGCATTTACGTAAACTTGAGTACAAATTTCCAAAATCTTACTTTAACCTTTCAAAGCCAACCGGTTACTATAAGTACCATCAGGTTTAACATTTCAAAATTCTGCATGTTGATTACTTTGGTGTCATGTGTTTTGCATGGCTGTCACAAGAAACAGTAATTTCTGGCTTATAGCCCATTAATAGATTGGTTTTTATAACCGAAGTGGAGAGTGTTTACTGCGCGGTACGTCCTGAGTCCTTATATAAAACAGATACATTTCGTCCTTCAAGGGTTAATTGTAAGAACTTCTTTTCTTAACCGCCAAATAAGCCAGTGGTAGCCGGAATAGATCAGTGAGTGTGGTGATGAAGCTGGACACAACGGCTTAAGGACAGGGTTCGATTTCTGCAGAGATTCTTCTTTTCGTCGAAACACGCAGACCGAATCCGGGGCGAAGTCAGCCTCATATACCATAGGTAACAGGATGGAGTTGCCGGGACGTATAGCAATCCACTCATCTCCAACTAGTGTCGAGGATAAAAATTCGTGGATATATACCTCCACGTCATCTATATTCGTAACGTAGTGCTTAATAAGAAAAGGGGGGGGAATAGCTTTTACTCACAAGCATGCCTGTTTTCTGAAATATTAGTTCTCGTAGATTGTTAAAAAGGTTACCGACGTTACAAGGAAGATATCTGCCTCCATCTTCAGGGTAGTCCATTTTCTTGGATTACACCGAAATCGGAGGCTACTAATTACCACTAATTGCGTTCAATTCCACAAGACTTAAGTCTACGTCTACACCGCTGCGACATCGTCATGTGCTTTGTCTTTTCCTTCCACACTCTGTCCAGTACTTTAATCGATCTGATCACCCATAAGTCTCAAATGACGTTTTATTTTTTCTTACTAATATAACTTCAACGTCATGGTTTATATTTTCTATATGGGTGTATGAGAAATAAAATAATTAACATGTGAAAAGGAAAACTGAATAAATAGAACACTTGGAAGACGCTGGAGTGTATATATATAAGTAATTTTTGTTTCAAACAAATTGGTTACGAAATATTAGACTGGATTCAGCTGGTCAAGGAAGGGTTCGGTTGGTAGGTTTCAACACGCTAATAAGCTTTATACAGGGCGTTTCATAATTTACTCCGGGATTACAAAAATTTATCATAAGAGAACCGTAGGACACGTATTTACGAAACCTGTACAAATAGGAGGAACAAATCAAATTTTTTTCCCAGTATGTCGTTTTTCATCGTAGTTCACATTTCTGCCGCTAGGCGATGCGAGTGTATGTAGTGAGAAAATGGCCGCTCCGGGGGAGAAGTCGTTTTGTGTGGTGGAATATCACACGAGTAAGCCTGTGGTTATTGTGCAACTTGCATTTCGTGCAAAGTATTTGTCCCACCATTGCCACGTGATCTCGCTGACCTAAAGGCACGGATCATTGGAACAGTGAAGCATATCGATGCATCCATGTTGACGCGTGTGCGGCAAGAACTTGAATATCGAATCGATGTGTGCCGTGTCACCCTTGGTGCGCACATCGAACATCTCTAGTTGTCAAAAAAAAAAACTTTTTCAGTTTTCCTGTGGCTGTGAACAATTCCATTAAGGTAGGTCCTTTGGTTTTCTTGTTTTAAATGCTTGTAATCACGGAGAACATTATGAAACGCCCTGTATTTCCGTATTAAGAAAATAAATTTCTGATCACCTAAGCAACTATCGGCTTCTGAAGAACCTTAATGTTTTATTTTATAAATAATGCATAATGGTGTATTAACAAGCAAACAACTCAGCCGATCGACCATTAAGTGCTCAACAAGTACTGCAATTTGTGTGCAAGGCAGTGCTAATCTGCTGCTGCAGATATGCTGTTGGGTGGCAAGCAGATGCTGAAAGTACGAAGCTGATGACTGGAAGAAACTCGACCTGACGGCTGTCATGTTCAGTAAAGAAAATGGTCTTCTTTTTAAGGCCTAACTCCATCGATTTCGCATGTGAAGCTGCTTGAAATATTGCCTTTGTGATAGGCAATGAAAATGCTAATGGACTATCGAGATTCCGGCGGACCAGATGGGTATATTGGGGCTGTAGATGCGTAAGAGTAGTCCTTCTTGAACTACGCCTTATTCATTTATGTGTAAACCGGCATCTGACTTGCCGTCCATCCACACACATAGATTAATTAAGCCTTTAAGGACACATTTGTCGATCTCAGTGGCCGCGCGGTCTAAGGAGTGGGTCTGCGGCCGCTCGCTTGCTGGGATTTCGGGTTCGAATCCTGTCGGGGGTATGGAAGTCTGTCTACTTTGAGTGCTGTGTGTTGTCAGGTGCCTGTGCGACGAGCTGATCATTGGTACAGAGGAGTTCTACCGAGTTTGGTGAGGAAACCCTGACCCACTAGGGGTTGACGCACAATGAAAAGAGAATTTAACTGTCTCTCTGCCTGCCTGTCTACTATCTATCTATATCAGTTTGCTTTCCTTCTCCGTGCTATATGTTCAGCCCATCACCAATTATGAAGTTTATTTTTGTGTAATATAGTATATTACTCACGATACAACAATAACAAAAACGATTACGACAATGATGATGATGATGATAATAAAGTTGTCGCCGGTGTCGTGACACCGTGTCGTTCTGAACGTGCAGAAAAAATTTGACCATGTTCCTCCGAAATGTCGATCTCCACCGAAAAACTATAGTGTCCGAAATCAGAATACCACATTTTTAACGACAACCACAACGCGGTGAGTAGACGGAATTACGTCTCTTACTGCGAGCTAGTACGTTTGTGACAGGAAATTAGAAGGATTTGGAACAGCTGTTTCCGTGTATGTACACTAAAGCCAACAATAACACAAACCTATCGCCAAGTCAATGGTAGTCCTTTCACAAATGAAATGGACCGACATTTTCAATGAACCATTCTGTACACGCAGCTCCCTTTGGAATAAACCTACTACAGTTTTGTAATTACAAAATTTAAGGTACGGTGAACCCCACCTCTATCTGCGAGAGAATAAATCACACCTGTTATCCAGCATCTAATAGCATTTGTATGGACGTTCATCATGCGTTGTTTAGGGTCTCGTTAGTATTGTGCAGTTGGCCTGAGTGTAGGGCCTGGCGGGTTAAGTCCACCCGCACGACTCACCTCCTGCCGTAGCCAAAAACAACCTTAACTCTCCGCATGTCGTAAGCTCATATTAGACCCAAACAGTAATAATTATTCTTCCCTACGGATTTATTTCTTTGCTCATCGCTATTGCAATACAGACATTGAAATTAAGGCACTAAAATGTGGGCTCCCTCAAGTAATTAAAAAGAACTGGACAAAATATTGCGAAGTGCAGCCATACACTCTACTACAACAGCCACACGTTTACCGTGCAAATCGCTACAGAGCGAATATGTAATGGCTAGTCGTTGGATGAGAGTTTCATTCCATATATGGGAAAGAGACCTTTCTCTTCGGCACATGGTGCCACCCTAGTCTCGTGTAAAATAAATGCTGGCGGGCCGTTTCCCGAGACTAAATCAACCGGGGCGAGAAGCTGACACTCTCCTCCATTCAGTACCCATGTTTAAAATGCGGGGATCATAACTCCACTGCCCCAGAGGTCTTCATGACACGGTGCTTATTTATGCATCGGGAGAAAAATTAAGGCCAAAGTCTATAACAATTTTGGACACAAAGCAGGAAATACATGCTTTATGTTAAGACACTTTATTATGCAACAGATGCACAAATATATAATTCGTAGATACAATTAAAATTATTATTAAATAATTAAAATATTTAAAATTGCTCCAACATGTTTCCGATCACAAGGGATCCATCATCAGGGAGCTCTACACAGTGCTTGGCTAAAATTACAGTAATGGTTCTATCTAGTCCGTTGATATGGACGTAGTCGGTGTTGTGGCAGCATATTTGCCTGTGGTGCGTGTGTGTACTGCACAGTCTAGAGAGGCACTGTGTGTGTACTGCACAGTCTAGAGAGGCACTGTGTGTGTACTGCACAGTCTAGAGAGGCACTGTG
>Ga0123355_10019168_pt1 | contig 10886 bp, 13 predicted proteins | sample TergutEmb28metaG_3_FD_89872 | JGI IMG/M metagenome (GOLD analysis project Ga0123355, IMG submission 89872) | Embiratermes neotenicus P1 segment gut microbial communities from Petit-Saut dam, French Guiana - Emb289 P1 | ecosystem: Host-associated > Arthropoda: Insects > Digestive system > Gut ...
AGACCAGAGAACCTAAATTTAGACAAAAATTTATTTTCATGCGCCAAACCAATCTCACAGATATATCACTGAGCAAACCGAAAGTAATTTCTGTTTAAAATCACAAGAAATAGAATGCCGTGTGCATTGGGAAGTTTTTCTGCCAACATACCAGCGACTGTTGATTTTCCTGTTCCACTATGACCAGACACCGTAATTATGCTAATTTGATTCATGTTATTTCCTCCTATGCGCCATTACAGGCGATTATAATCAATAGCCAATACTTAGCATGATTTACTTTCATATTGCGAACATGGGTCTTTTACTAAATGCAGAAACATGGTCTTGCAAATATTTTTGTGCGAAAATTACAAAGGTAAAAGCAAATCACCACATCCCATTGTTATTTTTTGACATAAATAATCGACTATTCTCGCCAAGTAATCATCGTAGGTATTGTAAACCAAATAATTTACATTAGTTGCTTTTTTCATTATATCACACAATGCCGCTTCTCTAAAAATTCCAGCATTTTCATATTCTGACATTGGAATTTGTGGGTGATGTGGTCGTGACATCAGCCTCTGATTCCTTTCCACTTTTGGGGCATCAATCATAATTCTATATTGTGCCTTATTCCATACTTGTAACCTAGCCAAAGCCCCCCATTCAATTATGATATACTGAATACTTGAGTTTTCTGTTGTTATTGTTGCAATATTTTTTAACAATTGCTCATTAACATATGGGTGTATTAGTTCAATATATTCACAAAATGGAGTAGCACCACTATTAACACCTTTGCTCAGACAAAATGCAGGATTGTTTGAATCGAAGCTCATTTTAAATATTGATTCGAATTCAGACGTATATTTCAATGTCGAAGAAATCAAGTGTACATCTCCAGCAATAACAATAGCGTCCTGTAAGGTGGCTTCTAACATTCTTGATATAGTTGTCTTACCAGTACCACAAAAACCAGTTACAGCAATTAAACAAATCGACTTATCCACACAAGTCCACCTTCTCTTGCAATTTAATCCATGTTTGACTGTAAACTCTGCAAACCTAGAAGAGATTCTGTTTTTAGTATATCTTCTAGGGTGTCTATATCCCACAAATCATCAATCTTCATTTCAGAGACATTATGTCTTTCGATATAATAATTCATAAATTCGGAAAAGCTATAATTTTCAGAATCTAAAAATTTTTTTATCATATAAAATGGATTTTTGAACCAAAGATAAATCATGCCTCCCGATTTCATAGTACAGTTATTTGCATGTTCATTTTGAATTTCAGATTTATTCCACCTTACGATTTTATTGTTTCTAATTAACAAAGGCTTTTCAAAGGGAATAGAAGGAGTGTCCACGGTTTGAATCAGCAAATCGCAATATTGCGTCCGTTCAACAGTTTTAGATGTCATCATTTTTATGAAATCTTCTTTTTTTACAATTATATCTGCGAAAAGCAGTAAAAATGGAGCATTAACAACACTTTCTGCATAATAGAGTGATGAAAGACCACCTTTTTGATGTGTATCTTCAACAAAATTCAAGGTGTCATAGAATGGTTTGTTAATATTTTTCAGATTTAATACGTCGGCAGATGTTGAATGGTAGATAATAAAAATATTTTCAATCCCATAGGCGATTAATGCATCCAGAGCATATGAAATTAGCGGCTTTCCAAATACAGGAGTCATAGGCTTCGAGTAACCGCTGTCCAAAGTGCATAAACGGCTACCTTTCCCTGCTGCTAATAAGACAGCATTTTTAATTTCAATATTTCGGTTCATTGTGTCACCAAATCATTACTATCCAATATATCATCAATTTGCTGGAAAAGGCACTCTAAAGTCGAGTTATTGTTTATAACAATAAAATTAAATACTTTAGACATGTTTTCGATATACTTAATTTCGGACTCTACAACGATTGAATATTCATCTATCGTAACAGGATCTCTATTATCCATTCTTTCTTTAGACCATGCGAAAGCAGTTGGAATTTCGGTTTTAATTACTATATTGATTAGTTTTTTATGTTTAGACTGAATCGCTTTCAACAACTCTATATCCCGTAAACCGCAAAGAACAAAACCTTTAACATCTGAATTATACATCGAATACAATTCTTCTAATAGACTTGACGCGACAGTATCCACACCAGCCTTCTTTGTTGCGTCTATCAATTCAGGTATCCACATCAGGCGCGGGACATTTCGTTTTCTGAAGTCCATATTCAAAAGATGATACACATATCGAGGTACTTCAATGCCTACAAAATTTTTGGTGCGCAAATATTCGCAAACAGTAGTTTTTCCAGAGGACAATGGTGCGGCTAAAACGACAATTGGTAGATGCATAATTTAGATCCCCCTCACTTTACAAATCAAACATACATGCGTAAATGTCAATAGTTTTATCATCAAACAAGCCATGTGCATACATGGTACACACTACTGAATGTTCGGTGAATTTTAATAAATTATAACTTAAATATGTGTCTATTGGTTCAATGCCAGTAACTTTTCCAGTTGAAGAGCCACATGCTATAATCATTATCCCGTCACTTTCATCAATAAATGGTACATGTCGGTGTCCATGAAGAATCAATTTCACTTTTTTCTCATAGAGCCATTCTATAAAAACTTTTGAATCACGTAGTTTGTATACGACATTGCGAACATCAAGTGGAATTAACTTTTTATGCCATTTACTTTCTTGTTGCGATGGATTAGGAATAGCTTTGATGTTATGGTGTAAAATCGCTACCATTTTGTATCCTTCAATTCCATTAATAGAAGATAACTTATTGTCCATTGCAATCAACTGTTGAGTACCAATCTCTCCATCCTTAAAATTGTTATTCGTGTTGGAGTTAAACAACAAAAACACTAACTTTGCATGTTCATTTATTACAATTTTAGGGAAATCTTCGCACCAAGATTTGAATAGATAATCTTGGTGTTCGAGAATGACCCTAGTAAAGTTTGCATCATGATTTCCCGGAACTGCAAGACGATAGCTTTTGTTGCTAATATATTCAGACATATATTCACTAAAATTTGAAAAAACAGAAACATCTTGAATACTGGGAACTTGCACTGCATCTCCTGTCATTACAAAATCAAGAGTAAAATCGTTGTTTTCATTTGAAATACACTCAATTTGCTTATTGATTAGTGTTCTTAATATATGTTCAGCTAAAGGAATGCTTTGGGCTTCGAGATGAAAATCGCTTAGATGAAAATAGTAATGCGAAAACATCCAATTATTTCTGCTTTTAATCCACTCTTTCAATTTTTCAAATGAATTGTCAGATGTCTTGCAAGCCAGAGTATAAACCTCATAAAGTTCGCATTCGCTTTCAATAGGTACAAAAACAAAGTTACTATTATTATCCCAAAATAAAACTGCAGACCACATATCAATATGTCTCAATGCAACATCAAGATATGGAAATGCATCATAAACAACTAAGCTATTTTTTTCAAGTCTTTTTGTGGGTTGAATGATAAGGCAATGCTCATTAGGAAAACCATGAATCAGTTTTTGCAGGGTTTTACTGCAAGTCATAAATGAATCTTCAGTATCACTTGTGTTCTTCAACGACTTGGGCAATAACAGTGATTTTATTCGAAAATTATTTATTATATGTGAAAAATCAACAAGGTAGGAGATTGATGTTTTTTCACAATCATCGTCATTGCTTTTCATGGCAATATCCTTTGCCACATGAAAAGCCAAAGTTTGCTTTAATTTGTTGGATGTTAACTTAACGCTATCTTTTCTTGCATCACAGATACTGCTAATTAAAGAAGTTTCAAACATATTTAAAAAGCATCTGAATTCTGAAAGTCGCTCTGATGAACTAGTTATGTCATCAAAACAAGACGAAATATTGCCGAGGGTGAGGTTGGCAATTGTGTTTGCAGTAGATAATGAGAATTCACAATTCATGCAACAACACCTCCTTGTGTTCTAAATACAAAATTGATTTAGTTGAGGATTAAATGCATAATACCGACAAACTGCGTGTAGCTCATCACTTTCAAATCCGAGTGAGTTATGTGAAACGGGGCACTTTTTATCGCATCGTGGTATGATCGCCAAATTGTTATCTCTTAATTCTGTTGTGAATCCAGAATGTACTGCTGAGTAAGATGTGCAGAAAGTCGCTTTAATACCCTCTCTTTCAAAAAAGACAGATAATGGACCAGTGCCAAAACAACGTGGTTTAAACCCATGAGAATATGCATTAAACTCTTCGCCAGTCAACAGCAACTGTGGTATGATACCAACATCTTTAAATCTTGCTTTTATTTCCAATATTTTGCTTTCGGGAACATGAGCGACTTTATCATTCACACCTTCAAGTGAACCAAAATGAAATTTAATTCGTGAAACATTGATTCGCTTTAAAAATTGGCGGTATTGTTCCCAGTCATCGTTCATGTTCACTGTCCATATTGTGGGCTTAACCCCTGCAGTAATCCCTATGCTATTGCAATATTCAATCCCTTCAATAATCGTTTCTAATGAATAATTTATACCCTTTAGCAGTGACAGTTTGCATTCATCTAGCGTATCTAAAGAAAAATCAATGAAACGAACCATATTATAGTTAAGTCCATTTAAGAGAGTTTCTAGCACTTTTTTCCCACCCACGCCAGAAGTGTTGAACGCCACTATTACTCCACGCTGTTGAAGGGTATATGCAACCTTATTACAGAATTCAGTATCTATAGATATATCTGGATTACCAAAGATAAGTGCCTTTTCCAAGCGAGGCAAAAGACGTATCATTTCTTGCAATTGGCTTTCATTTCCTTGATAGTCCGAATTATGATCTCCATAAGCACCAAGACAACATCCAAGACAATTACAAGTACAGCCTTGCTTGCCTTTAGTGCCAGTATATAATCCAATAGCTGTTACGTTATCTGAAGAAATTTTGTTCATGCTAAATCACACCCTCATCAGAAATTTCCAAGCGATATTCCAACCGGAGTTCTATTGCAAATAGGCTCACAGCTACTGCACGAGTAGTTTATCGCACAATCCATAACATCAAAAAGACTTTTTGCATCTTTATTATTAATCGCATCTACAATAGAAAAATTACGTTGCCCCAAGTGTCCATATGCAGAAACAGAAAACATTGGAGATATTACTATTGGTGTTCGGTACAAAATTGCACTATCTGACACCTTTATGCTCATGGTTTCATTTTCATAAATGTAAAACACATTATCTCTAAGCATTAGTTCTATCCCGAAATCTTGATTCAAAATTTGGATAATGTCTTTATGATTAATAAAATTTGCAGAAAACTTCGAACAATCGCTGTTAGATTGATTCAGCTCAATCAAAAACATTGAAATGTTGTTACGCAAACAATATCCAACAATCTGCCTAACCAAGTCAATATTTGTCTGTGTGACAACTACATTGATTTTAACCTTCCCCATCATTTCAACCGCATTTGAAACACATTTTTCTAAATATTCGATATCGCAATCTTTTTTAGTGTTAATTTGATGTAGGCTCACAGTGCATTGCAATGGTGAGATTTGATTCAATTCTGTGCAATATCTTGGTAACAAATCACCATTTGTCGTCAATCCTATGGATTTTGCTCCATGCTCTTTTGCAATATTAATAAAAGTTGTTAGCTGAGGGTTTAACAATGGCTCTCCACCTGTGAATCGTACAATACCAATATCATATCGATTCAGCATTTTACTGATAAACCATCTAAAATCATCAACGCTAGACATGTCTAGTTTTTCTTTTTTCTGCCCTTCGTTGAAACAATACCAGCATCGAACATTACAGTCTGTGGTAACAGAAACCCTTAAGTGTTCAAGTCTCAGCATAAATAACCCCCCATTGCATATTTTAACCATGATTCATATTTGCGTTTTAAATTGTTTGTAGCGCAAAGCAGATAAATCGGTTTTGCCCTATCTGTTTGCTCAAATATCAAGTTTGCAAATTTCTCCTTAACAATGTTTCTCTGGCGATCTCTTTTCCAACAAAACATATTCACCTTGCTGACTGCCTTGGCTCATTATCATTCTAAGAATCTCTTGCGGGTCTAAACCCTTTTCATAAAGTTCCCGAGCTTCGTCTGCTAATGCGGCTTTGCCTTCAACTAAGCCATCATGCCTATACCGTTCTGCAAGTGATAACATTTTAGCCACATCCTTGTCTATCTTAAATGATTTGAAACTTTTTTTGAATGCGTCTGCTATTTTCTTTACATCTTCATATTTAGGTTCGGAAGTCTTGCCCAAGAGAAACGATGCTAATTCTCCTGCCACGCTATCCTCTTTGGAAAGTTTCGATAGGCTCACATACATTATTCCTGAATTGGCGGGGTGTTTATTTCCTGTGACCTCGTCCTTCAAGATATACCTCGTGAAAATTTCACTATGCAAAACAACCTTCACATCCGAGGCAAGCAACCATATCTGATTTGCGAGCTTACCGCCACCATGACCTATCCCAAGTCCAAAATATTCAACAGAACGCACTTCCACAGGGATGTCGGGTTTTGCTCTGTTCTGGAACTCCAAATACGTTGAGCCCTCAGTAGCCTCTATTATTCTCAAGTCTTGGTTTCTTGTCGTATTGTCATTGCCAAGAAGATGCTGGAACTGTGTTCTTACGTGAATAACACCTTCAACAGGATTTACGTCTGTACTTGGTTGATATTGCTTAAACCGTTCAATAAAAATGTTAGTTGCTTCCCGCAAGGATTCCCAGTATTCCATATTCTCGAAAGTGTAATTCAGAAAAATATCATTCATGGGATAGATTGCTTTTTCACCATCAGATAGGCTAACGTAACCAAGTGGAACTGAATTTTTAGCAGCCATAATTATCCTTCTTCCGAGGTAGTCGAAATTTCTTCCAGACCAATAATACCATATCCCTACCCTGTGTTTCAATAGTGTTAAAATTTAGGGATATTTTGATTTGGCGATTTCACCCCTTGACAACTCACCAAAGAGTGTGCGTAACTATGAAGTTTACGAATGCAGATGATGGCAAAAGGGTAGGATTGCGCGAAAAAACCATATGCTTGATTGCAAATGGTTTGGAAAAAATTGCAATTAATCCGCGTGGCTGTCAAATCGGGGTAATTTACGAGCCTAAACTCCCGCAGGAAATAATCTTTGAAATGTTGGACAAAGATTAAAAAATTTGGTTAAATAGGCTAAAGGACGTTTAGATAAACTACGTCCTTTTCTATTGTTTTTGATTTAAGGAGTGCTTGCATATTGATGATTTTAACGGAGCATTTATTGGTAGCCGCTTTATACACTATCGCCTTAATTAACATAAGCAAGTTCAAATTAAGCAAAATTGAAATAACGATAATAGTTTCCGTCTTGACATCCATCGGCATAATTTCGTTTTTTGTTTTTCCTACAAATTTGATAGAGGTTGCTGCTCTTGTTGCGAATTTTTTTATTATTGTGACGTTGGCCATTGTTTCTTATAGGCATTCGCGAATAATAGCATTGAGTTTGTTTTATGCAATAAGTTCAGTTGCTGTAATATTGTTTAGCGGGAATATTAATGTACAGATTATGCGATTATTGGGAGTGTTCCCTTTACTTCACCCAAGACACTATACAAACTATGATGTCGTGGTTATGCTTGTTTCAACGCTAACTTTAGCTTTGCTCATTTTTTTTGCTTCTTACTTCACGGGACGATTATTAAATGCAAGGTTAAATTCGTTAGACATTTCGATGCGTAAAAAATTTGCAAATTATATCCTTGGCGGCGCAATAATTACCTTGATTCTTTTTTCTATTCATACGTTTTTGCGATTTGTAATTGATGACTACTCTATACTTAACACCATATATGTCCTTGCGCTCATGGCTTATTTTGTTTTTCTTCTGACTGCCATGTTCACTCTTACAGACAAATTTCAAAAGGAAGCCGAGCTAACCCACCAAAAAGAAATGACGGATAACTTGCAAACGTACACAACCAATGTCGAGGAAATGGTCGCAGGCATGAAGAAGTTTAAGCACGACCACAAGAACCTTTTGTTGGGTTTCAGCGAACACCTTAAAAATCACGACATAGCAAACGCCCAAAAATATTACGAGGACTACATGGAGTGCTTTATAGAAAGCACCGCTGATGTAAACTCAGCCCTAAATGACCTTGTTCGCTTAAATATCCCCGAACTTAAAAGTCTGCTTATGTTCAAGTTCTTAAGGGCCATGCAACAGGGTGTGGACGTTTATGTGGAAATCGTGAAACCTATAGAGAACGTAGCACCCGACAACGTCCTTGACCTCTGCCGTATTTCGGGTGTACTTGTAGATAACGCCATTGAAGCTAGTTTGGACGCAGAAAAACCTACAGTTAGATTCCTTGCGTATATAGACGGGACAATGGTGACCTTGGTGTTTTCCAATACATGTGCCGCTGATTCAGTTCCTCAGTTGGACAAACTATTTGACGACGGATTTTCCACCAAAGGAGACGGTCGCGGTCATGGTCTGCATACGATTATAGAAATTATTAACGACAATGAAATTTTTTCGATTGGAACAGGCACGAAAAACGAATTTTTTGAGCAGGAGTTAAATATTATGCCATAAAACAACAAAGAACGATGGAGAGGGGGGCTTAATACCTCATGCTATCTGTATTCATCTGCGAGGACAATCCTATCCACATGAGTAGAATAATAAAGTATGTGCAAAACTTTATTATCTCGGAAAATACAAGCGCGGAGTTGACGTATACCACCAACTCTCCTACCGACTTGTTAGATAACATTCAAAATATGAATGTCGCAGGTTTGTTTTTTTTAGACATCGACTTGAATTGCGAAATAGATGGAATTGATTTAGCGGAAGCCATACGCAAAATAGACCCAAGATGTTTTATTGTATTTACAACGTCTGATGATGCCTCTCAAACTCTGACGATAAAGCGCAAAGTTGAGGCGATGGACTATATTGTAAAGGACGCAGTGGATTTCGAGCAAAACATATATGATTGCATTAAGCTGGCTTACGGCAGAGCCATGCACGAACTTCCGACACCATTAAACAACAAATTTATAATCAAGTTGCATAAAGACAACACGATAGCTGTAAAGCTATCTAACATTTATTTTTTTAGAACTGATAAACCACATTTTCTTGTTGTGGCTTATTCTGATAGAGAAATGCTACGCACTCGTATTTTTCGGGGCAAAATCATTGCCATTTTAGAAAAATTGGACGACCGCTTTTTTCGGTGTGCCCGGGATTATGTGGTGAATGTTGATAAAGTTGTGGAAGTTGATAAAGAAAATTTCCAACTAATTCTTGACAACGGCTCTCGGGTTGAGATAGTTGGTAACAATATAAAAGCTGTTCAAGAGTTAATTTTTTCTCGAACAGGTCTGATTTCGTATGTATAAAATATCAAAGGGCGAGTGCAAGCATCCCATCATGATAAGAATCCCTTAAAGGAGCAAGTAAACTTTAAGGGATTTTTATATGCACTGATGGTTTTATGAATTTCTTACACCGCTAGATTGGATTGCTCCGTTATTAACTCGGAACGAATGATTGTTTATTCTAAAGTTGCGATTCGTATCAATCCCGATTCTGCCAAGCATTTGCAATATATTATTATTTACTTCCATGTTCGAACTAAAATCTGCTTCATCCATTGATGCCGCATATAGCAACTGGCGTAACGACTCGGTCACATCAACCGTTTCTTCCTCGGAAGTACGACCTAATTCCGCATTAGTTTTACCATATTCCTTGTCGCCAATTATTTCAACCGATTGCAAAAGACCATATCCGCAAAACGTCAACACCAACAGGCCGCCTCTAACATTGTATGTCTTTGTAAATGTGATTTCTTCGGTTTTGTTACCCGCCCCAATAAGCAATGAATTGTTATCTTCGTCTATGACGGATTCAAGTGGTGGTAGAAACAAAGGAAATAAATTCCCAAATGCATCCCGTCCATTGCCGAAAATTTTACGGCGAATTTCTTCACTCGCCGTTAAGTCACTTGACGACAGGCGAACACGAGGTCTTGTGTTTGAATTATTAGTTTGTTCGCTTTGCTCGGTTTCACATGAATTAACTACAGTTGAATTTTTCGATTTATGTATAGATTGCTGCCCTGTATTTACAGTCGCATCCAATTTTATTCCGGTGGTCATAGAGCCACCCCTCTCATTATTTTGCGGTTATATATAAACAAACTGCCTTGTATTGCTAGTTGACCAGCAATAATTAAAATAAATGGAAAAATCCAAGACAACTCATCAAAACACAGGTGTTTTCATGTGAAAAAAGACGTGTGCCATACGAGCGGTTAAGCCATGTAACACATTGTACATCATGATTTAGAGAAAATTTCGTTTGTGTCATGGAAAGGCTGTTTCATGTCATGAATAATTCTCATGGTACAAATGCCGCAGACTTGTTTTTTGACATCGACTTGAATTTGCGAAATAAATGGAATTGATTTGGCTGGAGTCATAACGTCAAACCTTACCTTGCTTAAATCGCATGTTTGCGGCAGACGATTCCGAAAATCCACTGTTGACGGTTCGAATTGTAATGATATAGTATTTTTATGGGCAGTCATTAATATAAAAGCGTGAGGAGACAGCAATTTATGATAAATGAGATTCTTGAATTTTGTGCAACAAAATACGGAAAGGCTATTCACAATGGCAATTCATTTATAAGCCTAATTGATAAGGGCAAAAATAGTTTTATCGCGGTTGAAGAAAATCCGTATACTTCAAGCGAAGGTGCTGTGATGATATATGTTTTTAGTCGCTTTCTATTCTATACCCGAGTGCGTAAAGCCGGATGGTGTAGGCTTTCGCTTGATAACG
>Ga0123355_10019169_pt1 | contig 10886 bp, 16 predicted proteins | sample TergutEmb28metaG_3_FD_89872 | JGI IMG/M metagenome (GOLD analysis project Ga0123355, IMG submission 89872) | Embiratermes neotenicus P1 segment gut microbial communities from Petit-Saut dam, French Guiana - Emb289 P1 | ecosystem: Host-associated > Arthropoda: Insects > Digestive system > Gut ...
CTCACACTTAGCGCAACTAAAGAAGTCGCTGAAAAAGTAATAAAAACGACACAGGTATACTTCACGCTCGACAGTCTCGAATATTTAAGAAAAGGCGGACGCGTTGGTCCCACAACTGCACTTGTAGGCGGTATCTTAGGTCTACGACCCATACTGTACCTAGTTGACGGGCAGGTCTCACAGCTCGATAATGTGCGCGGCAAGAAGAAAGCACTCAAGCTGATAGAAGAAGCCATGGTCGAAGCTCTAAAGGACGAGAAGCAAAATATCTGCCTAAGCATTGGACATATCCTTAGTGAAGATGACGCAACTGCACTCAAAGCCAACATCGAGACCTCACTCGACATAAACTCGCCAAACCCTATAGTATCAGTCGGCGCTACCATCGGTACACACGCAGGACCAGGCGCACTCGCATTTGCCTATTGCAAAAAATATCAGGCGGTGTAAAATAGAAGGAGTTGAACAACATTGTTTGAAAATCTCAGTCATTGGTACATAATCGCACAAGTTCTTGGCATGATAACCATCGGCTTCGAATTTGCATCATACCAAATCAAGGATAAAACAAAATATTTCTTGGTCACAGGTATTGGCAGCTTCTTCTGGATGACGATGTTCGTCGCTATCGGGCTCGCAACAGGGATGAGCACACAGCTATCCCTAGTTATTGCCGCATTGTACAGCACAATACGCAACTTGGTGTTCTTTAGGATTTTCTCAAAGAACACACCGGAAAGCAAGGAAGCAGGGCTTATCTTCCTGCTTGTTATGATAGTAGTCGCGCTTATTGCAGGTGTATTCACTGTGCTGAACGCTCCTGAACAGGTAAGATGGCTGCATATGCTTGGATTATTTACCGCACTGTCTTTCGTAATTGGGCAATATCTTCCGGGTGTTCACTACGTTCGTATTACTGTCGTATTTTATGCGATAGTTGTAATGCTTACACAATCGCCGCTAAATATTCTGTACGGTGATTTTCGCTGGAACATAATGGGCATACTGATAGAAGCTGCAAAAATCATCTCCGTAGCCGTATTCTACTACCGCTACGCATCAGAACCGCATAAACCGCAACTACAATTTATAAAACCATAGGCTCATGGTTGGAGTGAGAAACTTGGAAGACAGCAAAATTCTCGACATGTATTTCGAGCGAAGAGAACAGGCAATGGAGGAAACGCGGCTGAAGTACGGCTCACGTTTGCTTCGCTCTGCCATGAATGTTGTGTGCAACAGCCAAGACGCCGAGGAATGTGTGAATGATACTTTGCTGAAAGCTTGGGATACCATCCCGCCTACCCGTCCAACCATGTTTGGCGCATTCTTAGCGAAAATTTCGCGCAACTTAGCCATCAACAAGTGGAAATCCAAGAGTGCGGCACGCCGAGGCGGAGGAGAAGTCAACCTTCTACTGAGCGAACTGGAAGATTGCATCCCATCCAAAGAACACGAACCCGAACGCGCGTACGAAGCAGCCCTGCTGGTACAAGCTATAAACTCATACCTTTCTTCGATGGAACAGACTGCGCGAATTGCCTTTGTGCTGCGCTACTTCCACGGAGAAAGCATCCTGAACATTTGCGAACGCTTCAATATGTCGGAAAGCAAGGTGAAGTCCATGCTGTTCCGCGCCAGAAAAAAACTAGCCGCGCACTTAGAAAAGGAAGGAGTTTTACGATGAAAATCACACCCGAACGTTTGCTGCGCTGCATTGGCGAAATTGACGACTTCTTCCTGGAAGAAGCCGAACTGACAAACATAGCCTTTATTAAGAACACAAAACGTAAGCAGATTGCTAAGTATAGCGCAGCCGGAATAGTAGTTTCTTTAGGGGCAGCTGCAGCATACTGGATATTTAGACGAAAAAAAGCGGCATGATTTATGCCGTTTTTTCTTTCTTCAGAGTTATTGAAAATACTATATTTCTATCGCCATAGGTATGTACACAATCCCGTCTTTTTCTTGTTGTTCTCCTGTTTGTACAAAACCTAATTGCTTATAGGCTTTAATCGCATAAAAGGACGAGTTAAGCGTAACCTTCGTTACATTCTTGTTCTTTTTTAGTTCTTCAAGTACGAAATTTATCATCTGCCGAGCAATTCCTTGTTTATGGTACGCCTTATCCACAAATACAAGCGCAATATGAAATGTCTCTTGCGTTGCAATAATACCAAGTATTTCATCACCTTGATAATACGCCTAAATCCTTTTTTCGTCAGACCGCAGACCCACCGAAGCTTCGCGAAGTTTCTCCTGCAAGTAAGCCTCGAATGATTCTTTCCCTTGCTCCGAATAATCCTCTGCTACAAATTCCAAGTATACATCCCGCACGAGATTGATTGCACGATTTAAATCCTTGTTGCCAACTTCTTTAATCATATAGCTTACCTTTCCATACTATCTTACCACCCCGTCACGCCAACAAGGAGGGGAATTTCACTGTCATTGCGGGCTTGACCCGCAATCTCCTCTTTTGAACTTTATATATCCAGCCCTCGTATCTTTTGAAACTCCACCAAGTAGCCATTCGGGTCTTTAACAAAAAACGAATATACTGGTTCGGTTGCGTGATATTTCGGAACTTCCAGTGGTGTTGCGCCAAGAGATATTATTCTATCGTAGTACATATCAACATTTTCTTCACTCCGGCAATTAAGCGAAAGACAAAGCCTTCCCGTAGCTGCCTTTTTATCGGCATATTCCATAAACCCAAAATGCCCGCGTACTGCCGAAAATATGCGAGCCTTCTCGCTGGCAAATACCTTCTCAAGCCCGATGACATTCATGTAAAACTCATCTGTCTCCTTGATGCAAATACATGGATAGAAAGCTATGTTTGATGTAATCATCTAGATTCACCCCGCTTATATTATTGATGACTCCTGCCAAGGAATTATCGTAAGTCCGGACCATTTCGTGCTCCATTTCTCAACTTTTTGCATATAGATTTCTTCCGTTATTTGCGCCTTGTTTGCTCTAACAATCATTCCGAATAGATCATTTAGCCCAAATGGGGCATATACTTGTAGCTTCTTTTTCTCTAAACGAACACCTACAGAAGTTGCTGTTGTTGGCCATGTATTTATCGCATCTTCGACTGAATCATACGGGGCTATATCATAGCCAAAATGCTCTTTGTACCAAAGGTGTACCCTTGCTTGGTTGTTTACATCCAGCTTAATTTTGTACGGTTTTATCATAGCGGCAACTTTCTCTGCAATTGCGTTTTCCGCTTTAAGCGATAAATCTGAATTGTCATAGTAGACAAAATCAATATCTGATATTCCATGTGTCAAATCAATCCCGCTATGATAATTCCAAACTGTTTGAGCAATACATCCTGCGCCGACATAGTAATCTCTAAGCCCTAAGTCTCCCGCTTTTTCTATTACTTCGTATAGAGGCTTGTTTTGCTGTAGGATTTCAGCCAACTTCTCCGCCTGGCTCTGCAAATCAATATTGTATCCAACCATTAGCTTCCCTCTTTTACTACAAATTTTCTACAAGCTTTGCGGAGTATTCTCGGTAATAGCTAATTACATCAGCAAATTGGGTGTCAGAATCTAAAAAAGTACAGCCTTCTTGCGAAAGCGCGTAAACTCCCTTGCGCGTGCGCTCGAACCAGCCATAGTAATTTCGATAAACCGCATTGGGTGCGTTCTTTTCACAACCATATGTATCTACCAATTCCTTTACGGAAATCTCGCCCACCTGCTCCATAATGCAGGCAATCTTAATGGCGTGCTCACGGTAGGCCGTGCTAATCTTGCGGCGTGTTGATCCGCCGACATTTGCCGAACTCACGCGCCCCGCCGCCTCCCGCAAAACCTCTGCGAGTTTGGTTTTGTTTATTTTGCCATCTTCACTGGGCAGCACGGCAATCTCAACACGTTTTAGCGGGCTGTCCATCGCTACAAACATCAGCCCCAGCCCAAGCTTCTTAACAAGCCGCAGCATATCCCTGTACGCAGCCGACTTTGCCGATTTCGGGCGTGGTATACACAAAAATGAGTATGGCGTCAGCTTTTGCCGTTCAATCCCTTGATATACAAGTTTAAGCCCAAATGAGCGTTTAAGCTCAACAATTATTGTATGTTCACCGTATATAGCCACAACATCGCACCCGCGTACTTCCGCATTCACAACAAAGCCCTGCTCCTCAAAAAATTCCTTCACAGGCGCGTACATATCGGTTTGGCTAAACGTTTTTGCCAAATTAGTCACCTCGTTCATTAGCATCAACGTTATAACAATTCGCGCAATATGTCAAGAAAACAAGTTAACTTGCTTGACAATACTACGATATCCCTTTAGACTTATAGGATATCAAGGAGGTAAACCTCTATGAAACTTTCAAACATATTGGCATGGATAAAATCATCCTCACAAGAAAAAGCAGTGCCAGAGCCAGACGACACAGGAGTTACTGACATGAAATTTATAATAGGTCTTGGCAACCCAGGCAAGGACTACGACGGAACACGCCACAACATCGGCTTCGATGTTATAGACAAGCTCGCACGCGAACTAAATATAGACATCAACCGAGCCAAACACCGCGCCCATTTCGGTGAAGGATTCCTAGCTCCTGGGCGTAAAATAGTGCTCATCAAACCGCAAACATATATGAACCGCTCCGGAGAAAGCGTACGCGACATACTGCATTTCTACAAGCGTACTACTTCTGATATAATCGTTGTCTATGACGACTGCGACATCCCGCTTGGACAAGTCAGAATCAGAGAACGCGGCAGCGCAGGCACTCATAACGGTATGAAGAGCATCATCTATCAGCTTGAAACCGATGAGTTCATCAGAATAAGGGTCGGCATAGGCGAAAAACCGCCACGGATGGACCTCGCAAACTTCGTGCTGAGCCGCTTCGGCAAACACGAGATCGACAGCGCAGCCCAAGGAGTAGAAAAAGCCAGCGAAGCCGCCATATCCATAGTACGCGAAGGCGCAACAACCGCCATGAATAAATACAATGTGAAAAATTAGGAGGATCGAATAATGAAAAAAATGGTACTAGGCAACACAGGGCTCGAAGTAACCGAACTGTGCTTCGGTGCACTCCCTATGGGACCACTACAAAAAAATATGCCCGTTGAAGAAGCCGCCCAGGTGCTTGCACACGCATTGAAACAAGGCGTCAACTTCATAGATACGGCTCAAGGCTACAAAACATATCCGCACATCCGCCGCGCTATGGAGATTAGCGGTATAACGCCAATCATCGCCTCAAAATCGCATTCTCTGAACTACGACGACATGAAAATCGCAATCGAACAAGCCCTCGAAGAGCTTGACATACCACACCTTGATATCTTCTACTTACATGCCGCACGTGCATCCACAGAGGTTTTCAACGAGCGTAGCGGTGCGTGGAAGTGTATGCTCGAATACCGTGAAAAAGGGCTAATCAAAGCCGTCGGTATAAGTACACACGGTGTTGACGTCACCAATCTTGCCGCCACCATGCCAGAAATAGACATAGTCTACCCAATCCTCAACCGCCAAAGCATGGGCATCTTGAGCGGGACACGCGAGGAAATGGAGCAGGCAATCAATAAATGCTACGAGGGCGGCAAGGGGCTCTACCTCATGAAAGTTCTTGGCGGCGGCGGACTCGTAGGCGAATACAAAGCGTCCATGGACTACGCCCGCGGATTCACCGCAGGTCGCTTCCCAATCTCAATGGGCATGGTGACCAAAGAAGAAGTAGATATGAACATAAAATATTTCAACGACGAAGACATCAGCACCGAACTTGCAAATACAAAGCTCACAAACAAAACATTCTTCGTATTCAAAGCCGTATGCACCGGGTGTAAGAAGTGCATTGATGCGTGCCACAGCGACGCAATTAGCCTAGACGAAAACGCCCGCGCCGAAATAGACACCAGCAAGTGCCTAGGCTGCGGATACTGCGTAGGCGCATGCCCGCAATTGGCAGTCCGTCTGACCTAATCTATTATAATAACATTTTCGTAAGGGCGCACAACGTGCGCCCGCTAACTTTTTAGCACCAATATTACACAGCGCGATGTGAACATCGCGCCCTACACGAGGTAACCGCATGTTCATGTCTCTCTCCCTGCTATCAGGGGTTTTAATCGCTGTAATGATAACAATAAACGGTATGTTAACGATGGAACACGGTGTTCACTCGGCTACCGTTATAATACACTTTGTCGGACTAATCTTTATCGCGGGACTGGTGCTTATAAAGCGCGAGAACCCGTTCGCTGGGCGGCATACTTGGTATCTCTACCTTGGCGGCGCAGTCGGCATAGTTGTTACAATCCTGAACAACCTAGCATTCGGGCGGATAAGCGTATCTGCCATCCTCGCCCTAGTTCTTCTTGGACAAACCATCGCCGGGCTCCTGTTCGACCAATTCGGATTTCTTAATATGCCGAAATACCCTTTTGCCCGAAGCAAACTGGTCGGCATAATCATCATCTTGCTTGGCATCGCCACTATGATAGACAACTTCGAGTTTGCCTCAATCGTAATGTCGTTTTCTGCAGGAATCTGCATTGTTGTCGCCCGTACGCTGAACGCTCTCCTCGCTAATGTTACAAGTCTTAGGATCGGTGTATTCTACCACCACCTAATTGGCACCGTACTATCTTTGCCTATCCTGCTTTTCCTAGGCAGTAACGAGATCGCCGCATTCCACCTCGCTCCTCCATCAAATTGGTACATATACTTAGGCGGTATCTTCGGAATAACCGTCCTCTTAATCGGCAACATTATCGTTATGAAAGTCTCCGCATTCTACCTAACCCTACTCATCTTTGTTGGGCAAATCTTCACAAGCGTCATAATTGATATGATACTCACACAAGCTTTCTCACACCGCAACCTGCTCGGCGGTATAATTGTATCAATCGGGCTTTGCGTTAACTTACTGCTAGACTACAAGCGCAAATCCGATTAAAATCTTTACGGACGGTCGTTCTCTGTCATCCCTACAGAGTGTCGTCCGCAATTTGAAATCATATGTTACAAAACAGATTGGATTTTCTCCGATACAAATACGACTCCACAACCATCTTATTCGCAATGAGAAGAACTAGTTAAAGATATAGCAATACATTGGTAATAGCTCCGCAAAATGAGTATAGAGTAACTGCTATATAAAATAATGATGAGTAACTAATTAAACACTTTTAAATAGCTTATGAAAGGGATATGACTATGACTAACTTATATTGACCAGTTTACATGAACCTAGAGAAAGAATTGGTATCGTTATCGTATAGTATTTATTTTAATGATGATCTTTTTGAGTCAAAATATGATAATGACGGAGGACGCATTAAAACACCGCCATATTCCTTGAGAATTGGCGATTTACTGATTCGGTGTTGTACGGAAATTGAAGCACTAATTCAAGCGTTATCAGAAGAGAAAGAAGATAAAATAAGGGAGTTGTCGTACTTCGATAGTAAAAAAGAGATAACTGCAGGCATTAGGTTACAATATCTCAATAGTATTTGGAAATTAGATAAAAAAGTTGTTTCAGTATCTTGTACCAACATGTTTTTTATGCAAGGTAGCAATAAACTTTTTGCTCCTTTTGCATATTGTAAGGATGATGAGAACGATTACTATAGTGCGTATAATGCGATAAAACATAATAGAAATGAAAAAACGATTTATAAGGGCAATATTCGATTCTTATTACGAGCTATGGCTGCCTTGTATTTGCTTAATGTATATTATAAAGATGAAATATTTGAACTTGGAACACTAGCTGCTCCTAAAAACTTTGATTTGGCTTTGCAGTCAGATTTATTTGCGGTAAAGTATGAATTGTTGACGAGGATACCTTATTTAGGGGATGAATTAAACTCACTGGATGACGTAACATATATAGGAACGTATGAACAGGCTTCATATGAACGTTTAGTCAAAAAACATAATGAATTTGATCAAAAAATTTCAAGGTTAATGGTTGAATTAATGAGCAATCCTGAAAAATATAAAGACGTTCTCTCTGGAATTTCTTTATCCGTAATACAGAATACAGATGATTTGCTAAAATTGTTAGCTGAAATATCTAAAGAAAAATATTTTCAAATACTAGCGCCGTATGGATCAGAGCTGGGCAAAAGTGAACGAGTAGCAGTCTTGAACAAAGATCAAAATCTTGTAAATAACTTGCCGATAATCAAATAATGGAACTAAAAAAGCACACTGTTGGGCGTGACGGTTCGGTAGTGTGCTGATTTATTATATAAACTGCGGAGATTGCGGGTCGGAGCCCGCAATGACGATGGAGAGCAGCAGAGAAAATAGCATTTGTCATTCTGAGCGTAGCCGTAGAAGTATTCTTTGCTCCGGGCACGAAGTGGAAAGGAATCTTGGTTTTTAAGATATAGCTTCAGATGGGTTGAGATAATGTTTACGGCATACGGGGATGATACGCAGATCACCGGCGATATCAGCCATGACGACTTCCGGCGGGTAGTATTCTGGTGCACCGTTTATAAGCATGAGGTTCTGCGTAGCTTTTTTGTTACAGTAACTGCAAGTATTCTTGATTTCTTCGATGGAGTCAGCCCAGCAGAGCAGCGCGTACGAGCCTCCAAAAAGTTTACCTTTGGCCGCACGGTTCTTGAGACCATAACATAGGACAGGAATATTAAGGTCATCAACGATGTTTGCAAGCTGGAGAACTTGTTCCTCTGTGATGAACTGCGCTTCGTCGAGCAGAATAGCGTAGATTTTATTATCTGCGCAATAAGCTTGTATAATGTCGTAAAGATTGTCTTGGTCGGTGAAAGCTAAGGCAGGTTCGCTGCTTTGAATAGCACGCGAAGTTATATGGGTGTCACCCCAGCGGGTGTCTTTAGCCGGCTTCATGAGGAGTACAGGCTTATTTTGCGATTGATAGTTGTGCGCCACCATAAGAAGGTTTGCAGATTTTGCGCTGTTCATTGCACCGTAGCGGTAGTATAGTTTTGCCATTGCGTACCTCACATTAATTGGGATTTTTACTTGTGTGCTGCTGCCAACGCCAGCTGTCTTCGCACATTTGGCGGATATCAAAGCGTGCTTCAAAGCCTAATTCTTCACGCGCTTTTGTGACAGAAGCAAAGCTTACTGCGATATCTCCCGCGCGTCTATCTGTAATGACACGGGGAATTAGTACCCCTGTGGCTTCCTCAAATGCTGTGACAAGCTCAAGCACAGAAGTTCCTTTGCCGGTACCAAGGTTGTATACATTGTGCCCACACAAGTTTTTGAGTGCTAGGGCATGTCCACGAGCAAGATCTTCTACATGAATGTAGTCGCGCAGGCATGTGCCGTCAGGAGTATCGTAATCTGCGCCGAACACAGACAGCTTCGGAAGTTTCCCGACAGCAACTTGTGTAATGTACGGCATAAGATTGTTAGGTATGCCGCTCGGAGCTTCGCCGATTTTGCCACTTTGGTGTGCACCTATCGGATTGAAGTAACGAAGTGCGGTGATATTCCACGAGCCATCAGAAGCATATAGGTCACTCAGTATGAGCTCTATAACGTACTTCGTTTGACCGTATGGGTTTGTGCAGCCGCCAACAGGCATGTCTTCATGATATGGAGCAGTGTTTTCACTACCAAATACCGTAGCAGACGAGCTAAACACGAAGTTTTTCACATCAAACTCACGGCAAACTTCAAGTAGTGTCAGCGTTCCGATTACATTGTTTCGGTAATACTCAAGCGGTTTAACAACGGACTCACTTACAGATTTTAACCCTGCGAAGTGAATAACTGCCGTGATGTCTTCCTCTTTAAAAATTTCTGAAAGCGCATCTTTACATAGAATGTCTGTTTCGTAGAAGCGAAGCTTGCGTTCGGCGGTCTCCTCCATACGCGTAATCACGCTGGGATGAGAATTACTGAAATTATCAAGAAGCACGACGTCTTCGCCGTGCTCTAGTAGTTTTAACGCAGTGTGGCTACCAATGTAGCCTGTTCCGCCAGTGATTAATACACTCATGTTTTATCACCAATTAATCATATAGATGTGACGAATCATTCTCGATGCTCATGCAGAAGCGATCGAGCCCTTCGCTTCGCTCAAAGCAGTGAACCGCAGTATTGCCTATGCCAAAACTGCTGAATACTGTATTCAGCGGAAGCTCAAGATAGTAGGCTATTGCCGCGCGCACAGTACCCGCATGTCCAACTATAAGCAGTGTTTTACCATCATTTTCTTTTGTGAGTTTATCAAGACTTGTATGTACTCGTGTATAGAATGTTTCCAATTCTTCGCCGCCTGGCATTGGCTTGCCTTCTTTTTGCAAAGCCTGAAACTGCTCCCCTATTTCGCTGATTAGCCGCCCCTCGAATTCACCATAGCCGACTTCGCGCAGAGCATCGTCCGAAACAATCTCAACATTATGGTACTTATTGATGGCTACTGCGGTGTCGTATGCGCGGCTTAGACTACTGGCGTATATCTTATCAATTTTGACATCCTTGAAGCGTTCTGCAAGTTTTTCTGCCTGCTCTGCACCAACCTCATTCAGAGGTATGTCAATATGCCCTTGCATCCGCCCTTCGGCGTTCCAGCTAGTCTGCCCGTGGCGGGCTGTGTAAACCTTCATTAAATATCACCAGACCCTTATTGTCCGAGTTTTGAAGCGACTATGTTCCAGACTTTGTCGGGAAGTTCGGTCAGTTCTTCGCTGGTTAGGTCGCGCGTTTCTATTGGTTCGTGAATAGTTACCTTGATGTTGGCGGCGTGTATTTTGCCATCACCGGTTTCAAAAATTTCATGCGTACCGTCCATCGTTACAGGCACTATGGGCACTTTTGCCTTTGTTGCAAGTTTGAAGCTACCGTGTTTGAACTCGAGCATTTCTCGCCCTCTGCTA
>Ga0123355_10019170_pt1 | contig 10885 bp, 11 predicted proteins | sample TergutEmb28metaG_3_FD_89872 | JGI IMG/M metagenome (GOLD analysis project Ga0123355, IMG submission 89872) | Embiratermes neotenicus P1 segment gut microbial communities from Petit-Saut dam, French Guiana - Emb289 P1 | ecosystem: Host-associated > Arthropoda: Insects > Digestive system > Gut ...
ACGCTTTTGGGCGCATCGACCACAAATATTAGGATAGCTTGCTTGCAAGAAAATTATACACAATTCCCCTTCTTTTGACAACCCAAAAATCCCCATAATTCAAATATATTTCTGAATCATCCGCTGTGAATCCATATGGCTGCTATATCTTGTTCAGACAAGACATATAAATGGATAAGGCTAATCAGTGGAAGGATTTGGTTAAATGCTTGTGGCTTTCTATAGTTTCCTCAACGGATTGCAGGGTGTTTTGCAAGGTGGGTCGATGATTGTTCTCATTTGCGGTATGGGGATATATTTGACGCTGCGCTCAGGTTTTTTTCAGGTTCGGGGCCTTCCCTTCATCTGGCGGAGCACGATGGGAAGCCTTCTTAAAAAAGATGAAAAGAGCACATCGGGGGGGATCTCTCCATTCCAGGCGGTGAGTACCGCTTTGGCCGGAACCATGGGTGTGGGCAACATCGCCGGGGTGGCTACCGCGCTCACCCTGGGTGGGGCGGGCGCCATCTTCTGGATGTGGGTGAGCTCCTTCTTCGGTATGATGACAAAATATGCCGAGATCGTTTTGGCCGTGCGGTACCGGGAGCGCAGCGAGGGCGGCGGATGGCACGGCGGGCCTATGTACTACATGGAAAGAGGGCTGGGCAAGCGCTGGATGGGCAAGTTGTTCGCTTTGCTTTGTGCGGCCGGCTCCTTTGGCATTGGCAACATGACACAGTCAAACGCTGTTTCAGGTGCGGCAAGAGCTGCCTTCGGCATCCCTTTTTGGGTATCCGGTTTAGTGACTGCCGCAATCGTGGCGCTGGTGATTTTCGGCGGGATCAGGCGGATCGCCACGGTAGCCGAAATTGTGATACCGTTTATCACCATCGCCTACATTGCCTGCTGTGTCGCCGCGATTATGCGCGGTTCAGGCTATCTTGGCGGCGCGGTCAGTTTAATCTTCACCGAGGCCTTTTCGCTGAGAAGCGCGGTGGGCGGGGTGGCCGGTCACAGCCTGATGACGGCTTTGCGCTACGGCGTTTCCAGGGGCGTTTTCACAAACGAGGCGGGGATGGGCGCGGCTTCTATCGCTCATGCCGCAGCCGAATGCAAAAGCCCCGCACATCAAGGCGCATGGGGGATATTTGAAGTTTTTCTTGATACCAACACCGTATGCACATTGACTGGGCTAGTTTTGCTTACCGCCCAGGGCGGAACCCTTTGGCAAAGTGGGCTTGACGGCGCGGCAATGACTTCGGCGGCGTTTGTGTCCGTGTTTGGGCCGCTGGGTGCTACCTTTATCGCGGTATCGGTGATGATATTCGCAATTGCGGGTATGCTGGGCTGGTGTTTGTACGGCGAAACTTCGGTCGGCTACCTGACAGGCCGAAGTGGGCGGGCGATTTTTCTTTACCGGGCGATCTTCATATTATTCGTGTTTGTCGGTGCCACAAGCGAGTTGCGAGTGGTCTGGGAATTGACTGACGCCCTCAATGCCTTGATGGCTATACCGAACATCGCCGCCCTTTGGCTTTTGCGCAGAGAAATTGCCGTGCCACGGTTACTGGACCGCAGGCAACGGCAATGGCTGCGGATGACGCAAAAATAAACTTCCTCCCCAAACCTTAAGTCAGGGGAGGAAGTGCTAAGGGGATCCAGCTTATTTGAGGGAGTTCTCGTAAGCCTGGATCATTTTCTTTACCATTTGTCCGCCCACAGAACCGGCCTGGCGGGATGTGAGGTCGCCGTTGTAACCCTGTTTGAGGTTTACGCCAACTTCGTTGGCAGCTTCCATTTTAAAACGATTCATAGCATCTTTAGCTTCAGGAACTATAATCCTGTTACTGGCCATTTTTAATTACACTCCTTGACTTTATAAAAGTGCGTTTGCGTTTGCCCTTATATTATGGGCATAGCTACACCTTATATGAATGGTAATTTTACCTCGCGCCGTCATATAAATCCTTCCTTGAGGCTTTCCATTTTGCCCGAAAGGATTAAGATCGCGGCAACTGTCATTAGCAGGAAACTGTCCAGCGGGTGTTCAAGGCGAAGTGGAAATTCCGCGGGCTCTACCCGGACGCCGTTCAGGCAGGAAATAGAGCGGCGCAAATCGATCACCACGCTGTCTGTGGCCATGCTGGAAAGGGTGATGGTATCCCGACTTCTCAACCCGCAGGTGATGGCCGGCAAGCGTGTATTGGAAATATGCTTAAGCAGCCCATCGTCCGAAGAATCCACAACAGCTATCGCAAACGGGGCGCCTTCAAAATTTACGGTTATAGGGTGTGGCTTTTTGCAGACAACGATCACTTTATCCACATCGATGGCCTGAAAACTTTTTAGGTCACAAAGTATGAGCGCGGGGCGCTCATCGGCAGCTTTAAATTTTTGCCCATATGCGCGCGCTGTGGCAAAATGCCTGCTCAGTATGCGTGAAAGCTCGCTAAAAAAATCCTTGTCGTCTTCTCCTGCCGCCACGAGAACCGCAATCAAAAAACAACCCTCCCAAACGCTTCAATATTAAATATGTTACCGCATTTTTATATTTTGTCGATCGCGCTTCGATATACTATCCAAAGTAAACCGCAAAAATCACTAAAATCTGCTTGTTAAAAATCGGTTGAAACCCTGTTGAAAGTTTTGCAAAAAAGCGTTATAATATATTGGGGGTATGTACGGATAGCTCGAAGAAATAGCCACGGGAAGGATCTTTATGAAGAAAACCTTTGCGCTTTTACTTGTTCTTGCGTTTTTGTTCTCGCCTGTTTTTTCGCATAACGCGAGGGCTGTTGAACCCAGCCATATAAGGTCGAGAACCGCTGTGCTCATGTGCGCGGACACGGGGCAAGTTCTTTATAATAAAGGTATGCATCAGCGGGTGTATCCGGCCAGCATCACCAAAATTTTGACGGCTTTGCTGGTTGTGGAAAACGCTGGCCCTCATGAGATGATGACGGTAAGCGCCACCGCTCTTGCTCCGCTACCCCATTACGGCGCCCATGTAGCCCTTGTGGAAGGCGAAATGATATCGGTGGAGGATGCGCTCTTCGCCCTTATGCTGCCCTCGGCTAACGACGCCGCCAATGTTCTGGCCGAACACATAGCGGGCAGCGAGGAAGCCTTCGCCCAGATGATGACTGAAAGAGCACACGCGATCGGCGCGGTAAACTCCAACTTTACCAACGCACACGGGCTGCACTGCGACGACCACTTCACTACCGCCTACGATATGGCGCTTATAACCCGCCACGCAATGGAGAACGAGGAGTTCCGCCGGTATTTCGGAACCGCCCGCCACACCATGCAGCCCAGCAATATGAACACCGAGCGCAACTGGACAAACTTTCAGTACATGCTCGTCCCCGAAGTCGGTTATTTCGACCCATATGTGACTGGCGGCAAGGTGGGCTTTACCAACCAGGCGCGGCATACAATGAGCACATCATCCACTCGGGACGGCCGAACCCTTGTCGCCGTAGTCGTGTATTCGCCGCACCGCACCGACAAATTCGTTGACACGCGCGCGCTGCTCGATTTCGGGTTCGAGGAGTTCATCCCCTTCACCATAGAGCGGGAAAGCATTTTGGGCTCCGAGCTGCCGATCATGCAGGAAGGCCACACGATAGGCAGCGCCATGTTTGAATTGCAGGAAGACTTTACCGCACTCGTCCACATTTCCGCCGACACTTCGCAGCTGCAAATCCGCTACGAGCGGCCCGAGTTTTACGATTACGACAGCCCGGCCCCGTACATCATACACTTCGAGATGCCAACCGCTCTTCCCTTTGTGCCGTCGTTGTTGGGGACGGTTGAAATTGAACCTATTGTGGATATCCCCGTTGTGGCGGCCGCTGCATACGCATCGGAGCGGTCTGTAATCCCGCCTTGGCTGAGAGATTTAAGAACGCTGGGAATCGCTGTCGGCGTTGTCTTTTTGATTATATTATTGATTATCCGCCGCAGGTTTAAAATCAGAAAGCGCCAACGCCTGCAAATGGAGCGGTTGGAGCGCAGGCGCAGACAGATGGCGCAAAACTATCAGTATAACTATCCGCCCCCGCATGTTGTGAGGGGGAGCCAGTACTATGCGAAAAGAAACGCGTTTGACCATAAAAAAGCGAGATAACCAAAAATAGTCAGAAAGCAGGTAATTACATGCAGTGGAATGAACTGTTCGACAAAGAGCATCAGCCGTCAGACAGCCAGATAAAGGAGTTTGTCGGTACCCCTTTGTGGGATGATCTGGATGCTCACTTGCAGCAGGCACACAAAGTAAAGCCGAAACTGGCATACAGCAATTGCGCCATGGATAAAGGAATGTGGAAGGGCTGGAATATAAAATATAAAAAGAGCGGCAAAGCGTTGTGCACGCTCTATCCAAAGCGAGGGCATTTTCTCTTGCTGATGCCAATAGGCCTGCGCGAAATGGATGAAGCACAGTTGCTGATGCCACTATGCACGCAGTACACACAATATCTTTTTGAGCAGTCTGCCACCGGGCGGTTTGGCAAATCGCTGGCATTTGAAGTGGAAGATGAAAATGTAGTGCGGGATATAAAGGGACTCATCGAAATTAAGACAAAACTGATGACGGCGAAAAAGTGATAAAACTTGCATGATAATCGTTGAACCGGTAGGCGCTTCGGCAACCGGTAGCGAATAAATTTTATATGCTCTAATACTCATGCCTTCCACTGTCCCTTTATTTCGGTCATTGACGTTAAAATCACAAGTGTTTTACAATTTGGGGAGGTATAGATATCAATGAGATACTTGAAATTAATTCTAATGGCATTGGTTGTCATATCTCTAACGTCATGCTTTTCTTTCAGTGATGAGTTGAATAATCGCCCACTCAATTTTACAGAAATGCGAGAACTTATCCCGGAAATGATTGAGATATTTGAACTGAGCAGAGAACATCTTGACATTTTGAGAGATGGACAATTCACTAATTTAGACAGAGATGTATGGGTTAGCATTGCATTTGAAGAGTGGGATGTATTTGAATGGTTTACAGATGAAGAAAGGAACGCTTTAGCATTTCTATTCACCAGCGAAGAGTTGAGCCGCAATTTCATCTGGATTTACAGTTGGCGGGAAACCCCCACCCTAACGGCTGTGCTTTTTGAACAAGGTGGCGGTGGCCGGTTCGATCGTATAGAGATATGGCATGGCGAGAGCGAGTATTTCGATTTAAGGATACATATAATGCATTCTTCGTACTCTGTATATTTAGGCGATGGATACACTCTTTGGGTATATACGGTGCGAGGGCCAGCGTCGATACCATTTGCGTAAACACCCCCCGACGATTCAATGCCCATTGCCAAAAGCGCCCCCGAGGCCCCGCGCCAAACAAATAAGTTGCATTCTGCGCCGAAATGTGACATATTTATTTGGTACGTCTAAAAACCATTCCACACGCCGGTAAGGCTTCGGCAAGGTGGCCCGGCAGAAAAGTCCAGTTTGAGTTGCGGCAAATGAAGTCCTCATAATATGACATCTGGTTGAGCAGCGAATTAAGCTGGCCGTTGCTTTCGCTCGAAATGCGGGCGTAGCAGGTCGCCCGCAGGGGGATATCGTAGATGTTTTTTGTTTTTGGCTGTTGGCGGATACTGTGTATATCCATGTGCGGAGCCTTCATAAATTTCGTAAAATCATCATCGCGAAACAGCATTATATAATATAAGAATCAAAAGCGCAAGCGGCGCGCGGTCTTTCGCTTTTGATACCCGTTGTTTTGCTATTGAAATTCGCCGCTTGTTGTAGTAAAATTAGGGATATATCAAATTTGCAAAGGTGGAGGAAGTTATGGAGGAAAAATTGGAAATCACAATTATGACGCCAAGCGAAGAGGAAAAGGCGTTTATGGTTATGCAGCCCGTTTGGGGATGCGGCATAGGTAATTTTAACTGGCTTTACGACGACAAGATAATCAGTTGGCTGACCGAAGGAGAGGCAACCATAAGCTACGGCGGCAAAAGTATCATCATCAAGGCGGGGGATTTTGTCATCTTTCCCAAGGGGCTTTCCTGTAGTTGGGATGTTTCGAAACCGGTTAAAAAGCATTTCATTATAGATCCCGAAGCTGCTGAGGATGCGCAAGGTTAGGCTAAACACTGCGGCCCCGCCCAATGGCGAGGTCGTTTGTTTGCGCGGCGGGTATCCCAAACTGCAAGCTATCCCTTAATGGAGGAACGCAATTTGAATAAAACCAAAATCAAAGTGGGGATTCTGGCAACATCACTGCCGCAGATGTCCATCATTGCCCTTGTGGGCGTCGTTCCCATGGCTATCAACTATTATTCCCACGTAAGCCCTACTGTAGTACAAACCGCTTTTACAATACCCATGCTTGCGTGTGCTTTGACATCTCTTACCGTTGGCCGGCTGGCTGCAAAAACCGGCAAAAAGCCTCTGCTGGTAGCAGGCGTCGCGATGATATTGATATTCGGCGTCATGCCCGCGCTTTTTAATTTTTCGCTGCCTTTATTCATGGTGATGACAGCTGGAATCGGCATGGGAGTCGGCTGCACAAGCCCTCTATCCACCGCGCTTGTCCCCGAATATTTCGAGGGCCATGAGCGCCATTCCTTAATGGGCATACAGTCGGCGTTCGTTAACATAGGCGGTATGACGCTTACATTTGTTGCCGGGTTTCTGCTGAGAACTGGGTGGCGAAACGCTTTCTTCATGTATCTGCTGATGATTCCCCTCTTGATTGCCAGCCTGATCTGCCTGCCCTCGGGAAAATTGGCGCCGGCTCCGGGCGGCCCCGAATCCGGCGGTAAAGCAAAGCTGGGCAATAACATCCTTTCCTTATACGCGGTGTTCGTAATATACGGAATAATGTTTTCTGTCATAAATACAAACGCCGGGCTGCTTGTGCTCGAAAGGGGGTTGGGCGACCCTGCGGTTGCCAGTTTTGCTTCTTCGATTTCTGCCACAACCGGCATTGTTATGGGCATTGCTTACGGCTTGGTTCACAAGACGTTTAAGCGTTTTGCCCTACCCATGGCTTTGGCAACCTTTGCCTTGGGGATGTTTACCATGGCAAACGCACCTTCCCTGCCGTTTTTTTACATAGGCAGTTTTTTTATAGGCACCAGCGTCCCCACCGCGATCCCCACAGGGTTTTCCATCGTGACCAAATTGACTGCGCCTTATTCCCCCATGTTTGCGATTTCCGGGCTTCTGGCCACATGGTTCACCGCCTTGTTTATCTCGCCTATTGTCATCAACCCTATATCTTACGCTATTGCGGACGGCACGGCCAGGTCCCGCTATATGATAGGGTTCGCTGTAATCTTCGCCCTTTGCGCCATAGCTTTTTACGCTCAGAAGAAAAACGCCTGGGAGCCTAAGGCGGAAGTGTTATAGACCGTTAAATAAATGATAAGGGCATGGGATTTCCCCATGCCCTCGCAGCTTTTATAGCGCTTCCAAATTTATTCGGATTTATCGGAATCCTTGTTGTACACATATCCCGTGACGGGGTCAAGCGTAACCTCGCTGCCGTCGGTAATTAGCCTTGTGGCATTTTCTACCGAGGCGATAACCGGGATATCGAGGGCGATAGCAGCAGCCACCGCGCCCGACTGTTCGGCGCTTTCTTCGGTGATGACCCCCCTCGCGCGCTTGAGCACGCGCAAAATATCCGTTGTAGTTTTGTCGATTACCAGGATATCTCCGTTTAAGAAGTGGCCGGATTGATCCCGGCGGCTGAGCACGCACACTCTTGCCGACGCCCGCGCTGTTCCCAATCCTTTGCCGGTGGCCAGAATGTTGCCCAGCACAAGCACCTGAAGCGAGTTCGTGATGTTTGAAACCGACGACGAGCTGCCTGTAATAACGATCAGATCGCCGTCTTTGGCTATTCCCGACTGCATTACCTGGTCTGCTGCGGATTTGAACAGCGCGTCCGGGGAATCCATAAACTCGCTGAGCAGCGGGATAACGCCCCAGCACAAAGCCATTTGCATATATGTTTTGGCAAGCGGTGTGGATACGACTATCGGCGTTTGCGGCCGAAAACGTGAGATCATTCTGCCGGCGCTTCCGTTGCGTGTAACCGCCACTATCGCAACTGCGCCCAGGTCGTGGGCGGTTGCGCAGGTGGCGTGGCTTATCGCGTTTGTTATATTCTTGCCAACGCCGTCTTCATGTATCAAAAAGCGCTGTGTGTAGTCAATAGACTTTTCGGTTTGCTCGGCGATTTTTTGCATGGTCTCAAGGCTTTCGAGCGGGTACTTACCCGCCGCTGTTTCCCCTGAAAGCATGATGGCGCTTGTGCCGTCGTATATGGCGTTTGCTATATCGGTTACCTCGGCGCGGGTCGGGCGCGGGTTGCGAACCATGGATTCAAGCATTTGGGTGGCGGTTATCACCTTTTTCCCTGCGGTGTAGCATTTGCTTATCAGCATTTTTTGTATGGCGGGCAGCTCCTCGAAGGGGATTTCAACCCCCAAGTCTCCCCTTGCCACCATAATTCCGTCGGCCTCGCGGATAATCGAATCAATATTATCCACACCCTCGGCGTTCTCGATTTTGGCTATAAGCTCAAGGCGGCTTGGCCCAAGCTCTTCCAGATAGTTTTTAACCTGGATTATATCCTTTGCCGTGCGCACAAATGAGAGGGCAACAAAGTCGAAATCGTTGTCGTACGCAAATTTTATATCGGCTTTATCCTGCTCGTCCATGTAGGGCATGTTGGTCTTTATGCCCGGCAGGTTCACACTCTTTTTGTCGAACAGCAGTCCGCCGTTGAGCACCCGGCAGGTTATGTCGGTGCAGGTTATTTCCTCAGCCACAAGCTCGATCAGTCCGTCGTCCAGCAGGAGCCTGTCCCCCCGCGCAATGACCTTGGGCAGGTCGTTATACGTCACCGACACAATTGTTTCGTCGCCTTCAACTTGCCGGGTAGTCAGGGTAAAGGTATCCCCGCCCGTCAGCTTTACCGGGCTTTCCCTGAATTTTTTGATGCGTATTTCCGGCCCCTTGGTATCGGCAAGCAGACCCACTGGACAGTCAAGTTCCGCTCTCATCCGCTTGATGTGTTCGGCCAATATAAAATGATTCTCGTGGGAGCCGTGCGAAAAATTCAGCCTTGCAACATTCATGCCGCCGTCAATCATCTTCTTTAACATATCCGGATTTTCACTTGCCGGGCCAATCGTACACACGATTTTTGTTTTGCGTAAATACATAAGGATACCTCCTCTAGCTTTTCCGGTTTGCTTTGGCAATGCGCTTTAATTGCGCTTTAATTGCGCATCACAAGCCGGTTTTTCCGCAGGGGCGATGTGCCTGGTATAAGTATAATGTCCATACTTTTCCTTGGATATTATAGCATTAAATGCTTTGTAAAAGCAACACGCATAATTTTGTACATCAGCCCCAATACTAAATCCAACGATACCGATGGGGCAAAAGTTTGGCTGACGATACAAAAAAACGGCGTGCAGCCGAAAAAATCTTGCTGCACTACTTCAATCAAGAGCTGTACAACAAAAAATTTATAAGCGTGGCTCAGCGCGATAAGTTAACGCTGAAAATCGAGAGCCGCAAATCGCCCGCTAATAAATCTTACTGTAGTTACAGATAGATGAAACGTCGCGTTTCGCGGTTTTTTGTTTGTATCTGTCAGACGAAACTACCATCCCCAACTGAGCGCGCAGTCATGCCGCTCGTAAAAATTTGTTAAATTTTAATTCTTTACTTACCTCTACTGCTGCGGAATAGCGCGGTGCACACGGGCAAAAATAACCTTGAGATGCAGGTTTTCGTGTCTGTATTCATAGGCGAAAAATGCTGGCGCGGCAAGTGTTTATTCAACCAAAGCGGCATTTCGAGTATGTTGAATACAGGTTCTTCATATGGCCTGCAACTCCTTTGTTTTTAAGTCCGGCCTGCCGCTTGCCGCAAAAGCGGCAGCCGCGGAAGACTTGTTGATCCGCGGTTTATGGAGTTGCTATGAAAAGAGCATTGATCTTAGTTTTAGTGGTACTCATGCTGCTGTTTGCGGCAGGTTGTTACCGCACAGGCAGCACCCGCTACCGTTCCTTTGACGGCTATGGCTACGATGGACTTTATTACGGCGGTGTGCGTGACGGCGCTCAACGCGATGGCACTATGCGCGACGATACCCGCCCGCACAACAATGGCGTCATGCGTGACCGAACCCGCGCTTTTGACGGCAGTATGAGCGATGGGACACGCTCGCATCACAGCGGTGCTATGCGCGACGGTGCTATGCAAGATGGTACCATGCGTGACGGCGCACAGCGCAACGGCGCCATGCAGGGTAATACTCAGCGCAACAACGCCATGAACGATGGTGCCCAACGCGGCGGTGTAATCCGGCATGGAACGCACAATCCCGCCCACAGGATCACCCCCGTTAACATGAGTGCGCTTGATTTTGTGAGATAACACATCCACCAAAAGCAAATTGGCAGTCTTGTCAATTTACTTTGTTTTGCAGATAACGCAACGCGGCGGGTAGGTTTTTGGCCTACGCCGCCGCACATTTTATAACTTAGTTTTCCCCGCATGGACAGACTCTTTTGGTTCCGATTAAACGGGCAACGCCCGCTATGGTCGTGCCGTAAAAGGTTACCTCCCGGGGCAAGTTGATAAAGTCTGCAATTGTGCCGTTTGAAAGTGTGGAGCCGGTGCACAGGATAACGCCCGCCCACTTCACGGCGTCGGAAAAGGCGTCTTTGCCGTGCTCAACAGTTACGCCGTGGTAGGTGTTGCCAACATGCGCGGGATCCAGATCCAGCACCCTGAGAGGAAATTGCTGGGCGGCCAGCGCTTCCAGCATATACGGCTGGTACCCGACAAGCAGAACCGGAATTAAACCGTTATTTTTTTTGTAGTTGGCAGCTATCGTCTC
>Ga0123355_10019171_pt1 | contig 10885 bp, 7 predicted proteins | sample TergutEmb28metaG_3_FD_89872 | JGI IMG/M metagenome (GOLD analysis project Ga0123355, IMG submission 89872) | Embiratermes neotenicus P1 segment gut microbial communities from Petit-Saut dam, French Guiana - Emb289 P1 | ecosystem: Host-associated > Arthropoda: Insects > Digestive system > Gut ...
AGATCATCCTCAGGGAGCTACGTTGTTCCTTGCTAAAGTCATTTTAAAAACATTCACGAAATAATTCCTTTATATTAACAGGGTGTTGTGGCAGCATGTCGTGTTGTGTAATAGTACGTTGTTGAGAATGCGCCTGGCTATGGTGTGCGTCGTGTGTTACGTAGTGAGAGAAAATATTTTTGTGAATGTTTTTAAAATGACTTTAGCAAGGAACAACGTAGCTCCCTGAGGATGATCTTAGGATCTAAACATGTCGGAGCGATTTTAAGTGTTTTAATGTGAAATTTTATGTAAGTGTATTTGTTGTTTGATTATTAAAGTGATTAAATACATACATTTCATATAGTCCCCAATAAATTCAGTACAGCCCATGTTAGCTGCAATAGACTTTCCTTCGACAGGAGAACGGAAATTAATTGTACTTATCTCTGGACGTGCCGGTAGCCGTTAATTCCTCTGTGACGACGCAGAAATGACGCATGTCGTTCTTAGTTTCAGCTTCATCTGAGAAGTGTGAGGGCATACGCAACTGGAGTGCTACAGAGAGACCTGTCTCATCCTCCGCGAATTTAAATTTCTCAAAGCAGTGGAATATGTGAGTACGAATGGATGGATGGATAAATGAATGAATGAGTGAGAGTATATGTAAATAAATAATAAATAAATAAATTGAAATTACTGAATCAGTGGAGTGACAATGAGTTTGAGTGGTTGAATAAATTACTGACTGATTAATTGAAATGATTATTGGGATTAATGGAATGAATAACTGAGTGAATAAATGATCGATTGATTGGTTGAGTGTAAGTATGTACTATGTATGTTTATATGCTATAGGACTTTGTTTTATAGGATGTGTCTGCTGTTACTCGAAAGGTAGACATGTAGAATGCACCGCCAAACGTGCGAATTTTGACAGGTGTGCCGGTATGCGCACCGGCGCCCACCGGGTGAAACAAACGCAGTGTATCCTACAAACACAGACACACACTATCCGTACACAGTGTCGCCGGCAGTCCTCTCCGTCACTCTAACGGGTCACAATCGCGAATTGCTGCCATTACTGCACAAAATATTAATAGTCGCAGGAATATGCAAGAAAAATGGACGAACGGCTGGCGGGATGCCTTGGCTTGAGGTTCGACCGACGTTTTCCATCACCTCCGTGTATAACATATAACTGAGAATTATTATTTTGTAGGTATCTTGGGGCGGCGATAGCTAAGTCGGTTACGTGTCCAGCAGGCTATGAGCTGGGATCCCGACAAATCGTAATTCGATTGCCGGCTGGGGTATGAGATTTTTCTTTACTCCAAAGTGTCCGAACCGGCTCTGGCGCCGACACAGCTTCCTATTTAACAAGTACCCGGGGATCTTCTCCGGGAATAAAGCGGCTGAGGTGTGAAACTGACCATTCACATCCTTTATGGAAAAGGTTTATAGGATTAGTAAGTGATGAGAAGTGAAAAACTGGGGTGAAAGCGTGAGTGAATTAATGATTGTAAAACAACATTTACAAGAAACTGTACACAGTACTCTCTTGCTTGGGTGTTTTTACCTTTTGTATATGTTGTAAAATTCTAATTTGTCTTGTGTGTTTTGTTGCTAGTTTTAAGTTGTCTTTTGTGTAACTGTTGTTGGATGACAGTGTGTATTGTTGTAGTTGCCTTGTGTGTGTTGTTATCTTATGTGTATTTGTTGTACTGTGTGGGCATTGTTTTTTTTTATTTTACTTTAGATGCCGGACTGCTGGCTAGAAGTCAGTATTCGGATGGTCCTGCGAACGGCCATCTCGACACAGGTTTTTCTTGGTTTCCCTATGCATAAAAGCAAATTCTGGGATTGTTCCCAAGGTTCCAAGTTGCCACTACATGCTTCTCATGTAGCCCTCCCGACTTAAATTTAGTAGTAACCAATTTCATGTTTTGTTTACATGTAAAATAACCACTGCCAATGGATAACAACCGAATTGCAGTAAATACATATTATTATTATTATTATTTATAGCGCAAAGGTTAAGAATTTATTGAACTAAAGGCCTACATCCACTCCCCTCTGCGTCTTCATGACGTGTAGAGGGACGGTCCGGAACTTCATAGCACCTCTTCCATTTTAGGAACACAAAACTGGTGTTACTGTTGGAATACACTTCGACCTGCTTTTCGTAAAACAGGCTAATTGGAGACTATTCCTACAGCACAGCGTACAGCAAATAGGATACAGGTCTTCGTCAAACATTAAGATTTTGCGGGTCCGGGCCATTACAAATTTCGAAATCCTCTGACCTTAGGAGGAGTAATTTTTTGACCACACTTAAACAATTTTCCGGCGTAACATATGCGAAACCTATTTCTCAACCGAGTATCCGACGTAATAACAATACGTGACCTACCATTCCGCCACTGCTGACAAAGGACAGCCGTTCCCACCTTGCGCTCAACTGTGTCTAGAAGCATGCATATTAATGATGCAGGAAACAAGCGACGGTACCTTGGTGTGGCTCCTAGGGAGGCCCCAAGACAGGCCTGCTGCCAGCAGTTGCTATTGACACCGCCAGCAGAAAAAGAGGTGCATACTGCCACAGCCACGAGGGGAGGGAAATGTGGCATGTTGATGTGGCAAAAAAACCAACTCGCGGATGTGGTGACAGGTTTCGTTAGGACGGGGGATTTCAAACAAAAGCCGCAGTCCGTTCACTGACGCTGCGTGGTGTGTTGACTGACACGATGTTTCAAAACACTATATCGACTACTGAAGTCACTTAGAAACAAAAAATTTTTAAATCAAACATGGCGAACTATGAATCTGGCTAGATTTACACGTGTATACTCTGTAACATATTCAATTTTCGGAAACCTACATGACCTGGTTCCCGCGCGGACTAAGGCGTAGGTCTGCGGCCGCTCGCCTGCTAAGATCGTGGGTTCGAATCCCGCCGGGGGCATGGATGTCTGTCTGTTGTGAGTGTTGTGTGTTGTCAGTTAGAGGTCTCTGCGACAAGCTGATCACTCGTCCAGAGGAGTCCTACCGACTGTGATGCGTCGTTGTGTGTGATCTAGATACCTCAAGAATGAGGAGGCCATGGCCCGCGTTGGGCCTCAGTGCCATGGGGAGGGACCATGACCTGGTTCACTCCGTCAGCTCTCAGAATGAAACACCTCATTTCGGAATACCTAATCTACTGTTCCCAACAGCACAGCAGAAACAAGAGCGTCTCGTTCTCTTTTCACAGTTCGGACTTACTTTCGATATCATAACTATGGATGAAAGATGTTAGCCGCAGGCTAGACGCGCTATACGCATTTACATTAAAGGTAAGAACGCGGCCTACATGTACTGTACTTACTGAAATCACATTTTATGCAAAACTAACTACTTAGTGCTTAAGAAAGGCGAAAGAGCCCCTATTTGCAAACAGGTACTCTCTCCAGTAATAGAGATGTTTCATGAAAATTGGGGCTGGCGGGTAGATTGTGGGTGGCCAGTTTATATATTTGTAATTTACTTCAGCATGATATTAGTCCCGCAAGCAGTACAGGTTCGAATATAAATTGGGAATGATTTTTAAGACAGTGGTGGTGGCCTAATTCTAGTTAGGATCGCTATCCTGGCAAATGTCTAGACGGACTAGACCTACGAATGCCACACAAAGCCCATGTCCTCTCTCCCCCAACACAAATCATAAGTGTTACCACTTCAGCCATTTGCTCTATGTACTGGTTCAGAAATAATTTAACGTAGCATCCCATGTAGAGTCCCGTGCGATACCTAGTCATGACAGTGTCGAGATTCGATCACGGTGTTACTTGTACATTTCGTGACATCGCGTATCGTGGGGTGAAAAGACGGTGGTTATGTCTGCTTCTTCGCTGTAAAGTTGCAGAGAATATTAGGTGAACAGATAGTTATAGAAGTTGCCTGGATGTCAACTGACGAAAATGTGAGCTGGGCAGCAGTTGATAGAATAAGTTGTCTGGATGTGAAGTGGCGGAGAATGTGAGTTAAACTACAGTTGACTGTACAAGTTGTCTGGATGTGAAGTGGCGGAGAATGTGAGTTAAACACGAGTTGACTGTGTACGTTGCCTGGACGTGAAGTGGCTGAGAATGTGAGTTAAACTACAGCTGACTGTGCAAGTTGTCTGGATGTGAAGTGGCGGAGAATGTGAGTTAAACATCAGTTGACCGTGTACGTTGCCTGGATGTGAAGTGGCGGAGAATGTGAGATAAACATCAGTTGACTGTGTACGTTGCCTGGATGTGAAGTTGCTGAGAATGTGAGTTAAACTACAGTTGACTGTGCAAGTTGCCTGGATGTGAAGTGGCGGATAATGTAAGTTAAACACCAGATGACTGGGTAAGTTGCCTGGATGTGAAGTGGCGAAGAATGTGAGTTAAACTACAGTTTGTGTAAGTTGCCTGGACGTGAAGTGGCGGAGAATGTGAGTTAAACATCAGTTGACCGTGTACGTTGCCTGGATGTGAAGTGGCTGAGAATGTGAGTTAAACTACAGTTGACTGTGCAAGTTGCCTGGATGTGAAGTGGCGGAGAATGTAAGTTAAACACCAGATGACTGTGTAAGTTGCCTGGATGTGAAGCGGCGGAGAATGTGAGTTAAACTACTGCCGTCGGGCACTCTCAGCAACATACCCTTATACAAAAAGACATGCTGCCACAGAACCAGGATTATATAACGAAAGCAATCAGTAACTAGTTTTTAAAAGTGATTTTAGCTCCCTGAGGATGATCCTTGGATCGAAACATGTCGGAACAATTTTAGTGTTTTAATATGAAAACGTTTTATATATGTGCATCAGTCGGTAAACTATTAAATAATGAGTATTTCACGTTTTAGTACATAGTTATTTATAACCTGCAGTGTTCAGTTAATCAATAAGCAAGTTGAAATAAGGAAATTACAGAATGCTAGGTTTCCTTTATAAAAACACCTGAATCATAAAGGAGGGAGGAGGCATGGAGATTTATGTTCTTCAGACTACTTTCAACAAAAGAAAATGTAGCTAATGTGAGAAAGAACAGTGATATCCGGTCACGTGCAACGTGTTCACTTTCAGGTCATCCGTGGAAATGAACCAATTCACTAAACTGAATAATGAACGCTGTGGATTGCTCTTCTTTTTCACTAACCTAAAAAAACTGCACCTCCCTAGACGGCGATATGGTTTAATTTACTCTGAATATCACAGCACATAAGTAGCAAAATTAAAGTTTCATACCTGTGACATCGGGACTATGGCGAAAAACACTATGAATGTTACAGCCTCTCACCAACATTAAATTACGGTAGACCGCGTGGCCTTGATGTAACTTGGAAGCCAGTCAGACAGACCTTACTGTTCATCCGTGAACAGTTACTCTCCCGTGGGGCTAGTCAGTTGACAGTGAGATGCCGTTGACTGAGCTTGTGTACTGTCTGACCGTCGCATTCACAATGACCGAGCGAGCAGATCAGCTTCATCATGACAACGTGCCTGCCAATTCTACAGCTCTCGTGTTGGCTTATTTTGGAAAAACATTGCAGCACCCAGGTCTGTCAGCACCGCTACAGCCCATATTTGGCTCCATGCGACTTCTGATTTTTTCCAAAGTTAAAATCGCCGTTAAAAGGGAGGCGATTTGTGAATGCAACGGTCACACAGTACACAACCTCAGTCTACGGCGTCTCACTGCCGACTTACAAGCCCCACGGTAAAGTAACCACGGATGCACAGTAAGGTCTCCTCTGACTGACTGCCAAGTTACATCAAGGCCAGGCGACCGGTTCGCGAGATATTCAAAATGGATGGATACTTTCCGGACAGGCCTCGTAAAACGGGATTCATTTTTCTCTACGAACTTTGTTCAAAAAATGTTTCGCTTCAATAAACGTTGAAACTAAAATCCGCATGATTGGACAAATATCCCTCATATGGAATTCAATCGAAATTAGTTCACCAGTTATTACGTACAGAAAAGCACTTAACATGCAAGCTGAAGCTACTATTAAAATTTGAATAGCATGCACAACATTCAGAACAAAACTTGTAATTAGTTACCACTTTTTTTCTCTGATTTACTTTAATACAAAAAAAAAAGAATGATAATCTAATTTCTATAATAATAGAATCGATTTCCGCAAGGAAAGAGCATATATTTGAATTTGAAAGAGGAATTATTATATTGTACTCTTTGGAAGAGGCTATGGACCTGTCACAAGAAAAGCCATGCGATAAATGAATAACAGAAACACTGGATCAGTGAAAGAGAACGGCTCTATCTCTCGTTCACAACTGAATATGTGATTCGCCACATTTTCACCTGAGGACGGAACTATCCAGTATCCGAAACGGTGTGTTCTGCTGACATTACAGACGAGACAATTATTCAGAAATTAGTAATCTTAAACAGCTTGTCAACGTGCACGAAAATGGCCATGCTATACAGCAGTAGGCCAATATCCCAATTTAATATGGCCTCGGAAAATTTCTCGCTCGAATTTGTTTGCAAAATTCCCAATAAAATTCTTATATGTGAAACAAAACGCTCGACCACAAACAAGGACGACAGCACTGCGGGACCAAATTGTTATTCAGTTCCACATACACAGAAACCAAAAAAACATTCATGTACACGAAAAACGAAATGTATAAATTTTATCCGGTTTCATAAAAGGATATAGAAAGTATGGTTACTGTAGTAATCCAAGCATTTATATTATTAGAAAGCACAGCAAAAATTAATCAAAATTAAACAAAAATTACTTTAAATGAAATATAGTTCAATTCATTTCAGTTCAGCTCAGTTTACTAACATGCCTGCTTAATAGCGCGGGGCCAATTATGATCTGATGATGATGATGATGATAATAATAATAATAATAATGAATATACAGGGTTATTCGAAGTGATTGTCGAGGTTTTAACAACTTGCCATACACAATACACTTCAGATAGCAGTATATGTATTTTTTTATTTAATAGAACAACACTCCACGTTTTTGTTACATACATTTCAGGTGCTCTACATGTGCACCCTTTGTGATTCTACAAACATCAACACGATAGTCGAGTTCGTTCCAGTTGCTACAAATAGTTTCGAACAAACTCGATTATCGTGTTGATGTTTCTAGAATCACAAAGGGTGCACATATAGAGCATCTGTAAGGCATGTAACAAAAATTTGGACTGATGTTCTATTAAATAAAAAAATACATATACTGCTATCTCAAGTGTATTTTATACGACAAGTTGTTAAAACCCAGACAATCATTTCGAATAACCCTGTATTTCATTCTTTATAATTTATGTGCTGGTACAACAGGCACAAGTCCTATTACACAGACAGCAAAGGAATACCAAGAAAATGCAAAACTAAATAAACAAACGAAATCATTTACCAAAGAATAACAAAAAACCAAACTTAACAATAATAGCATAAACAAAATTATAATCAAATTAAAAAAACATAAAATTTTATATTGGAATGGAATTTCCTTGCGAACCCAAGGGTTTCGCGGAACACCGTTTGGTCTAACAAACGTGACACACAACAAGTAAAGCTTTTGTCTCACTACACAGTACATTTTTCCCTCGTATTTAAGGTCGTGAGGACGAGACCAGATTGTTATTTCAAACTTCCTTCTGTCTTTCTCCTGTGTCTAAATCACGTGGACTCGGCTTCATTAATTTTCGCTCTCGTGCAGCCGTGTGGCGAGGAGTAACACCTTTTTCGTGTTCTTGTGCCTGGCGAAAAGACAGAGACGGTGAATTCTGTGCCGGTAACGCCGTACATAGGTTAGGAAGAGGGGTATGCAAATGCCGGAAAACCCGGGGAAGGGGTTACTCCCACTGCTAGAATAGCAGAAGGGCCCACGAGTTCATCTACAGTACTGGAGATAACCACAGAATGAAATAAGGACCTTCTGCGATTTTTATTTTGGGTTGAAAAATCCGTTCTTTTCGGGTGATCCAGACATCATTTGACGGATATAACACTGCCTATAACGAAACCGCAAGGAACTGATTTTTTTTTTAAAGTTCCATTTACTACATCTACTTAATTGTAATACTAATTTGTACGTCAGCACAACTGTTTTTACTACACAAGGTAATATGTAGGCTACATGTTTCGACTAATAAATCGTCATCTTCAGGCCTATTATTTACAGGTTAAGTCTCAGGATGCTATGGACACATTGGGATCCCAGTGTGTTTACATCAGTGAAATATTTAAACCATATCATTTGCCTAGGAGAGTAAAACTTGCAAAGTATGTAACTAATTGGTTAAAAAACATTTAAAAAATCCAAAAAATAGTGTATTGGCGTTTACCATTTATAAATGTAGGTCCCGTTACCATCTACTTACTCCAGGGTTGTGACAACCTGCAAAGAATAGGCCTGAAGATGACTATTTATTAGTCGAAACATGTAGCCTACATATTACCTTGTGTAATAAACACAGTTGTGCTGACGTGCAAATTAGTATTACAATACGTATTCAAGCACTTCATGACGTCTTCATTCAACATCAACTTAAACAGTAGGTCATCGAAACTCCGTATCAATAGGACTGCAAATGTTTCCGTTATGCCCAAGTTCCGCTTAAGACAGGTTTCAATGTATTTTCATTTAAGATTCTCTGAAGGATTTTGAAAATGACCGCCACTATTCGTTATAATAGCTTTCTAATATATAACCAGTATGATATAATTAATAACTTCCTACCACAATGTATGAACGAGCATATGAGGTAATATCAGTGGGATTGCGCAAAACCGAGCACAACTCCGCCGGCAGCAGCAGCAACAATGTTGGCGGCGGATCTTGAATTCAGCGCTTTTCAGCCCTTCAAGTGCAAACTGTGACTAAGGGAAGGCAGTCAGATCGAAGTCAGTTGGATTCCATAAACCGGGTATTACGTCACATATGGGAGGCCCCAAGCGATATATTCGTGTTACAAACTGTACCACTCACTCAGACGCAGACAGTGGCAATGCGAACGCGTGCGTGTGTTCAGATTTCACGCATGTCTTGTGACGTAAACTGAAAAGGTCGTTGCCAAATGTGATTTGAGGCAGTGGTAGTTATCGTGCCATGGGATGGACAAGTCTTGGTCCACACTGCAGAGACGATGCTATAAGAGTGAACACACAGAGCTTGCGGTAGCTATTACGTTGCCACGAATGGAGTTGGCTACAGTCTAGGCGAGATTTCGCAAAACTTTGTCGCTTAACGCGCACAGACGTAGCCCACAGGGGTCTCGGAAATAAATGAAACAAACGAATTTAACATTATACATTTTTCGTGCAACTGTATTATATACATCTTATTTAATATCAACTTGTTGCACAATGATTTAGCATTTAATCATACACGTACAATTAGTGTCACACTAGTTGACGCATCAACTGCACACGTCGAAAAAATGGTGAGCTGCCAGAAGATGGCTAATAGCACAGGCCGAAACATGTCGGAGCGATAATTAACAAATAAAAACATTGTGCAACAAGTGGGTATTAAATATTATGTATAAAACAAAGGAAGTTCATTTTCACACCGAAAAATTACGAAGCTCCAGTAAGTTTATGATTTTTTCTGGTTTATCATCATCCTGTCTGAGTAGTGTCAAGCTGAGCGGTCAGGAGCATTCTTCCCTTCCCATTTCCTTCCAGCACCTTGTTTAAACAGCTCGTTGGCTGAACTGTCTGTGTGGTTCGCACAGCGCACACAGTTGAGCAGTCAGCGGGATGCATCCAGGTAAATGACCACGTTTGTGGACGCGAGCGGGCACACGTTTGATGTCATCGCATTTATGCCACGAAACACTCATACTTACTTACTCACTCCATGGTGCAGAGTACTTCTTGAGAAGCTAACTGGTTTGCAGCTAGTCAAGAAATTCCCCGTATTTCACGGAATCCGAAGGTTCATTACCGCACTCACAAGCGTCCGCCACCTATCTCTATCCTGGGCCAGCCCAATCCAGTCCATATACCCACATCCCACCTCTTGGAGATACATCCTAATATTATCCACCCATCTACGCCTAGGTCTCCCCAGTGGTCTCCTTCCCTCCGGTTTCCCCACCAAGACCCTATACATCCCCTCTCCTCACAAATACGCGCCACATGCCCAGCCCATCTCATTCTTCTTGATTTTATCACACGCACAATATTGGGTGAGGAGTACAAATCATTTAGCTCCTCGTTATGCAATCTCCTCCACTCCCCCGTTACCTCGTCCCTCGTAGGTCCAAATATTCTCCTCAACACCCTGTTCTCAAACACCCTCAGCTTCCTTTCCTCCCGCAATGTCAACGACCAATTTTCACACCCATACAAAACAACAGGCAAAATTATAGCTCTATATATCTTGATCTTTAAATTTTTGGATAGCAACCTGGAAGACAAAAGATTTTGCACCGACTGATAGCAAGCATTTCCTGACCTCAATCTGCTCTTAATTTCTTCCGCAATAGAATAAACACGTGACCATGATACGCAAGACAAGATTTTGTAACGATCTAGGAACTCACCATTTTTAATTTTAAATGTCATTACAAGTAAAGGAGGAAAGAGGAACACATACAGGGTTTTGATGGAGAAACCTGAAGGAAAGAGACCACTTGAAGTGCACAGTCATAAATGGGATATTAATGTGAACATGGATCTGGAAGAAATACATAGGTAGGACTAGAGGGTAATGATCTGGGTTCATGTGGCTGGGGGCAACGACAAATGGCGGGCATTCGTGAACAGAGTAACGAACTTTCAAAAAAAAAAAAAAAAAAAAAAAAAAAAAGAAGGGGATTTTTTTTTTTTTTTTTTAAATTTTTTTTTTTTTTTTTTTTCTCTCTTTTTCTTGCCTTCCTTTTATTTACATTTC
>Ga0123355_10019172_pt1 | contig 10885 bp, 14 predicted proteins | sample TergutEmb28metaG_3_FD_89872 | JGI IMG/M metagenome (GOLD analysis project Ga0123355, IMG submission 89872) | Embiratermes neotenicus P1 segment gut microbial communities from Petit-Saut dam, French Guiana - Emb289 P1 | ecosystem: Host-associated > Arthropoda: Insects > Digestive system > Gut ...
CGGCGATGCAACTCGCGTCGTGCAGTTCTCTACGGCCTCGATGAGGACAACAGCGTTAGTTGTCGCCGCTGCATGGGCCTGGTCTACCGCGGTCAGGACGAGACAAAGTTGCAGCGCCTGTATCTCAAACAGGACCGGCTTGAGGCGAAGTTAACAGGTAAGTATCGCCTCGCCAGGCCCAAGGGCATGCATCGATCCACACACTATCGCATCCTGAGGGATCTGAGCTCCGTGTTGCGGAAGCAGGACCACTTGCGTGCTGTCAGCGCGCGGAAATTTCTGGACCGCCACGGATGGCCGCGCGGTCAGCGCTGGTAGTTGTTGATCAGTTGCAGGGTGGGCTCTATGAGTTCACGCGCCTCGCCCTTGATCTCTTCGAGCTTCTGAACGACGGCGGCAAAGTCGTTCGATTCCCAATCATCACTCATCCCGTTGCAGCTGCCGCTGAACCCTTCGCTGCTGCCGTTCGGCGGTGCGCTCCAGCTCCCAAGCCAAGTAGACAGCCACGGCGCCTATACCGACGGCAAGAATGGCATAGCCCCAACCAGAGAGGATCACCCGCAGGTCGCCGATTAGGAGAAGCGCGAACCCTAAGATCAATCCGAACCCCACGGTTTTGGAGAGGTCCGAGAGTGGTTTGCTCACCAGCTCACGCAGACGGGCGTCCGATCTTTTGTCAGCATGATCTGCCGCCCCTGTCTTCCAGTGCACACTGTACACCGTCCCGTAATAAGTTCCGTCGTCATCTGGCAGGGCCCATTTAACCCAGACCGCCACGTGGCCGACGCTCCCTGTCCCTATGTCGGCTTCCAATTGGTCGAGAACTGAGGGAGGTACGGAGCCTTCGACGCACCAATCCCTTCCGCCGAGGTAATCTTGAAACGCAACCGCTGTCGGTGGTTCGTCGGCCCACCGTGGACTTGGAACGTAGTTGAGATCAGCCACGTGCTCATCCCATTCCTGCTTGCGTCTCTCATCGGACTTAAGCGTCACACGGACTCTGGTGGTTGCATCTTTCTGGTATGAGCCGTGGATCGTGCGCTGAAGGCGGCCCGGCGATGCTTCGGGGCGATACGACCGCTCCCAACGCCGTGCTGGAACCAAGCTCAAAGCATCGATCCGAAGCCACTCACCGACGACGCTAAAAACGTCCAGGAGAGCCTGAGCCGTATCAGCCATTGCGATCATCCTGACCGTATCTAGTACACAGACACGTTAATTACGAAACATAATGGCGATGCAGCTTGCGATCCGCATCCCGGCGAGTGAACGTCCAGTCGATGCCGCAGCGAGCGGCATTGCGTCTCTTCTGCCATTGGGCCACCTCGGCGGCGAGGATTGTTCGGTTGGACACACAGCGCGCCAGGCACTGACGATCGAGGATGCCGATCTCGATCTCCGCCATGTTCAGCCAACTGGCGTGAGTCGGGGTGTAGTGGAATTGGATCCGTCGAAGCACGCTGGCGGCGGCCTGGATGCCGAGCACTTCCTCGAAGCTGCTGCGCAGATGGGTGTTGAGGTTGTCGAGGACCAGATGCACCTTGCGCACCTGCGAGTAGCGACGGCGCAGCATCCGGCAGACGAAGCCAACAAAGTCGGCCTTGGTACGCCGATCGGTGACCTCGGTATGGCGACGTTTGCCACGCGGTTCGACAGCAACAAAGATGTTGCAGGTCCCGGCGCGCTCGTACTCGTAGTCCTGCCGCAGCAGCACATCGCCGGGCTTGGCGGGCAAGGGGCGACGCGTCTCGCGCAACAGCTGCTTGCTCTTCTCGTCCAGACAGATCACCGGCTCGCAAGCATCGTACGGCCGAGCATAGAGCTCCAGCAGCTCGTACATGCGTCGGCGATACTCCGCGGTGAGTTCTCCGATGCACCACATCAGTCTGCGCCAGGGCTTGAGGAGGTTTTTTTTAGGATCCGCCGGATCGTCTCCCGGCTGATGCCCTTGATCTGCGGATGTCGTTGCGCCGCTTCAGTCAGCAGCGCAATCGTCCAGCGCTGTGCTCCCGGCGGCGGAGCCGAGCAGGCCAGAGCACTCACTTGCGCTTCCACGTCTGCTTCGTACTGCTTGGGCTTGCCGGGCCGGGCCTCATCGTGCAGAGCGAAGTCCACACCACCCTGCAGATACGCCGCTCGCGTACGCCAGATCGCAGTGCGCCCGACGTTCAGCACCTCCATGATCTGCCGCTCAGGCACCTTACTGTCCAAGGCGGCCAGGATGTGCGCCCGGTTGAACTCCCGGGCCATGTGCAGCCCCTTGGAACGAAACTCATCCACGACCCGACGATCCCGTTTGTTCAAGCTCAGTTCGGTCTGTCGCATACCTGTTGACCTCTTTTGCCTCAGGTATGCGCATTTTACATGTTCCGTTATTTACGTGTTGCCGTACTAGGTGCTACTTATAGTCTGTAGAACCATAGTCGGCAATTCTCACCATGCTTTCGGGATGCAGGTCCCAGAAAGCTGTGCGGAAACCGAGCTCAAATCTCCGGAAGATCCTCGCGAGCAACGTCCGCGCATACCGCAAGAAGCACGGCCTATCGCAGGAGGCCCTTGCCGATGCCTGTGAGCTGCACCGGACGTATATCGGCTCAATCGAGCGGTGTGAGCGCAACGTGACGCTGAGCACGCTCGAAGTGCTGGCGAAATCCCTGAGCACTACGGTCCCGGAGGTTCTGACCGGGCGATAGCCTTTCTGATCCGTTGCAGCTCGGCGGCAATGCTCTCGGAGACCCCAGCGCGGAGGCACCGGGCGATCTCGGCATCGTGGTCGGCATTCTGAGCAGCGAGAGCCGTCTCGACGGTCACGCAGACGGCGTACGCGTCTTCGAGCCGGCGTACGAGACCGCTTAGCAGGGCAGCGTGGTCGGTCGGCTTCACGTCTTGCTGTCCGCAGCCGAGAGGAACGGTACGACTACCGCGTCCGTCGCCGGCTTTGATTCCGGCCCTCCGCTATCCCCGAAGACCAGCTGGGCGAGCCGGTCGGTGCTGCCGTAATGCTCCCGCGGCAGCATGTGGGAGTAGACGTTCAAGGTGATGGTAGGGTTCGCGTGCCCGAGTAGGCCCGAGACACGGACGATGTCCTCGCCGTTCGCGAGCATCAACGAGGCATAGGTGTGGCGCAGGTCGTGGAAGCGGATCTTGCGCAGTCCTGCGCGGCGTAACGCGGGGTAGAAGCCGCGCTGAAGCAGGTTCGTGTGACTCTCCGGATTACCTGCGCCGTTGGGGAACATCATGTCCAGCTCGCTCTTCGGGCAGCGCAGCTTCCACTTCTTCAGTTCGTGGATCAGGAACCCCGGCACATCAACCTTGCGAATTGAATTTCGGGTCTTCGGCTGCGTGAACTGACCTTCCTTCCAGGCGCGCCGGACGTGAATCTGCCGACTGGTCGAATCGAGATCACCCCACTGCAAGCCGAGAATTTCACCCTGCCGCATACCGGTGAAGATGGCGGTCATCGTGATGAGGCGATAGACGCCGTCGGGCATCGCGTCGAGGACGCGCTTGATCTCGTCGGGCGTCAGGATGTTTCCGTCAATCGCTTGCTCATCAACGGGTCTCGTGTTGCGAACCCGCTCAATGTGCTCAGCAGGGTTGTAATCGATGAGCCGATGCTTGCAGGCATAGCCGAAGATCATCGACAAGAGGGTGAGTGCCTTGTTGATGGTGCGCGGCCCGGGCTTCCCTCTTCTCGCTGCCGCCTGTCGAGCACGCGCACGCGACAAGCCGGGCTTCGCGGCCTGTACGCGCTCTGTAAGTGCCCGCAGAACGGGTGCAGGAGATCCCTGGGTCATATCGAAGCGAAAGCGCTCGACGTCAGCCGGAGTGACGCTCTCGACGGTCCAGTTCCCGAAGTAGGGCTCTATGTATGTCTCGACCAGACCCCGATAGCTGCGCAGCGTGGTCGCCCGCACATTGACCTTCGATTCCAGAAATGCCTTGCACACCTGGGCGCACGTGGGCCGCTGGCCTGCCGGGATATACTGCGCCCGGCTGACCTCAGCGAGTCGCTTGGTCAATAGCGCCTGCGCCGCAAGCTTCTCGCGAGCGGCGTTCTCAAAGGTACCTGCCGGCCTCTCGATCCGGCGGAAGCCGTGCTGGTCGCGGAAGTCCGCACACCAGTGACGGTGATGTTTTCTGACAGTCGCCATAGGGTATAGCGTATGAGAGGCGGAGCGGTGTCAGAATGGCGCTGCCGGGTCAGGTGAATCGTCGAGGCAGCGTGTTGGAATGGATACCGGCGCGATACATTGTGAAAACCAACCCGTTGAATCAGGCTGTTACGCCTGGGCGCGAAGTCGAGTTCCGCGTGTCCACGACGGGCTTAACCCCTATCAACCGGGGGTAGACCCCCAGGCCACCCTAGAAATCGGTATCCCCCTTCTCATTCGCGTTTGGCAGCCCGGGATCCGATGGCACCACGGAGTGTCCTGCGAGCCGCTACGAATCAATTCTGGCTCCCTCCTCCCGTTGTGCGCCGCCCAAGAGCCAAGGGCGTAGCGGAAGTAGCAGAAGTAGCAGTAGCAGGCGGGCGAGGAGGGCGCGCGCAGTACGCGGCGATTGCCGCCGGGTCGAACCGCACGTACCGGCCTATCCGAGCGTGCGGGATGCGCCCCTCGCGGGCTTGCCGGAGCAGCCATTGGGGATCGACGGAGAGGACGACGGCGGCTGCCTCGGCGCTTAGCAATCCCGTCCCTGCCGCATCCTGCGGTTGCACGGCAGCCGCTGCGGCCTCGGAGGTCGTGCCGGCTACCGCCGCCCCCTCGCGCAGGGCGGCCTCGAACGCCTCTCGGGACAGGCAGAGCAGGCGATTGCCGAGGACGATGAGCACGCGGTCGCTCACGCCGCACCTCCTTCCGCTTGCCGCGCTAGCGTGCCCGTCTGCGAATCTGTGCTAATCCTCATGAGTCTGTGCGAATGTGTGCGAGTCTTGCGGCAAGAGATGCACAGATTCGCCCAGATCGTCACAGACTCGCTCAGATTCCTAGACTGCACCGCGTCGTGCCCTAAGCCGTAAGTCCGCAATCACTTGGGCTTGCTCGGCGGAAGGGACCACACCCAAGGACCGCCTTTACTGCTCGGCTCTTTTGTGACCTTGAGCGCTCTCTCGGCACGCGATAATTGCCGACGGCTGAAGCGCGCCTCGCAAGCTAACTCCTTCACCCTCGCCGCCAACACCGGACCGTCTGCGAGAAGTCCTTTGAGCCAGGCGGACGCCACCTTGGTCTTTTCCTCCACCGCTCGTGAACGGCTGCCTCTACCCGGATCGAGGATGTCATCTGGGGTCTCATCCGCAGGTCCGAGCCACTCAATCGCTGCAACGCTGCCGACGACTGGGTGAATCTTGCTGACTACGCGGAAAGCGAGGGACCCCTGCTTCATCGCCAGGTTGTTCTTGAGTTCAGCAAAGATGACGCGGTCAGGTGCGTCCGGGTCCCTGGATCGCCCGACGATAAACGCGGAACGCGGGGCCGCCGTGAAGGCCAGCGAGCCTGTGATGCGGTAGGCGGCAGAGCCGCCCTCAGCTTTGTTTGGATGTGATATGCCGACGAACGCGACTTGATGTCGCTCGGTCACTACGTTGACCATAGCGAGCACTTCGCGCACGTCAGCAGTCTTGTGAGTGTCGGCTCCTTGGAACACGCCAGTGATCGGATCGATGATGAGCAGGCGCACGTCCTTCAGCTCGGCCAGCGTCTGATCGAGCAACTCGATATGCTCGCGGAGCGAGAATAGCCGCCGTCCGGGGTGCTTCGCCTTGGGGTCTGTCACCTCAACACCCTGAATCACGTGCACGCGGCTGATGTCCGCCCCCATCGCTTCCAGTCGAGGGCGAATGGTGTCGGCAGCTCCGTCTTCGGTGGATAGAATGACAACGTCACCGATGGGAGCCTTAACGTCACCGATGGGAGCCTTTCCGGATCCATCTGGCCAGTCGCCCCCAACGGTCACCCGGGCCGCGATGTCAAGGAGTAGCGTCGATTTACCAACGCCCATCAGCCCGGCAACAACGGTGGCCTTCCCCAGCCACAGCCGGCCCGGCCATAGCGGCTGCAATTGCTCGACAGGAATCTCTGATAGACGTTTGATCAGCAGCTCGGCAGCGTGGCCGGGAGCGTACCGACCTATTGAGTGCGCAATGCTCTTGATCTCGTGCACCGGCAGAGGCGTCGGCAGCGTTTTGTTGAGCCCAACGAGCGCCCCCTCAATCTGCGTTGCCGTGCATCCACGAAACCGAAGCCAACCAGCGACGGAAGTCAGGTCAACGTTTCGGCTCTTGTTTGCCTCAAATCTGAGCTTGTCGTCACTCGTTCCACGGGTATTGGCGGCAGAGTCCACTGGCGGCGCGCGAAAAGGCTCGCCCGGTACCAGGTGGACCCTGGCGTTCGCCGTCGGGGTAAATTGAGGCTGTGACGGGTTTGTGCTCGTCGGATCTGGGACGAGCCTTGTACCTGCGCGCGCAGACAATTCTGCGACTACTGTAGCGTGCACGCGAGCATAGTCCCCTGGCCCAACTTCACCATCAATCAGAACGACGACCCTGCGTCGGGGCCGTTTAGAGGTGGATCTCCGCGTGCGCCACCACAGGCAAGCCATCCCATCAAGGGCAGAGACGAGCGCTTTAGCCGCACCTCGCGTCAACTTGTCGAAATCAATGATCACAACGCGCGTCGGTGCAGCGTTCGCGGCATTCCTGATACCGTTCCGCATCGCTGCCGCAGAAATGTACGCTCCCCCGTCGGGCGCAGACCGATGTTCCTCCAGGAGCCGCGCAAGGCCGGCCAAGTTCTTTACGCGCCACTCAACTACATCGTGAGTGCCAACGTGTGTGCCAAAGGCGACGCGGATCTCTGGGCTGGTAGAGGTCACGTGGGCCGGCGCTCGCCGCAGCATTTCGCCTTGCCACTGCCGACTCTCAGCGGTGGAAGCTGCGGATTGCGCTGATTGCGTAGCCTTCGAGCACAGCCAATGATCTTGTCTGCGCAACCTACGCAGGAGTGATCGGTAAGGAGAGGCGGAGATCCTGACTTTATCGACGAAAAGAGGCGAAATTCAGTGAAGGACGCGAGATCCGGTAGATCGGATCGGCGATCCAGTACAAGTATTCTGACCACGCAGACCTCCTAACGCCCAACGGGCGAAAGGAAGCCTGTACGTCCTGCACTCCGAAAAAAGAAAAATGTGCAGAAGGTCTTAAGTCATTGATAGCGCTCGGAGTATTTGTGGAAGTCGGGAACGCGCCTAGCGAGCGCCTTGGCAATCTTCCGCCGCCTAAATTCCGCCAGATCAGGCCTTGTGCGGTTGAGCATTAGCTCAAATGCGGCGACGTTCGTCGCCCGGCAACCACAACGCGTCAAAGCGTCGCGGTTTCGAGCAAGTTGGTCCAAGTATCCATCAGCAATCGGTGCGTAAATCTTCCGCCACTTGCAGGGACGTCCGCGAGCTCGACGGTGTGCCGAAACCGTCGCCAACGCGCCCGATGGTTCGATGGCTCTAACAACCGCTTCCTGCGCTAACAGATCCAGTATCCCGTACTTCGGTCGATTTCTTGAGTACATGAGGTGCTCGATAGTAGTTGAATTGTTACGCGCCTTCTTCAGGTTAGATCAACGGTACAAGTCGGGTCGGCGCTCATGCAAGGTGTCTCTGAAGCGAGACTTTTCGGCAGCTTGTTTATCATGGCCACCAGCGGGGACGACTGCGTTATTATAGGAACAAACCGCCCAAAAAAAGGATCAATCTCACACATGTGGCGGACTCTACTCCTTCACCGTACTATTCGCGGGGTCACCTCAACGAGCCTTTGCGACCTCAACGCTTCGGTCGGAATCCAGATCGCCGAGTGATTGTCACCGAGGGGTGATGCTTTGCCCTCGATATACAAGGCGCCAACCCAGGCACACACCAACGCGTCGATCTGATCTTCATAGGGCTTCAGCGCGGAAAATGTCGTGTGCGCCGCGCTCGGTATCTCAAGGTCAATCCCGTCTATGTGCCTTCGGAGGAGGGAAAGTATCTTGACCCACTGAACTAGCAGCCTTCTGCGCCGCTCCTCGATTCGCACTTTGGGCCAATACTTATTCGTCTTCTGCGCCTTGTAGGGCAACCGGCACACGCTACGAGCCAGAGCGAGCAGCGCAACATGGGGATACACCTCTATCAGGTTGTGTTCTTGCTCTGACCTACCAAAGTCGCATTGAAACTCAGCCTTCTCAAACTGATCCACGAAATCCCTGCTCACTTTGCCGGGACGTGTTCGAGTCGGACTGTGCGTTGAGCATTTAGCACCGCCGAATCGTCGGGATACTTCCCGGTCTGCCGGACGTCTCGCAACGATGCGCTTTGTGCCTATCGGCATGTCTACCGCCACAACCCGCGGCTTACCTCCGTCCAGTAACTCTCGGCATTTGCCCAGGAGACGCTCGACGTTCAAGCGCTGACTAGCCGAAGACGTTGATGGGTCACTGTTCGCAAATGCGTGGTAGCTATCGGAAAGACGAACGCAGCGCCAGCGCCCGGCGTTCTGGGCGATGAGTGCCACGCCACTCGCATTGCCGGGGGTCCACGCAGCATCAATGCCGAGGACGGAAGCGCCGTTCCGCGTGGAGTTCATGCTGTCTCCGGGCCGTGCCATTCTTTCGCTGTATATCGCTGGCGTCGAACGGTTGACTGGGACGCGGCCCTGGCCGGACGATGTGAGTGCATGAGATTTCGATTGCACTATCGCGGTCCGCTGCATTCCAATGCATCGATCTGTCGTCTGCAAGAGATCAGACGTGCGATTCATCCTCAGCTCGCAACGCTGTGGGATTCACCTGCTCTCGCGTTTCGCAAGGAGGAGTGGAGCCATCCTGCGAAGCGCCAGGTCTGGCTTCGCGATAGACAAAGTTTCCAGTTCATACCGCTGATTAACCAGCGACTGTATTCGATTGCCGCTCTGCATATCACACTGCTGCGACCCGGTGAGCTCGGCTCCGTGCTCAAGAAATCCGGCGACGTCGACAATCGACTGAAGACGCTCTTCGATGCGCTACGTGTCCCCGATTCCAATCAAATCCCGCGGGACGATGTGCCACAGAACGGTGAGACGCCGTTCTTTTGTCTACTCGACGACGATGCTCTCGTGACGGAGGTCGCTGTCATTACGGATCGGCTGCTCGAACCTTCTGAAAACTCGAACTGGGTCGACGTGGGCCCGTGAAACGCGCGTTGGAATTGCATGCTTCAAAACCAGCCGAGGCGGATGAGTTCGGCACGCCGTTCGAGGCGACGTGGAGCGTTCACTCGCTGAGCTAGTCATTCGGCCTCTTCCGGTGCATCCTGTGCTACACAACTACACACCCGCGCGATCCCAATGGGCGACCCGGAAGAGAATGAGCCGCACCGCGATGACGCGCCGCGCCAGGGAGACGCTCGCGCCGCAGTCAATCCGCAGGTGATGCCCCACCACCACACCCCCGACTCCTTCTGGGCCAGGATCAACCGCCACAAGGTCGTTGAGTGGACACTGGCCTACATAGCCTTCGGATACGCGCTATTGCACGGCGTGGAGATTGTGAGCCACGCCTTCGAGTGGCCACCGCTGCTGACGCGTCTTACGGTTTACATTTTGCTCCTGGGCACACCACTGGCCGCGACGCTCGCCTGGTATCACGGTCACCGCGCGCGGCACTGGGTCAGTGGACCGGAGCTAACCATTCTGATCCTGTTGCTCGTGGTTGCCGGCAGCATTCTGTGGCTGATTTCCCGGCTCGGTCACGAACATGCCGGTCCGGCGACCGTGGCCGGTGCCAGCCGGCCTGCTGGTGCAGCGACCCCTCCCGTAGCCCCGTTCACTCCGCCGCCACACTCCATCGCGGTACTGCCGTTCGTGAACATGAGCGCCGATAAGGAGCAGGAGTATTTCTCGGATGGACTTACGGAGGAGCTGCTCAACTCCCTGGCCGAGATCAGCGAGCTTCAGGTCGCCGCCCGTACCTCGGCATTCGCCTTCAAGGGCAAGGACGCCGACATCGGCACGATTGCTCGCAAGCTCAATGTCGGTTCCGTGCTGGAAGGGAGCGTACGGCGTTCCGGGAACACCGTGCGGGTCACCGCGCAGCTCATCAATGCTGTCACGGGATTTCAACTCTGGTCCCACACCTACGACCGGGACCTCGGCGATGTGCTGAAGCTCGAGACCGACATCGCGGGTGCCGTCGCCAGCGCCCTCAAAGTGAGCCTGCTCGGGGACGTGGCGACGAAGATCGAGTTGGGCGGGACGCGCAACCCGGCGGCGTTCGATGCCTACCTGCAGGGCCGGAAGGCTGACCTTACAGCAGCGCACACTCACAAGGGTCGCCAAACCGCGATCGCCGCTTACACGGAAGCGATCGGGCTCGATCCGAACTATGCGCTCGCGTTCGCCTACCGAGCGCGCGCGCGCATTAATTTTGCTAATGCCGCATCGGGGCCGGCCCGTCGCGAGAGCCTTGAGGAGGCACAGTCGGATGCGCGGCAGGCGATTGCGCTCACTCCTGATCTGGCCGAGGGGCGCCTGGCGCTGGCGGTCTATTTCCGGTCATTGCTGGATTTCGCTCAGGCAAGCCAAGAGTTCGAGCGGGCGCTCGCGCTCGGCCCGGGCAATGTGCAGGTGTTGCAAGCCTACGGCCTGTTCGCCGTGCAGATGGGCCGCACCGAGGCGGGCACCGCCGCCCTGCGGCGCGCGGTCGTGTTGGACCCGCTGAGCTTTGTCAGCCACTGGACTCTCGGTCGGACACTTTACTACGGGCGTCAGAATAAGGAAGCTAGCACCGCCTTTGAGGACGCCTTCGCTCTGGACCCCGAGGATCCACTTGGCCACGCGTATCGCGGGCTAGCCTACTACGCGCTGGGGGACTTC
>Ga0123355_10019173_pt1 | contig 10884 bp, 7 predicted proteins | sample TergutEmb28metaG_3_FD_89872 | JGI IMG/M metagenome (GOLD analysis project Ga0123355, IMG submission 89872) | Embiratermes neotenicus P1 segment gut microbial communities from Petit-Saut dam, French Guiana - Emb289 P1 | ecosystem: Host-associated > Arthropoda: Insects > Digestive system > Gut ...
AGAGAGAGAGAGAGAGAGAGAGCAACGTGACGCCTCTCGATTTCATGATAAATCGTTGTTTAGATTGCAGGGATATGGACTTGAAGTCGGCGTAGTGACACTATGTGGAAATTACATAGTGGAGCATTAAATTAATATCTGCGTTTGACAAGACGTAATACTTTATTATACGAGATGAATTTCCTTATATTTCCTAAATCGAGGTCGTGAACATTCCGTTCCGCTGAACTTTGCTGTTGTGTCTGAATTGTTCTGAACATTTCATCCCACTGATCGCTGTAATGGACACATCGCGTTGTTTTGTCTGTTAGGTAGGTGCGGAGTTTAGGCTTCAGATGAGCTTTTCTAGGCATTTCACGGACAGTGTTATAATCTTTTGCAGTCGGAAAAGTTTTTGTAAAACTGTAGAAGCAAGTCACAACCTGAAGCATTTACACCTACATGGGGCACATCTGAATGCCTGTGCCTTGATTATTTCTAGCGCTGGCATAAATCACCTGTTTGGCACTTTCACCTGCTTCTGCACAGCGTCATGCGACAGTGCAACACAGCTACCATATGTGCATGTATGTATCTTTATTGCACAGTGTGGGTAATCAGCTGTCTGCAGCGCCGTAATGGAACTAGGCCGAGTGGCTGCAGTGACGCCGGCAACAGCTTAGTGTATCAAAAGAAACTGCTTCCATTCAGAGCACAACGTCGTCGGCCTCCGAAATGGCTGCATTAACCCTCCGAAGCCCAGCGGTCACTATATGTTCCACCAGGTTCAACATCCCGAAATTCTACGTTCTGCCCCCACAGTGTATTTATGTGTTTTGCGTGGATCTGATAAAAAACAGCGAATATTTCCCTATACAGCATTAACTGACTGGTTTGTATAACCGAGACAGAGAGTGTTTACTGCGCGGTACGGAATGGATATTTGTATATAAATTAATATTATGTTTTAATGGCTAATAATCATAATAATGTACTAAATCTTTGCCTTTTGAATTTTTAAGATGCGTGTATTTTCAAGACGAAACTGCGGGCCGTGCAGCGAGATGTGTGTTACAGTTCCCTCAACTGGCCGGCAACTTCTCTGACACGGTTGTTCAGCGGGAGTGTTGAAATGTAGGCGTCCAATGCCGTTCCCTGCAGAACTGCCAGAAAACTGATTGAAGCTCTTACTGCGACCTTTCGTCAGTACCGTACAGGAATGTCAGTGTTTAATGTGTCGTGCAGCAAAGTGTCAAATATGCGATTCAGCACAGTGAAGACAGCCGAAACATTTCCTGAAGGTCGGTACCGGACTGATACTGTGCAAGTGGTGTTCGCTGCATGCCACTGTTGGGTACCGGTACATGGCGTCTAAAAAGCACCGTAATTGCGTTGGTATCTGGCAGCTGCGACAGCTCAGTCGTTGCAACGAGTAGGTTGCGAGATGTACCGAACTGTGCCCAAATTGGAAGGGAAATGTAGAATATAGGACAAAATTTCAATTACGCCTTGAAGTAATGGGTGATTCGGGTACATTGTGCTCACTGTTAGAGTACATGTGGTGTTCCACCATTACGGGACCGGATGGACACAATTTATAGTTGTGTGTATAGCTGAGTACGTTATGAAAAATGAAAGCAAATGAAAATCATCAATTGGGAACAGATTTTTTGTACACCGTAGAATAGTGTCAGCAGTGGAGAGAGTAGAGTTTGTTAGCGACAGGTTGTCACATATAGTGCCGAGAGGTCGCTGGCATAATATCATTGTAAATATGCATGCACCAAGTGAGGAAAAAAGTGCTGAGTCAAAAGATAGTTTTTATGAGGAATTAGAGCAGGTTTTCGATCACTTCCCGAAATATCATACGAAAATGCTACTAGGAGACTTTCATACAAAAATGGGGAGAGAGAACATTTTCAAGCCAACAGTTGGACAGAAGAGTCTCCACAAGGATAGTAATGATAATGGGGTTAGAATAGTTAACTTCGCCACATCAAAAAATCTGGTTGTTAAAGAGCACGATGTTCCCTCACCGGAACATTCAAATACACCTGGACCTCCCCTGATGGTAAGACTTACGACCAGATTGACCACGTATTGATAGATAGGAGATGGCATTCGAGTGTACTGGATGTGCGAAGTTTTAGGGGAGCTGATTGTGATACAGTTTGCAAAGGTTAGGGAAAGATTATCAGTGGGTAAACAGGCCGCACAGAGGTTTGACATGCAAATATTTAACTTGAGGAAACTAAATGAGCTGGAGGTTAGGAAACAGTATCAGATTGAGATTACAAATAGGTTTGCAGCTTTGGAGAACTTGAACGATGACGAGAACGTAAATAGGACTTGGGAGAACATTGAAGAGAATATCCAAACCTCAGCGAAAGAGAGTCTGGGTCTGCACGAATTGAAACAGAATAAACCCTGGTTTGATGAAGAATGTTTAGGTTTTTTTGGATCAAAGGAAGCAGGGTAAAATGCAATGGATACAGGATCCAAGCCAAAACAATGTAGATAATCTGAACAATGTAAGCCGTGAAGTTAGAAGACATTTCAGGAACAAAAAGAATGCATATCTGAGAGCTAAAATTGAGAAACTGGAAACTAACAGTAAGATCAAAAACATTAGTGCCTTGTATAGGGGCATTAGTGACTTTAAGAAGGGGTACCAGCCTAGATGTAATATAGTGAAGGATGAGAAAGGTGACTTCGTTGCAGACTCCCACAGTATTGTGGCTAGGTGGAGGAACTACTTCTCCCAGCTATTCAATGTGCATGGGGTTAAGGATGTTGGGCAGGCAGAAATACACACAGCAGAACCACTAGTACCTGAGCCAAGTGCCTCTGAGGTTGAGTTGGCTATCGACAAGCTAAAAAGTCGCAAATCGCCAGGAATTTATCAGATACTGGCAGAACTGATTAAAGCAGGGGGTAGAACAATTTGCTTGGAGATTCGTAAACTTATTACTTCTATTTGGAAGAAGGAGAAATTGCCTGAAGAGTGGAAGGAGTCAATCATAGTACCTATTCACAAGAACGGGGGTAAAAGAGATTGTAATAATTATAGGGGCATATCACTTTTGCGAACCACTTACAAAAAGCTTATGATTCAGTTAGGAGGGAGGTCTTGTATAAGATTCTCACTGAGTTTGATATCCCTAGGAAACTTGTAAGGTTAATAAAGATAAGCCGGACTGAAACATATAGGAAAGTCCGGGTGGGCAAGAATGTGTCTGACAGGTTCCCTATTAGGAATGGTTTGAAACAAGGAGACGCTCTAACACCAATGCTTTTTAACTTTGCCTTGGAGTATGCCATTAGGAGGGTTCAGGTAAACCAGGATGGCTTGAAACTAAATGGTACACATCAGCTTCTGGCTTATGCCGATGATGTTAATATACTGGAAGCAAGTATACATACTCTAAAGGAAAACGCAGAAGCTTTAGTAGCTGCTACTACGGAGATTGGACTAGAAGTAAATGCTGATAAAACTAAGTACATGGTCATGCCTCGAGATCAGAATGCAGGACGAAATCGCAGTGTGAGGATTGATAATAGTACCTTCGAGAGGGTGGAAGAGTTTAAATATTCGGGAACAACTTTAACAAATCAAAATTCTATTCCGGAAGAAATTAAGAGCAGATTGAGGTCAGGAAATACTTGCTATCATTCGGTGCAGAATCTTTTGTCTTCTACGTTGCTATCCAAAGATTTAAAGATTAAGATATATAGAACTAAAATTTTGCCTGTTGTTTTGTACGGGTGTGAAACTTAGTCGCTGACATTGAGAGAGGAAAGGAAGTTGAGGTTGTTTGAGAATATGGTGTTGATGAGATTATTTGGACCGAGGAGGGACGAGGTGACGGGGGAATGGAGGAGTTTGCATAACGAGGAGCTAAATGATCTGTACTCCTCACCCAATATTGCGCGGGTGATAAAATCGAGAATAATGAGATGGGTTGGGCATGTGGCACGTATGGGTGAGGAGAGGGGGTGTATATGGTCTTGGTGGGGAAACCGGAGGGAAAGAGGCCATTGGGGAGGCCTAGGCCTAGATGGGTGGATAATATTAGGATGGATCTCCAGGAGGTGGGATGTGGGTACGGACTGGATTGGGCTGGCCCAGGATAGGGGCAGGTGGCGGACGCTTGTGAGTGCGGTAATGAACCTTCGGGTTCTGTGAAATGCGGGGAATTTCTTGACTAGCTGCAAACCAATTAGCTTGTCAATAAGGACTCTGCGCCATGGAGTAAGTAATTATATATAGGATCAGTGTTGAACTGGACAGTCTGTGTCTAGTACCACAATCTTGTATGTATATGGAGAAATGCTTGAGTTATGCTGTTTAAAGTAACTGTATGCTCACAAGACATGTGTACTCTGAACTGATGATGGCTTAGTCAGAGCCGAAACATATCGGAGGCAGTCTGTTCCAAAAAGATAATTTGCATCACCTAACAAGTGTATTTTGTCAAAATTTAATAAATAGTGAGTAAATGAGTGTATTGTCCAGCTTGCATGAAATTTGGTACAAGAGATCTGCACAAAATGGTGTTGGGCATTTGTGAGTTCTGTAACAATGGGCAGAGGGAAGGTAGAACTGTTCTTATTGACTTAATGTAATTACAGTTATGTGTGTGCAGTGAAACGGTGTGACATTCTGACAGTAAAGTGTGTGTACTGCGTCACGGATTGCGCCATTTGCAATCATCTGTTTATAGAATGAGTCCGTACCGCTCAGTAAACACTCTCCGTCACGGTTAGAAAATCTAGTAATTTATCGCTGTATAGGGAAATAATCGCTGTTTGGTCTCCGATCTACACAGAATACATAAACACTCTGTGGGCAGAACATGGAATTGTTGAATGTTAAACTGGCGGTACATAGAGTGACCGCCGGACTTTAGAGGTTTTCAACACCCAATATGTGAGACAAGATAAGTAGGCCGACAGGGAGGGTGGAAAAGCCTAGTTTATGCTCGCTGACGTAACTCACAGCAAGGCCTGTTTATGTCAGTGTTTCACCTCCGTGATTTTACCGCCAAGATGCTGACCTTCAGACAGCTGCAGTAACCGTTGCAACTGATGAAGGCTGTCAGACGACGCTCGCTCGGTGACTGTTGTGCCTTTTGAGGGTTGTAGCTCGAATCACGTTGCTGTAACTGTCGGTCATAAATTAACTGTACAGGCTGTATAGCGTCAGTTGGAGCTTTACAGTGCATACTGAGCTGGACAGTTGTGCAAGGAGTCGGTCGGAGCGAGACCGCAGTGCTCCAGTGGAGTGCCTGCGGCAGGTCAGAAATATCGCTGGAACCATCGGGAAAGGCGTCCGAAAAATGTTTAAAGAACTCGAGTTCCGCCTCACAGATTCATCAGAAATGCCAGTCGCTCAATGCTGTGTGGGCAAATAGCCGCTTTATTTGTGACAATTATATGAAATATGTTACAGCGCTGTTTTGATAAGATGCAGACTTTTGACAGAATGCCACGAGCGGTGGACGCAGTAACCAGCTGTAGCTCACTCTGCAAAGTGTGCAGGATCAGGGTGTCCCGTATTTAGATTTCTTGTTTTGAGCTCGTGGGCTTATAAATATACCGTATATTGAAGCATTTGACCCTCTGAAGCTACACTAATACACGACAATGCGAATTAATGTAAGGACAAGCGTAGATCCACCACATCCCTGGCAAACTGTACTGTCCTGGTAACTGTAACGAACTGAGGGGAAGAGAGACCTTGAGAAGCCGACAATTCCTCAGATAGTCACGAAATTCCCTGTATTTTATAGCACTTTAAGGTTTGTTACAGCGTTCATAACAGCCCACCGCTTGTCCCTGTCCAGAGCCAGATTAACCCAGTCCACTCTGTTTCGTCCTATCTCTGTACGATCCATTTTAATATTTTCCTCCCATCTATACCTAGGTCGTCCAAGTGGCCTGTTTCCTTAAGATTTTCCTACAAAAACACTGTAGCATTTCTATACTCCCCATACATGCCATATGCTCTGCCCATCTCGTCTTCCTTGATTTGATCAACCACATAACATGTGGCCAGGAGTACCAATCATGCAGCCCCTCATTACGCAGTTTCGTCCAGTCTCCTGTTACTTCATCCCTCTCAGGCCCAAATATCTCCCCAGCTGCTTGTTTTCTAACACTCTCGGCCCGTGTTTTTTTCCCCGTAATATTAGAGACCAAGTTTCACACCAATTTGAAGCAAAAGAAGAAGTTATATTTCTGCACACCGGCTGGTGCAAAATTCACTTGACACTCGACGTTTAGGCACGTTGCTTCTAGTGTCAAGGGACTTCTGCGCTACCCTGTATTTTAATTTTCAAATTGCTGCTTGTTTTAATTCTGACATAAAGCAATTCAGTACAAAGTCCAGTCGCGCGAGGGAAGGTTGAATTACAACATTGTATGAAAAATGGTCGAGGCCCGCAGCATGCCTCAGGCCAAAACAGCTAACTCCCACCTGCAATTCATGGCCACAGTGCCCTTAATGAACGTGCAGTAGGCCACATATCAATAAAGGCATAGTCCTGGGGCAGAACTGTTTCATGATGTTTTATTTTGTGAATTATTTATTTATGAACAGTTTGTGTTCACTTTCACAGAGCAGCCTGCTCGAACGGTGATGGCATGTCTTTCGTGCAGAAGTGATACCGTATAATGTCTGTTAAGAAGTCAATAGAAATTCTGTTCGCTTGTTTAAAGGTTACGTATGATTTAACCCTCTAAAACCCACCGGTCATTATATGTACCCCCAGTTTAACATTCAGTAATTCTACTTTCTGCACACACCATGTATTTTTATAGTTTGTGTGGATCTGAGAACAAAGAGTAGTTATTTCGTTATACAGCATGATAACAAATGACGCAAGATGTTCGTGTGATTTTAAATGCAGGACTGCCTTAGCAAAAGCAGCACGCAACAAGAAGATTGTTTTCACCAGCAAGGTGCAATTAAATTTAAGAAAGAAGCCAGTAAAGTGCCAAATTTGGAGCACAGCTTTGTATGGCGCTGAAACTTGGACACGTCGGGAAGTAGGACAGAAATTCCTGGAAAGTTTTGAAATGTGGTGCTGGAGAAGGATGGAGAAGATCAGTTGGACACATCGTGTGAAAAATGCGGAAGTGTTACATAGAGCGGAGGAGAGGAATATCCTACGTACAGTAAAAAGTAGGAAGGCTATCTGGATTGTTCACATCTTGCGTAGGAACTGCCTTCAAAAACACATTATTGAAGGGAAGATAAGGGGAAGGATATAAGTGACGGGAAGACGAGGAAGAAGACGTAAGCAGCTACTGGATGACCTTCAGGTAAAGAGAGGTACTGGAAACTGAAAGATGAACGCTGTTTATTCTCATATCCATACAAGACACATTAATACACGCTGAATTTCTGAATGCTAAAGCTGGCAGTACATAATGTAGAAACGGTTAGGCATTGGAAAGGTTTACCTTTAAAAATTGCCATACAGGGCTACGTCTCTGACAGTGGAATGGCGCTGGCCCTATCGTTGCCAAGCGTCGGCACTTACTGCAGGCCGACGCCGGGTTTCTGAATGAGCCGAGTGGTGGCTGCAGGCCAAGATATTTAAACAGAAAGTATCCGACCTTCAGCGACACGGAACAGACCATCATGGGACCGACAGCACAGTCTAAATGCGTTTCACTGATCGTACGTCACCGACGGGAATGTTGTGACGTGTCGACGGGGCCGGTTTAAGTCTATCACAATGTATGGGGCCCCATGCCCCCCCCCCCCGGCCCCCATTCAGAGGGCACCGAAATGGCTGGCTGTATTTCTGAATTTGAATCAAACATACTTTGTGCAAACTATCGCACTGTGCTGTACTGAGTGTCACTTCAGAAGACGCCCAGATGTAGCCCACAGCTGCAAAATCTGTTTGCTTTGGGCCCTGAAATGGCCCTGCATTTCGGTAGCGGACAGCATCACGCTAGCTGGAGCGAAGGCGAAACGAACGTCGAGCTGTTACTGCAGAAGATACCGTCAGCGGCCTTACACGCACTGACAGTGGTTATTTCATGTACCGCCAGGTTTGACGTTAGGAATTCATAGTTTATTTGTGTGTTTTGTGTGAATCTAAGAACAAACAGCGATTATTTCCCTATGTAGCATTAACTGACTGGTTTGTATAACCGAGGACAACAAGTCTAAGACAGGGCAATCGCAATTTTTGTTCACTTCCATTTTAATCCTGTTTCGTTTTAAACGTTATTTGGAAGTAGCAGGTGTAACCAAACTAATTATACAATTTCTGTAACTCTGAAGGCCACAGACATCTGCTAGATACGTAATTATGCATCTTGCCGCTTAGTGAATCGCGTTATTATCTAGAATCCAATACTTCATTAGAAGGCACACTAAAGTGTAGATACCATGCCAGTGATACAGCAATTCAGTATGTTGTTAAGGCAAATGAACTGCGCATGGCCGTTGGCAGTCAGTGGTAACCGGGTAAGAACATAGGCTGAGGCTGTTCCAGAACAGGGTGCTGAGGATGAACTTAAACTAACTGGGAACAAATAAGAGAAGACTGGACAAACATTCAATGATGAGGAGATTCACGATTGGTACTCCTCATAGGACATTATTTGGGTGATCAAATCATTGAAGATGATTTGGACGGGACATGTAACACGTAGGAGGGAAGGAAATTCATGGAGAATTTTGGAGGAAAAACGGGAGGGAAAAGACCAATTGGAAGACGTAGTCGTTGATGGAAGGATAATATTAAAATGGATCTTAAATAGAATGGGAGGCCGTTTACTGGATTAATGTGGCGCAACACATGGACAAGTGTCGGACTGTTGTGAACACGGTAATGGCCCTTAAGCATTATTAAACAGCGAGGAACATCTTGGCTGCCTGAAGACCTCTGCTCCATGAAGGTAGTTATTTGCAATCGGGTGAAAACGTATACAGCAGAATGTAACTTACCGGCGTCGTGTTTCCTACCACATACCTTATAGAGAACACATAAAGATATTATCAACATCACTCTGCACACTTGCCAATACGTACGCTAGTAACAATCTGAAATTGTTTCGTTACGGTTGTTGGATATAATTTGAATCTTCACTCACATTCTGTTTTAATCTCTAATTCGAATAAATTTTGACTTCTTAATCTGCATGTTATCGTAGGTAGCAAGTGTTGCGTTACTGTCGATATTGTGGTACTGTCTGTGACAGCAACCACAATACCAGATACGTGAGTATGAGATAAAATGATGTCACGTAAGTGACTTGATGACTAACCCTCTAAAGCCCATTGATTATATTATGTACCGCTAGCTTTAAACATGATCATGAGGTTCGTCATCCCCGTAGTGTTCTATGAATAATTAATGCAGAGTGTGTGTGTACTCGTCTAACACAACTATATTTATTGGTAGAATATAAAATATTTTCTACATAAGGTACAACTACATGTTTCGGCGCTTGATAATGACCATCGTCGGGCTGTACATGAACTACTAATTAAGCAATTATACAAAACGTACATGGGCTGTATATTTGGGGTAGGGAGGGGGTGAAGTGGGCACGAGATCTCGTATCTGTAAGAAAGGTTGGGCGGTGTGGGTTACATGAGGGGTCTATGATGTTACCGCGCTATGTCTATATCCATGTGATATTCGCCTGATTTATGTAAAACAGTAAGATACTGCCAACAACTAGAGTAAGTTTATAAAACTAAAAGTATAGTCACAGATGCTACATATTATTGTATATTGTATATTTTGTACTTTAGTGTAATTACACAGCACACATAGACATGATGTGATACCTATCATAGATTTAACTATAATAAGCTTAGACATAGCTTGGTAAAAGCATCGACCTCTCATGTAACCCACACCGCCCAACCTTTCTGACAGATACGAGATTTCGTGCCCACTTTACCCCCTCCCTACCCCATATATACAGACCAGGTACGTTTTGTATAATTGCTTAATATGTGTTTTCTGTACAACCTGAAGATGGCCATTATCAAGCGCCGAAACATGTAGTTGTACCTTAAGTAGAAAATACTTTATATTCTATCAATAAATATAGTTGTGTTAGATGAGTACACACACTCTAATTTAGTTATTCACTATCTTTAACATTTGAAAGTTCTGCGACCAATTTCCGCATTACGCATTAACTGAACGGTTTTTACATCCTAGTGTGCTCACTGCGTGGTGCGAACTGAATAGTTAAACATAATTCAGGTTAAACTTCGTCTTTCGGTTACCGTGCCATGGCTGAGGCCGTTAGTTGCCCGTCTTTCTTCGCGAAGGCCTCGATTCGATTCCAGGCCAGTTCATGTGAGATTTGTGGTGGACAAAGTGACAATGGGACAGGTTTTTCTCCCAATTCTTCGGTTTTCCCCTGCCACTATCATTCCACCAATGTCACACTCTTACCAGAAGGAAAAATGGGCGAAGCCTGAGAACCTTTCAAAGAGCATCCCTCTTTGGAAGTCAGGGATCATTGGACAAAAAAAGTACTTTTCACGTTTTCCCTTGTTTTTGTAAGTTATTGGATACAGCACGTCCGTAGCAGCGTGTTTCAACCAGTTACCATACGTTTCCCACCCAAGCAGGCTAAACGAGCACTAACTCTGAAGTCCCTTTCATGGATAAGCCACAAATATCAACCCTTACTTACTTAATTACTCCATGGGGCAGAGTCCTTCTTGAGAAGCTAACTTGTTCTGCAGCTAGTCAAGAAATTCCCCGCACTTTATGGAACCCGAAGGTTCATCACCGTATTCACAAGTGCCAGCCACCTGTCCCTATCCTGAGCCAACTCCATCCAGTCTCCAACCCCTCCCACTTCCCGAAGATCCATCTTAATATTATCCTCCCATCTACGTCTAGGTCTCCC
>Ga0123355_10019174_pt1 | contig 10884 bp, 8 predicted proteins | sample TergutEmb28metaG_3_FD_89872 | JGI IMG/M metagenome (GOLD analysis project Ga0123355, IMG submission 89872) | Embiratermes neotenicus P1 segment gut microbial communities from Petit-Saut dam, French Guiana - Emb289 P1 | ecosystem: Host-associated > Arthropoda: Insects > Digestive system > Gut ...
GTAATGCGGCTATTGACTTCGGCATAGACGATATTCTGCTCTATGATGCACATTTTGCGGGGAATCCTGAGTTCAATATTAAACTTGAGATGCTTCCGTCAAAAGTGCGTATATTTGATGTGCCTGATAGATGCTCTTTTTGGCGCAGAATAAGAGGTCAAGCCGTGCAGCAGCCGTTTGGGCTTATCACATTTGGGCAACATGCGCGTAATGGAACGCCAAACGCGTACTTCCCCCATACTATCCAGTCCCCGCCGATTAAAAATATTTTCCTAAACGGCTTGCATATCGCAGAGATAGGGGACGCGGTTCTAAGCTTTAACAATGTGCCGTATTTAGCTAATATTGGCTGTCAAGCTTCTATGGCTGAAGCATTGGAGCTTTCGGCGCACGTGATAACGATACCAGTCAAGGACAAGGCGAAGAATTGGGAACCTGCTCCGCAAGAGACCTATCCGCTGATTTATAAAGAGACAATCAGAGCCTTAGAAAATGCGCCACAAGCCAGACCAGTAGATATAAAGCCACCATACATATTCTCGATGGAATTGTGCGAGGGATATGTCTTTGACACAGAGGCGAACATAAGCTGGAAGGGCAATGTTGCTAAGCAAAAAGCCGAATGGAACGCACCGAGCATAGAGATTGGACTTGAGCTGTTCAACTATGTTCGTGAGTTGTTGAAAAAAGCATAGATATTTTCACAGTAACCCTGTAGGGGCGACCCTCGTGGTCGCCCGATACTTATTATATGGAGACGTCGAAAACATGACCACCTACACCCTAAAGCGCTCAAACAGAAAAACCATAAGTATCCAAATTCGAGAAGGTGAGGTAATAGTCCGCGCCCCTTTTTTCTGCCCAAAAGCAGAAATAGAGCGATTCATCCATGTAAAAAACGACTGGATACAGGACAAACTGAAAAAATCACAGGAGCAACTAGCGCAAAAAGAGTCGTTCGCACTAAATTACGGTGACGTAATCATCTTGCGTGGCAATTCATATCCCATCACTGAGCGTAAAGGCAATCGTGCGGGCTTCGATGGTGAACGCTTTTACCTACCACCAAACTTAAGTAGCGACCAGATAAAAGCCACCTGCATAAAAATCTACCAAAGTCTAGCCAAAAGCCATTTTCACGAAAGAGCAGCATATTTTTCAGCCCAAATGAACCAAACTCCCGCTTCAATCAAAATAAACAGCGCAAAAACTCGCTGGGGCAGCTGCTCCTCACAAAGGAATATCAATTTCTCATGGCGGCTCATCATGGCAGACGATGACGTCATCGACTATGTCGTTGTACATGAGCTTGCGCACTTGGTGCACATGAACCATTCTGACAAGTTTTGGGCAGTTGTGGAGAATGCGCTGCCAGATTATCGCGAGAGGAATCGGAAGCTTAAGGACCTGCAAAGGCGACTTTCGGAGCAGGATTGGGGATAGAGCATCGCACACTAAATAAAAACAGTTGACCCCTCCTCAAAATTATGATATTGTATAAACTGGCTTTGCACGCTCTTGTAACTCAGTAGGTAGAGTACTTCCTTGGTAAGGAAGAAGTCGGCGGTTCAAGTCCGCTCAAGAGCTTTGATGGGAAAAGTTGAAGGAAGTCAATGAAATGGACAAAATCCACTCCTTGTATGAAGTGGATTTTTTGATTGGTGAAGGTGTGGGAAATGGATTTGGATACCATTTGGATACCGATGGGGAGAAGCAGCTTAATGTATAATATATAAGAAAACATGCTTCTTAGAGTGCAAATTACATGAAAGTGTTATTGCCATAAAACAAAAACTATTTTATCTCAAAGGGCTTATTACGTTTTTTATACAAGATTCAATGGTCATTGGATGTAAATATCTGGTTATTAATCTATAAAAATTTGGTTCCACATAAACTCTTAATGAAACTATCTCTAATAATAAGTTATTAGATAAAGAGGCTGTCTCTTGAAGACTTTCATCGTTTCCATAGTTTTGAAATTTCCTTGATGAGTCTCCAACTTCTTTTGGCCAATAGCTTGACTTCATTTTAATGCTTTGAGGATAATCAATAAGGACTAATATGTCTTTTTCAACAATAGTTCTTAAACTAATAATTTCCTCACTAACATGGACTTCGGCATTTGTTTCGCCTCTGTTTGTTTTAGTTCTACTCTCAATTATCGCTTCTAATAACTTTTTTTGAATACTTATTGATACTGAATAGCGATTATTGCACGATCTATTTAAATCAGAGATATCAATGTTTTTCAAATTCTTCGTATATATCCTAACATAGGTTTCTCGTTGTTGTATACAACTTAACAATTTTTTCCCAACATCATTAGTAAATCGATAAATAAAATCTAATGCATAATCATTGCCATAAAGCTCTTCGCTTTTAATCTCTTTTTTAACCTTACTTGTTTCAAGTTTCAACTTAGCCCAACAGTATTTTAACGGCATTCTACAAATTACTCTATAAAAAAATATTTCGCTTATTTCGTCTATGCCGTATTTTGTTGTAGTTGTAATATTATACTCTAGCTTATCGTCACTTCCAAAAGCTAACTGAACAGCATAATATAGCATCGCACGGAAACATCTATATGTATGGTGCCAATATAATGATCCATACATTTGATATCTAGCCAATAGCATTGAAGAAATAGATGTACGCCCTTTCGCGTAATAAGCTAATCTTATATTTCTATCATATTCTGATATAGTTAATGAGTTTAGAATTCTTCCGCTGTCGATTCCATCGCCATATGAAACACCGCAATAGTATGAGTCTCTTACTATATAATCCAGTTTATCTGCGTCAATCGGACTATTTATTGAATCAGATGCAATGTAATCAATAGGGTATTTTGACCGTATATGTAATATATCTATTATTCGCTCTATCTCGATATCATCCCAAAACTCATTAATAGTATCTAACAATGATTTAGAATTATTCCAACAGGTTTCATAAATGAGTCTCTCAATAAATTTTAAATGATTAAAGATAAATTCATTTACATCTTCAAAATCATGCCCTAGTGATGTCTGGCCAATATCATGTAGAATAGCTGCTAATAAAGCATGGTCAATATCCTTTTTATCGATAATTATCCTTACCATGGGATTCTCTGGGTCCGACAGAATCGATTGATAATATTTTAGTACCATACTAAATACGCCAAGAGAATGACTCCACCGATTATGTGAGGCACCAGGATAAATTTCTGTCATTAATCCCAATTGAGTTTCTTTATATAGCCTTTTGACAGCAACATGATTAAATATTTTTGAAACTCTATTGGAAAATGGTATCATCTCACCTATTGTGTTATTTATAACATTTTCATTCCTACAGCTAAACTCATCGGCCAGTTCGACTATGGAATAATCTTTTCTATAACGTTTTAGTCTATAAGTTAACTCTTCAGATGATTTAATAATTTTTTGTTCAAAAACACTTTGTGAATAGTTCATTGGAAAGTCGCTAATAAACCTAATTCCATGTCGTTGATCAATATTTGGAATCTGTTTCATTAACTCGGTTCTATTTTTTCCATCGAGCAAAAGAGCTGCAATAATATGCATATATCTGAAATAATAATTTGAAAAACAAATTTCTCCAAAATGAAACTCAATAATTGCTAATATTTCTTGAATTGTTTTTCCAAAAGCGTACAAATCATACACAGGAAGCCTCTTAACATCCTGAACTTCCGCAGAAGCACGAAGGCCGCCTCCTTCAATACTTCCAGGAACACCAAGTGCCATATCGGTTAACTCAGGGTGTGCATAAGCCCATGTAAAATTAACTCGTTTTTTCAATTGTATATCCACTCTTCTGCTTGACCCCATATCTGTTATGACAGGCCAAACGTTATCTCCATGCCCTTGAATTAAAATATTAGCCGGCTTTATATCAAGATGGCAATATCCATTTCTGTGCATATGTCTTATTGCTAAGGAAATTTTATAAATCCAGTCTATTATTTTTCCGCAGGCATCATCAAGCCTTTCGGGTGATATTTGATAATGCCCCTTAGATTTTGGACTATCTAATATTTCTCTTATATATTTATCAATGCCTTGCGGGTTTTCAATGAAAGAAGTACAAATTGCTATTGGATTACCATTTTCATCATTAATGACTTCAAATAGACGAACTATATTTGTGTGAACTAGTTCCTTTAAAGCATCAAGCTCTTCTGGTGGGAATGAAGAAGTTGTGCTTTGTTCATATTTGTTTTTTCTTGAAATTTTTAGTGCTTTGAAAAACTCATCTTTGTTTTTTTGTTTTACCTTGAATACCATTCCTGCACCACCAGCAGAAATAAAATCAATAAACTCATATTGTTGAATCTCTTTTGACTTGCCATATAGCGATGACAAGAACTCACTTTCTTCTTCAACATTGAAATCAGATGGTGTGGATTCTTTAACCTTTGGGTCATTTAGTAGTTCTGCAAATCTGCTTTTCTCCATCAGACACCTCTTATCAAAAGTAATTAGTTCATAATGCGATAGGTTGTTATTGTACTGATTATATCGCATACTTCGACAAAATGCAACATTATAGTTATTTGCAATGTCTTATAATTGATACAGCAGATTCGTCTTGTTTTTGCATTTGTATATTTTAGTGACAGAAACAATGTTCCCTTTCTTCTGCACAATAGTGAGAATTTCATGATGTCTACGATACATCGTTCTTATCGCTATTGCATTAAACTAACATAAAAAACCAGACCGAAATCAGTCTGGCAAAAAACGCTATAATCTCCACCTCTGCAGTAGCAACCACATCAATCCTTTCTCTTCTTCGGATGATGTTTCATAGCAAAATTAATACATTGAACAATAAACTCGTTACGACTAATATCAGTTGAGCCCGATAACATATCTATTTCCTCAACTAAGTCCTTCTCTATTCTTAGAGTAATTACAATTTTTTCATTTTTAGATGGATTAAATTCATTCATAAATAATATCACCTTCCAATATGTTAAGTTTAACTTTTTTGACATATCATTGATATGCTTGATATTAGACATTTAATACAATGAATATTTTAAATATCCATATTGACATTGCATAATTGCAATGATATATTGATATTCAATATGCATTGTTTAATACCAAGCAAAAACTTTTGGGAGGCAATTACGATGAAATGGTATGAAAAAACATGGGTAACTATATTAACGTTAATTTTCTTTGCACCTGTAGGGATATTTTTAATGTGGAAATATCATGATTGGAAGATGGTTGTAAAGATAGTTTTATCTTGTGTTTCTGCTCTGATTTTTATTTCTATGATTACACCTTCGGGGGATAGCGATGCAGAGCAAGCCCGAACAGCATATCAACAACAAGAATCACCTGATGTTGATGATGTTGATATTTCATCTATATTTGGAGAAGTCCAAATAGTTAGCCATACGAACTTTTTAGGTGAAGTAATTGGAGAAAGTGGGCTAGTTTTTGCTGATAGCACTTTACTTACAGAAGCAGGATTGGTTAAGTTTTTCCACTCATATATAAGCGGCTCTGATATGAACTTTTTTATAATTGATTTTGGTGATGGTACAGGCTATCTGTTCCCGGGCTCAAATAATAATTTTCAACATGTACAACTTGATGATGAAAGGTCACCGACAGGTTCTGCAAGAGGAAGGTCTGGGAGGGTTTTGAGTGATAGCGTTTTCATATTGGGAGATGGAGAGTATACAGAACCTCCAACATTGATAGCGCCTGATGAAATTTGGCGACACATTTATGATATTGTAACGAATAGTATTCATATGGGCATTGCTTTTAGGGGTGACGAGGTTTTTGTTTCTCGTAGTGATGACGGAAATATAGGAGTAGCAATAATTTTAGGTGAAAATGATTATCATGATGGTCTTTTAAGTTCTATATCGGCATCACATGCGGCTGACATTACATATGCCATTCTAAATGAGCATAGCTATCTTGATGATTATTGGTCTGTAATAACACTTTCAATCTACGATGTAGGTACAGTAAGCAGACAACAAAACAACGCTATTGTTGACACAGCTATTTTTCATGGTGTAGAGGTTACTCACAGAAGTTTTGATTACATGGAATTTTTTCATGAGTTCAATTTAGATTTTGATGTTTTGGTGTTTGAAGAAATTTTAGCTAATGTTAGTTCGAGAGATTAAATTATAGATTATGAAACAATACTATTTATGGAGATTTATCAGTCTATAGTGGAAGTCTAGAATATCTCTACATGACTCCAAAATGACTTCTGGTGAACCTTGATAGCTAAGTTGAGATTACCATCGACTAGAGCAAAGAATCCATTAGGATGGATTGTGGTGACTTTTTACATAGTCGAATATAAAATTTATCAATTTTATAAATTACGAAAAAATGTTCGCAAAATCTATTGACATATTTTTCCAGTTGTGATACAATTAATTAAGATTAAGGAATAACATTTGCATCTATTTTTCGGGATAGATGACAGATGTTATTTTTAGTTTTCAGCTATTTATTTTTTGCTCTGCTACGTCGCATTCTATCGGCTGCGCTACAGTTAGGGCAACAAAAATATTTTTTATATCTGTAATATGAGTTAAATATTTTATTGCATTTTTCATTTCGGCATATGCGAATTGGAATACTCTCTTCAGCCTCGGCAAGAGACAATTTACGCCCCGTTTTTTTCGTAAGAGTATCAAGATAAAATCGAAAATACATGGCAGATAGCAAGCTACCCTTAAATGATAAAACTTGCATGTCTTTTTTTTCGTCCAACATAACATTAATATCATTAATTCTACTTTTAATAATATTAAGGACCGCTCTTTTAATGCTATCTTTTAATAGTTCAAGCGTTAGAGAAGAAATAGTTGCGTCTGATTCATAGACATCAACATAATCCTCTTCCCTGTGAGCTCTTATAAGCTCAAGATATATGTTAGCAGTTAAAGGGATTTTGTATGACTTTAGTAGTTTACGTTTTTTCATCCACCGATCATATGCCGTTAAAATACTCTCAAGTTCACTCTTGTTTTTATAGCATTCAACATTAAAAAGACATGAGTATAATTCAACGGTTAATCTTAGTTGCGCAGCCTCTCCCTTAAACTGCTCAATTGAAATTTGCAAGGGAGATGTTCTTTCGGCAGATTTGCTAGGAATATCTTCAAATAAATTGCCATACTCATTGCAAAAATTTAAGATAGCTGTATCATCAGAATTATAGCATTCAATAAAATCAAGATAAGAAACCTTGCTCATTTCATTATCTTTGTCATCCTCATTTGAAGAAGGATTCTTGACTGCTTCTAAAGCATTATATGCTTCAGCGTTTGCTTCTAAACGCTCGACAATGTAGCCTTCGCGGATATCAAAGGGCTTCCTATGCCATTCTAGATAGTATTGATTTACTTTATATGAATTATTTTTTCTTTTACCTTCATCTAGAATACAAATATTGCTACATTTAGAGCATATGATGAAATCGTTGTTTGTTTGGGTCATGTGTACTCTCCTTTAATAATATGTTACGCAATATTACGCCTTTTATCGCAACATCTATCAATGTATAATTTAACACAGTGAAACAAAAAAATCAAGATTATACATTGAATGGAGATGATGAATTATGAAGAAAAGTCCTAACATTGGAGTTGATGGTCTGAATTTTGAACTCATTCTTGAGGCTAAAGACTTTAAGGCGTGTTTGTTCGAGCATAGTTTATTTAACAAGTACAATGCTGTCTATGCAAACATTAAAGTTTTACATGACCGACTCAAAGTCTATATCAATCTACCGAGATGTATCAGAAAAGATAATGTATTGCCATTTTCTTTTTATGATATGAAGCAACTTGAGAAGATTAAGAAAAAAATTATCAGCGAGCTTCAGGCGGTAATTGATGAACAAAATATGAGTTGTGATATTAAAGCAATCCCTGTAAAAAGTATCGAATACAATATCACACAACAAGTTGCCAATGGCACTACTTGTGGACAAATGCTTAATATGTTTAATAGATTTTTCTATGACGGAAGAAACCTTGTTTATCAAGACCCATTGCCCGAATGTAAATTTCTAAAAGATAATGTCGCTGTGCTTCCCCTTGTAAAGCGAAAAAATTATTACACCATAAAGCTTTATAATAAAAGTGTCGAGCAGGCGGATAAGGGAAATATGGCAGTTGAAAATGACCTTTTACGATTTGAAATAGTGTTTGTAGATAGAACATTGAAAAGGTTGTGTGGTAACGATTTAAGCCTTGATAATTTTTTGAGCTCGGAAATAATATACAAAGCTATAGAAGAGTTTAAGTATGTTTTTGTCAAGAGAATGGTTAAAGACTTCAAAATATGCTTAGACGAGATTGTTGAAATTATATTTCAATCTCTAATGGCTACAAATAGTGCTCTTGTGACAGTAGCAACTTATAGAGAATTAATAGTTGACAAAGAGATTTTACGAAGAGCCATGATAAAATGGTATAAGGAAAATGGTTGTTCGCACTATAGAGCAAGGAGAAACACCTCGAAATTTCTATCGGTAAATAAGCGTCTTAATTTGCCAATGAATGCGATAGATACGATGAGAGTGTTCAAAAGAGAGTGTATGTGGTAATCACTTTTCGGTAACAGTTGCTCACGCTTTTTAAAAACAAAACATAGAAAAACACAAAAATAAATCCAATTTGGAGCATGTTTAGACTCAAAATAACAACTTGATAGCTTTTATCTGTGACAATAATAGTCACAACTACAATATAGCTTAAAGAGAGGATAAGTAATTATGAATAATACAATTGAAAATATTCCCAATATGGTAAGCATACGGCAAGCTGCTGAGGCAACGGGTCTCAGTTATTACTGTATAAGTGGTCTTTGCAAAGCCAATCGCATCAACTATATAAAATCGGGTACGAAAATATTCGTGAATTTAAATAGTTTCATAAAATTCTTGAATAACAATGAACTCGTTTAGTAACAGTTGTACAAACTTGTATATTCCAGTAAAATAGCCGTTTACGCAACATTGCGAACCAATTATAATTGTCTTAACAACAGAAAACGAGCAAAAGAGGTGATAATGTGGCATCAGTCCAACAAAGAGAAGGTAAGAGCGGAACTTATTTCAAAGTAACGATCTCGAACGGCAATGATAGTCGAGGCAAGAAAATAACACGGTCGAAAAACTTCAACCCCGACCCAAAACAGACACCAAAGCAACAAGAAAAAGCGTTACAAAAATTCGTTTATGAGTTTGAGGAACAAGTAAAGCGAGGTAATAGCTCCTCGCAAGAAGAGCGAATGTTTTTCGAGATTTTCACACATGAGTATTTAGAAGAATTGAAAGCCAGAGTATCCAACACTACATACGAATCGTATAAAGTTCACTTGGACAGCAAGATAATTCCGTTTTTCAAGGATTATAGACTTGGCACAATAAACACAAGATTGGTAGAGAAATTTTATGGAACCATGATTTACACACATTCCAATGCGACTATAATAAAGAACAAAAATATTTTGAACGGAATGTTTAAGAAGGCGGTCTCGTGGGAGTGGATTGAAGCTAACCCTTGCACAAATGCAACTATTCCTAAGAGTAGGAAAAAGCAAGCCGACAAAGTAAAGTTCTTCACTCACCATCAAGCGATATGTTTTTTGAAGTCGTTGGACATTGTTTTTGAGGTGACTCATAGGGCGCACCACAGAATAGACGATACTGGAAAACCGTACTATGTTAATGACTACATAGAAAGAAAAGTCGTTCCTTTTCAACTCAAAGTGCTTTATCACATTGCTTTATGCTGTGGGCTTAGAAGAAACGAAATGCTGGCTCTACATTGGGATGACATTGATTTGGACCAAAAAACCATCAGAGTTTCCAAGGCTCTTGAAAGCACACAAAGTGGAGTTGAGTACAAAGAACCTAAAACTAAATCCTCGATTCGGACGATATCAATACCAGATGCGATTATTCCCATATTAAAGCAATACAGGAACGATTACAGTAAACTGAAATTAAGCTTGGGAACGGCTTGGAGAGGGCACGGAAATATTTTTACTCAATCTGATGGCAACCTTATGGGAGTAGGTACACCTAACCAACACTTCAAAAGGCATATCAAGAGGTTCAACGAGTGGGTTGAGAATAATCCCGATAGAGCCAAAGCACAAGGGTTTGAAACATTGCCAACCATTTCCTTGCATGGGCTGAGACATTCTTGTGCTTCAATACTGAACCACTTAAATGTCAATTATGGCGATATATCAAAAGTTCTTGGACATAGCAACATAAGTACAACCATGAGAATCTACACACATAGCTTTGATGAGTGTACAAAAATTGCAAGCGATAAAATAAATGAGCTTTTGATTGCTAATGTGTAGATAGAAACAAGATACACGCAATTATTACTAGAAATCGGTTGCCAATACGGTAGCCTTTTTCTTATTGAGTGTAACATAGACATAGATAATGGAACGCCTCAACAAGTACAAAACAACTTGATTATTACAATTTGCCTTTGGGACTCGCATTGACAGGATATATTTCATACAAAAACTCGTATCCACCGCATTACTGCACTAGCTCTTTATATATAGCCGAAAGAGCATTTCCATAAAGATTCGCATAAAAGATTTGAAAAAAGTTGAAAAAGGAGTATAATAGTTAATAGATAAACTAATAACTCTAATAAATATGATGGAGGGATATTATGAGCGCAGCAAAACAAATTGCCAGTCGTATGTTAGAAGAGTTGCCAGACGAAATGGTGGCTAATGTGATTTCCTATATCGCATTTATTCAGAATGAGAAGAAAAACAAGATTTTTATGGAGCTGGCTGAAGCTAGTTTATCAAGTACAGACTTCTGGGATAA
>Ga0123355_10019176_pt1 | contig 10884 bp, 7 predicted proteins | sample TergutEmb28metaG_3_FD_89872 | JGI IMG/M metagenome (GOLD analysis project Ga0123355, IMG submission 89872) | Embiratermes neotenicus P1 segment gut microbial communities from Petit-Saut dam, French Guiana - Emb289 P1 | ecosystem: Host-associated > Arthropoda: Insects > Digestive system > Gut ...
AGCAATACAACCCATGAAATAACTCAACAAATAAGTCGCAAGCTCCTGAGGATGGATGTATTAACATCCGAAACATGTTGAGCATTAAATAATGAAATAATAAAGCAAGTGACATCAAATTGGCCTCTCTTTATTCAACTATCAAGATTATGCACGGTCCAATAAACATAAGATTCCTCTCCCTCTTATGCCAAAGAGTTTCTCGACATCCTCTTCTCAAGCAGCCGCAATGTACTTCCTTCTCACGGGGTGACAGGCCAAGTTTCGTGCTCACTTAACACACCATTGCAATAAAGTTTTGTACACTGTCATCTGCAGGGGCGTATATGGAACGCAGAGATTGTAAACTAAATGGTGTAAGAATACCGAGGTTTGCAGTTTATATAAAATAAGACATTACAGAAATGGAGCCAGGTTGAGTTGGTACAGCTAGACTACGGGGTGAACGACCGGTATAGGGGTTCGATTCCCGGGAGGGGGCAAGAGACATTTCTCTACTCCATAGCTCCCAGACCGTCTCTACTGTTCGCTCAGCATCTAGTTCAATGGGTATAGGGGTTTCTTTTGCGGGGTGAAGCGGGGGAGGAGTGAAGCGCAAACCCAATTCAATTTACTGTCGCGGTCAGGAGGGCTTGTATTATGATCACAGCCCCGATATCTTGCTTATTATAAGCAGTGGAAACTGCAATATGATTATTACGTGTCTTCACGCAGGGCGAAAATTCAAGGAGCTGATAGGTAACAGAAACGAGACTCATTACGAAACTGGTTAGAGGTTCTTGTGATGGGGAGTTTCAAGTTAAGTTGCATTATGTTAAGACGTAGTTATAAGAATAGTTTTACTCACCCCTGACAAAGGGGCGATAGGCTTACTGCTACCAGATAAAACAAGTTTCCGGATCTAGGGCTTATCCTTTGATTATGTGGTAACGAAAATACCTTTGTGTTCTAAACTCGTTTTTGCGTATTATATTTCCAGCTTCTCTGGTTTTATTTACAACTCGCTGCGTATATCTTAGAACCTGTTTCAGTCCGATCGAATTTTCAAGCTCCACACATCCAAGCGTGGGCCTGGTAGCGTAGTTGTTATAGCGACTGTTTACGGGCTGGACGGTCCGAGGATCGAATCCCGGTGGGGGCGAGATTTCCATACCTATCCAGACCGGCTCTGGGGCCCACCCAGACTCCTGTAAAATGGGTACCGGGTCTTTCCCGTGGGTAAAGAGCGGCCGGGACGTGACGCTCACCTCTCACCCCCTTCTAGTGCCGTAGTCAAGAAAGAGTAGAGCTAAACCGCTACTCCCCCTATAGGCCGTACGGCCTGTACAGAGCCTCAGTGCCTGTACAAGGGTGCACTTTACCTTACTTAACTGTACACATCCAAGCGGACAACAAAACTAGTTCCTCTTTCCCAAAGCTCTGCTTCACAGATTTAAAAGTCTGCTCCATCCTCGTGACATAAGTCATTTTCTTTGCTACTGTTAAGCTTCAATGCTTTACTGTTTTCAAACAACATTTCCTCCTGTATAAGTAACAATTTTCCTAGAAACTATGAGAAATCCGAAGAAGCTGTCATCGTATTCCAGCCAAACAATCTCATGACAATCTTATGTTTATTGGACCGTGCATCATCTTGATACGTAGTTGAGTAAAGAGAGACCAACTTGATGTCACTTGCTTTATTATTTCTTTACTTAATGAGTGTGAAGTAAAGAAATAATAAACCAAGTGACATTAAGTTGGTCTCTCTTTACTCAAATCTCATGACACTCCAGGGGAAGAATACACGCTACTAACACTCGACATAAAAGGTCTTTATTTAACGTACCAATTAAAGAAGTGGTATGCATTACACATACTTTCCTCCCCTACAATAACACGGATACAATATTACAACAAATTTTACATATTTTACACAGTATTTTACACCAAAACTATTTTAGTTAAAATAATGAATTGTACAAACCTAACAAATAAGCAGCAGTTGGATCATCCTTATCAAATTTAGTTGCAGACAAAAAAAAATAAAAGTTGGTCTTTGTTTCAAAAATATGGAACGTAACATATCTCAGTTGTCTCTGCGACAAGTTGATCGCTCTCCCAGAGGAGTCCTACCGACTGTGATGCGTCGTTGTGTGTGATCTAGAAACATTAAGAACGAGGAGGCCATGGCCTGCGTTGGGCCGCAGCGCCATAGGGAAAAAGTATGTCCGTTGTTACTCATGCGCAACACACTTCGGCTGTCTGTCACGCAAACATATTCCGGTAGGAGGAAATAAATAACTGAACTTTAAAAGAGGCTTGACTCACACCTCCTATACAGGGTGTTTCAGGAGGAATAGTAAATATTTAGGAGGTGGTAGTATGGACTATTCCGAGTAAATAAGTTCATATAAACATTTGTCCAATTTTCAATGGGTTTGGAGATATAGCTGTTTGAATGTTACGCATGAAAAGCCTTAAAAAGGTACGAAGGAAAGACAAATGGCGTATTGATTGCATTTATTGGTTATGTAAAGGATCTCAATAAATTGCAACAGTTCAAAGTAAGTGTTCAAAAATCCCACCATCGACTTTAATGCACATTTTAACCCTCTTGGCAACAGTACGTGTAGCTCTCGTGAGGTCATCTTGGCGTTCTTGCTTTATGAGGGCAGCACTATTCATAATGCGAGCAACCAATTCGTCTCTTGTGTTTACTTTTTCTTTATAGACTTCGCTTTTCATCCATCCTCACAGACAAAAATCTGATCTGTATGCGCCAACTTCAAACAGCTATATCATCACACCTATTGAAAATTAGACACATGTTTATATGAATTTATTTACTCGGAATAGTCCATACTACCATCTCCTAAAATATTTACTATTCCTGCAGAAACACTCTGTATATAAATGTCAAAATAAAAAAAAGGTAAAATTGTCGCTGTGATTAATTAATCACCACTGCATAAAGGCATATATACAAGTGTGAATGAATACATCCCAACCTTTGTAACGTCGGAGCTACGTTAAGTTCAGAGGTTAGCTGCACGCTTGGTCACCGTACCTTCGGGAAAAAGAGCCATCGATACCGAACGGATAGAATAGGCTTATCTGCTGTAATATTCATGTGTAAGACAATGGTTGATCCTAGGGGGAACAAAATAGGTTCAGGGTATCTGAGAGCAGAATTCTAATGAGAGTAGTCAGACCTAGGAGACACAACACACACACGCACACGCACGCACACACACACACACTTACATACAGGGTTTATAGATGGGAACTATATGGTGAGGTGAATTCAGTCAAAAAACACAACTATGAATATATGGTTAAATGATGGTGTTTATTAGCAATAGAAAACTACACGTTTCGGCCTATAGCGGCCATCTTCAGATTCTGACAATTTTCTGCTAAAAGAGGTTTTTATAATGTCTAAATCGCGTGGTGATGTTGAGATCTCATCATCATTCTGCGTGCTATTGTTAAGCTAAATTGGATGGATGTCAATGGATTTGTATGTAGCTCGGTGTGGATGTGAACCTTATTGGTTGGGTAGGTGTGGGGTTAGGAGGAACCTATGGCTGCAGGTGTGGTATCTTATATGCTCCCATGTTGGGGGTAGTATTTTATGCGGTGTTGTTTAGTCTGACATCTTCTTATATTTCTCCTTGTTCTCCTTATTCCTCAGAATTATGTAGGTGGGAAAATTATTTCCAAAATTAACGTTAAGATATACTCTCTGAGTACTACACTGTATCGACGTAGGCCATGTAAGAAATTTAAAATTTCCATGTGCGTTGAGTTCGATGTTGGCGTTTAGATGTGTGGAATGACGCACAACATTTTGTCTGAGAAACTTCACTCCTAAGGAAGCTCTGTGAGTGCAAGAAATGTCATCAGAAAAAGGATACAATTTAGTGAGGAAGCAGATCCCTAGAGAAAACCAAAGCATTGCCTCTGTCAATACCGAAGAAAGTCTTCTTCCTCCACGAGTGACCTACGAAGTTTTAAATCGAAAATCTCTGTCAATATAAGAAAAAATTGAGCAAGTACTGGAGTTAAACTCTTTATTATCCAACTAATGCACAATATATAAAAGGTAGACACAATTAAAATTATAAAATCTTTAAAAGTGCTCCAACATGTTTCGGATCACAGAGGATCCATCATCAGGGAACCTTGTACAGAGCTTGGTTAAAAATTACAAGGCTCCCGGATGATGGATCCTCTGTGATCCGAAACATGTTGGAGCACTTTTAAATATTTTATAATTTTAATTGAATCCACATATTATATATTGTGCATTAGTTGGATAATAGTGTTTAATTATAATTGTTGCACGGTGAAAACATGAACACGTGCTGGAGTATTTGTACCTGTAGTAAATATCGTTGAATTTGTTTCTAACGGGCGCACTCCCAATTTGAACGTTACCCACTATTCGCCAATAAACAGAATGCAGTAATCTCTCCAGAACTATATACAAGCTCGTATGGCTCTTCCCTCTTTAAATTGGTGTAAACACTTTCTTTGTCAACACTACAACAGAGTGTGAAGTTTCGAAAATTTGTAAGTTCAAAAAGTATGTTTGTCTTGAGAAAAATGCATGACATAATAATTCACAAAGTTCTTTAACTTTCAAAGAAAGAAAGGAAGAAAGAAAGTGTTGTTTAATGATAACAAGGAGATCGTAAAATTAAATTTCTAAGTTTAATAAGGGGATACTCGTAAGTGAATAAGTAAAAAACTTCAGAAAAGAAAGAAAATTGAAGAAACTATATACCACGAAAATTGGAACGACATTGTACTTGGATACAATATGAAATTTCAGGGAGAAAATAAATTCTAAAAAAGTAGAAAACTTACTCTTACAGGTAAAGAGGAAGAGAGAAAATAGCTTCTTATAGAGGAAGAAAACAAATTCACTCAATTGAAACTTGGCAAACACAGAAATTAGGTTGTAAAGCATAGTTCAACCCTCTGTGTGTGCGTGTGTGTGAGCTGGGGAAAACTATAGTATTAGTCATTAAAATTAAGCCTTACGTTTAACGTGTTTTTAAATACGTTAACACGTTATGTGCATGAAGGAGAGGTTGTGTCTTGCCTTCTGCTAACACGTTTTGAAGGCGCAACTACTACCTGAACTCAACCAAATTTCGGGGTAAATGGGTACGTGGAATAAGAAAGTTAAAAATTAATTGCAATATAAAGGAATTCCAACTCATTCAATTACAATAATTCAGAAAATATATACGGAAGACATTATAAGAGTTAATGCAGGTAATGGAATATCTGAAGATTCTAGAGCGGTTACCCAAGGGGTGAGACAAGGATGCCCACTTTCACCTGTTTTATTTAATTTATATTTGGATGAAGTTATTGGGATTTGGTTACAGAAACTAACAGCTAGTAAATATTTTAAAGAGTTAATTTTCAACACGCTGTTATTTGCAGATGACTAGTTGATTATTTCTGACACAGAAGACAACTTACAAAAGGCAGTCTATTTATTATATAACATGTCTAAATAATATAATTTGGAAATTGTTACAAAAAAGACAAACGTATTTGTCTTCGTTGGAACGGATCACCTAAGAACAAAAATTATTTTAAATGATGAAATACTAGAACAATTTACCCAATTTATTTATCTAGGTTGCAGTATATCGTACAAATTTTCCAATGATGTAGAATTTAAATTAGCAAAATTTTTACAATTAATAGGTACTATTAAGAGAACTATTTTTAAGAAAGTGAGAAAGGGAACCATTTTGCAAATATACAACACACTAGTTTTACCAACATTTTTATATGGATCAGAAAGTTGGACTCTAACAGCCTCACAAAGACGAAGAATTGAAGCGGCAGAAATGAAGTTACTGAGACCTCTGGCACGTTACACCCTTTACGACCACAAAACAAATGACTACATACGCCGCGAACTATGGATTACAGGCATACTAGAGAAGATAGGTGAATACAGACGGAACTGGCTTTCACACTTGCAAAGAATGCCACAAAACCGAATCCCTTTGAAATCATACCACTACAGACCAGAGGGAAGGAGAACAATTGGAAGACCGAAGAAGCGCTGGCGCAAGCAGCTGTAACTCTGGAGACGGAACGGATCAAAGGGTCCAATCTTTGATGTTTATGATGATGTATTCTTGGTCTGCTTGACCCCAAAGAACAAAGCACTGCTCTTCTGGTTATAATACTCGCTTTATACGAAGCTACTGCCACAGTTTGCATTCTAACGTTAACAATAATACACCTCACACAAATCAAAATTTTTAATTCAAATATTTTTCGGAATGGCAGATCTCAGTGGCCGCGCGGTCTAAGGCGTGGATCTACGGCCGCTAGCTTGCTGGGATTATGGGTTCGAATCCCGCTGGGAGCATGGATGTCTGTCTGTGTTGAGAGTTGTGTGTTGTCAGGTAGAGGTCTCTGCGACGGGCTGATCTCGTCCAGAGAAGTCCTACCGACTGTGATGCGTCGTTGTGTATGATCTAGAAACCTCAAGAATGAGGAGGCCATGGCCCGCGTTGGACCGCAGCGCCACAGAAAACAAAAAACAGTTTGATGCAGATCTTGATTTAAAGACACAAAATAAAAATATTTTGTAGCTGCGAAATTTGATACCAATAGTGTAAACCATCCTTGCGAATTATATGGTTTGTACATAAAATAAATTAGCATTATAGTAATGACGAAAGCAATATAGCAGAGATATAATTTTGAAAACGTGCATATATAATGGGATAACTACACTCCCATTCCTTTGCTGCAAATAAGAAGAATCCAGCAACTTCACGATGCAAAAGTGGCCCAGTAATGGAACTAAAGAAAATGGCTGTCTACCTTACACTCGAATAATAGGGCCACACTTAGTCCGGAAAAAAAGAGTAATATACTAATGACGTCACAGCCATCGGTTTCCATGGTTACGATACAAGTTAATTTCTGAGTGATTAGCGATATAGCGATACAAAAGCAGCAACGGCACATCTCACGATTTCCATGCTTAGTATAGGGTTTGGCTTATAAAATGCTTTAATTTGCATCGTTCATCCGTAATTAAGAAAATATTAAAATCGATTATGTCGAATCAGTGATGTCGATGTTATGTGGGTAATTTAGCTTCAGTTCAATATTAATTGTTAACAATAGGAATTTGGAAGCCTTGATACGAGGGAGAGTTGGTACTTCTTCACAGGCTACGGTTCAGTGAAATGTTAAATGGTGCTTATAAGAAATCTGAAGTTTTCGATGCCACTGACAGCTGATAAAAATTAACAGAATCTTATATCCTATTATACTGTTTAATCGGACCGTTAAAAGGATAGGTATTAAAAAAAGTTTTTCGTAGGTGCAAGATGTTAGGCGAGTAAAAGGAATAATATTCGTAGTATATTTTAAGTTGTAAATTTACAACTTATTTTAAAATAGTAACAGTTTCCCACTTAAATTTTAAGTACCTTTGTGCTAGTACAGTTCTGAAGTCAGAATCTTAGTTATTAACATTATCTCTATCATTAACTTCTTTCCATAGTTGGTGACCCAGGTCGGCATTTGGAAGTCTCGCTTGTGTTGCATTAACGCTGATAGTGCCTGTTATGATCCTCAGAACACACTAGACTTATTACCACTAGATTCAACACACATTCTCCATATTACCATTAGTTAGAACACACAGTTTTCATATTACTCTTAGTTAAAACACACATTCGTCATACTACCATTAGTTACAATGCAAGTTTCCATATTGACCATTAGTTACTTACGTTATCATTAGTTAAAACATAATTCTCCTTTTTTTTACGTTTTGCTGACCGTGCATCTCAGTATATTTATCTCAGTAATTAACCAACTTGAAGCACAAAATTTTGTTTTACAATAAATTTATTTAATGCCTCTACATGTTTCGAGTACCACGTGCTTATCATCAGGAGGTCAAAATTGCATTACACAGCCTCTGATATCATCATACTGAAACAAGTGAGTGGTCTAAAATTACTAAAATATAATTCTATAAATATGAGCAAATTTTACTAATATTTGCTCATATTTATAGAGTTGTATTTTAGTAATTTTAGACCACTCACTTGTTTCAGTGTGATGATAACAGAGGCTGTGTAATACAATTTTGACCTCCTGATGATAAGCACATGGTGCTAGAAAAATGTAGAGGCATGAAATAAACTTAATGTAAAACAAACATTTTGTGCATCAAGTTGGTTAGTTACTGAGACAAATAATTCTCCTTATTGCCACTAGTTACAACACAGAGTGACCATATCATAATTAGGTACAACACAGTTTCCATATTAACATTAGTCAGACCACACGTTGTTCGCATCAACATTAGTTACAGTACACAGGTTCCACAGTTCTACTAATTAATACAATTAACGAAATCTGAATTTTCTAGTTAGTAACTCGAATACACTTACTACGAAAACTGAGGTTGATATTTATAATAGCACTACGTAATTGGATACCGCAGGAGTTTATAGTTTAAAACAAAGGTCTCGAAATTTATCATTTTATTTAAATTATGTCTGATGGTGGCAGAAAACTGTCGAAACATGTAGCAGCTGAGTGAGTACTCTAATGAATATATATCGAGTTTTATTAAGAGTAGGAGAACAAACGGTAACACTGGTACACTAAACAGAACATACGGTAACACTGGTACACTAAACAGAACAAACAGTAACACTGGTATACTAAACAGAACAAACGGTAACACTGGTACACTAAACAGAACAAACGGTAACACTGGTACACTAAACAGAACAAACGGTAACACTGGTACACTAAACAGAACAAACGGTAACACTGGTACACTAAACAGAACAAACGGTAACACTAGTACACTAAACGTAACATAATGCAGAACATGTAATTATTAATAAGATACTAAATGACATACTTTATACTACTTTCTTTACAATCTTAAGGCGTAGAATAATATAATGGAGATAGTAAAATGTTGTTACTAAAGAGTAGGAAGGAGACAGTTATATGTACCTGAACTGATCATAATGAGAGTGACAAAAATCACCAATAACATCAGAAGGGCAGTTAGATCTAAATTTGGATTCTCAGTGCCTCTCTAAGAAATGGAAAATGGGGCTTTAATACATGGTATTGATAAATTATTTTCGCCACTGTGACAGAACCCTATGTGGGAACCATTTAAGGTCATTTGCAACCTGGGTCGGAACCTGAAGTTCCTGCTGTAAGACGACCGTTCACATAGACCTATCGTCAAAAAGAGCGTCTGTCGCTAATATCACATATCAGGGTGTGTCTGTTAGACACTGCGACAACTTTACTTTTAATATCATTCGATGGTGCATGCACAGTGATTGAAACTCTTCGGTGGATTTCCGTCACTTCCACTTCCTTAAATCCAAAATATTTCTTCGGAAATCTACACTCAAATAACCAGGTTCCGTGTTGCCCTCTCCTGAGCGAGGTGCTAATTCTCTAAACCATAAGAAGAATCACAAACTTTATATTGCTAATCTCCGTGCAATTATGTCATTATATTACGTAAAAATTCGAATGATGCACTAATATATATAAATACCACTTTATACCCAAAGACACTCTCCCACATGTTTCAGACCCTTGGGAGTTGACACATTTTTATCCCTGATGTTTATTGGACCTACATCATTGTGATAACTTAAGAACAAAAGACCCAACTAGATGCCACTTATTTTATTGTAATTCTTACAGGCTCAACATGTTTCGGGCACTACTATGCCCATTATCAGGAGCTCGCGACTATGTTGTTGATTACCACATTGGTCGTTTCGTTCTTGGTTTGCTGTATGTTGGAGGTTAGTTGCGGTTAGGCTGGAGTAGTGTCCGGGATACAGGCTAAAGCACAACTTTAGCCTGTATCCCGGACACTACTCCAACCTAACCGCACCTAACCTCCAACCTACAGCAAACCAAGAACGAAACGACCAATGTGGTAATCAACAACATAGTCGCGAGCTCCTGATAATGGGCATAGTAATGCCCGAAACATGTTGAGCCTATAAGAAGTACAATAAAATAATAAGGCGCATCTAGTTGGGTTTTTATTCTTCATTTTTATCACTATTAACGTCACTGTGAATGTAAGGTTATTGTTTTAGTATCTTTCGATATTCTGTGCCAGTCTACAGCGCCCTAGTCAAACTTTGTTTACGTTACACTACATTGATTTTCTTCCTGAGCAAAGTAAACTAGGAAAGGAGGAAGCAGCACTGCGTACTTGAATTCCTTGTCACGAAACTTTTTTCTTTAATGTTCAGGAAGTAAATATTTAAGCATCACGGTCGGTATACACATATTCCTCCTTAGCTACATGCTTTGGATCTTGTGGTATCTTCAGGCTAATATGGATGTACGCACGACGACATCGTCTATTATAACACACAAACACATCTAAATTACCCAGAAATTGGGTCACTAAAGAGCCAAAATATGTAGCTAAACTAAAGATATATATATATATGAATACTCTTGCACCAACTGTATCTTTTAACACAAAACACGATTTTTCCCTTAAAAATTCTTTTCTTTAAATACAGAGTGAACATAAAGTCTTTCTCTGATTACAAAACATTTATTACAATAAAACTACTGTACGTGGAATAAAAACATATTTTTTTTTTCAAAATGTAACTCAAGAAGTTTTTTTTACAACACATTAGTACACTTCAACATGTGCTCCTTTTGTTGCACGGAGAACGTCTAATCGATAATCAATTTCTCTCCACGTGTTCTCCAACACGTCTTCAGTTATTGTAGCAAAAGCGTCTGTTATTCTTGCCTTCAAATTTGTAATATCTGGAACTGGTGTCGAAAACACTTTGTCCTTAACATACC
>Ga0123355_10019177_pt1 | contig 10883 bp, 8 predicted proteins | sample TergutEmb28metaG_3_FD_89872 | JGI IMG/M metagenome (GOLD analysis project Ga0123355, IMG submission 89872) | Embiratermes neotenicus P1 segment gut microbial communities from Petit-Saut dam, French Guiana - Emb289 P1 | ecosystem: Host-associated > Arthropoda: Insects > Digestive system > Gut ...
GAAACATGTCGGAGTGTTTTAAAGTGTTTTAAAAGTGTTTTATGTGAAATTATATGTGCATTCGTTGGTTGATAAATTGAAGTGATATAAAGAGTGTACTCTGGGGACTAGCGGTATGCCTGTCCTATATATAGGATGCGCGGTGCCTAAAGGTTAAGGCTGGTGTGTGGTGTGATATGAGTGTGACGACAAGTGGTCCTAATACTTGTGGTGCATGTTAGGGGATGAAGTGTAGAGTAACAACTACCCAACTGAAAGAAATCTGAAAAAAAAAAAATGCAATCATGATGTAGCATCTCCAATTTCACCTGCAGAGCCTTTTGACACGCAAGGAACAAAGTATTCATCATTTTTAATGTGTGCCTGCCAACAAAGGAAACCATTTCCAGCACCTCTTTCAAATAATGGAAATAAATATCTAATATTAACTGCAACACACCGAACTAAAATTCGCCACCCCCTTCCTTAAACACGTTACATGGTGAGTGAAAACCCAATATTAACTGCAACACACTGAAATAAAAAGTGTGGACCCCAATAGTACAATATGTATGGGAAAAAATACTAGAAACTATATACAGTATTTTCTTAACTTGGTGTTGTTTACCTTTTGTACATGTTGTATTTTATGATGCCTTCTGTGTATTGTTGTTAGTTATCTTGTGTGCACTGTTGTTAGTTGTCTTGTGTGTATTGTTGTTAGTTGTCTTGTGTGTATTGTTGTTGTCTTGTGTGTATTGTTGTTAGTTGTCTTGTGCGTATTGTTTGTAGTTGTCTTGTGTGTACTGTTGTTGTCTTGTGTGTATTGTTGTTAGTTGTCTTGTGTGTATTGTTGTTGTCTTTGTATTGTTGTTAGTTGTCTTGTGTGTATTGTTGTTAGTGGTCTTGTGTGTATTGTTGAGAGTTGTCTTGTGTACACTGTTGTTGTATTGTGTGTATTGTTGTTAGTTGTCTTGTGTGTATTGTTGTTAGTTGTCTTGTGTGTATTGTTGTTAGCTGTCTTGTGTGAATTGTTGTTAGTTGTCTGGTGTGTATTGTTGTTAGTTGTCTTGTGTGTATTGTTGTTAGTTGTCTTATGTGTATTGTTGTCATCTTATGTGTATTTGCTGTACTATGTGTGTATTGCTGTTTTTACTTTAGATGCCGGACTGCTGGCTAGAAGTCAGTATCCGGAAGGTCCTGCGACCGGCCACCTCAACACAGGTTTTTCTTGGTTTCGCTGTGTCTAAAAGCAAATGCTGAGATGGTTCCCAAGATTCCAAGTTGTCACTAATTGTTTCTCATGTAGCTCTCCCGACTTAAATTTATTAGTAACCAATTTCATATTTTGTATATGTGTAAAACGGGGACCGCGGTGGCACAGTGGTTAAGGTGTTGTGCTACAAATTGGAAGGTCACTGGTTCGATTCCAGATGGTGTCACTGGAATTTTTCATTGACATAATCCTTCCTATCGCACTATGGCCCTGGGGTCGACTTAGCCTCTAGCAGAAATGAGTACCAGGAGCATTTTGTGGAGGTAAAGGCGGCCAGTGCGTAGGGCTGACAGCCTTGCCACCATCCTGTGCCGTTGTCATGTAATCTGGGAACCTTAACTTCCTGGAAGCCTCTGGGTCACTCCAGGCCTGCAATGGGACTGATTTACCTTTTTCTACTTGTAAAATAACCACTGCCACCAGATGACAACCCAATTACAGTTAATAAATATTATTATTATTAGTAGTAGTAGTAGTAGTAGTAGTAGTAGTAGTATAACTCATGGCACACTGCAATAGTGGCAAGCACTACAATACCTGCTGCTATATGAAAACAGTCTGTGAAGTCACCACCAATATGGGCCACATAAACCTTGGATCCTATGTTATAGTGTATATCAACCAGTGGCATACTTACATAAAAATGTGTTATTCATTCTTAAACGACATATTTAAGCAATTTTAACAGCTATATAAAACTGAAAATCATCATCAGTGTTTCATGGTGACATAAAAGACAAACTACTGCTCAGATATTCTTGCGCTTATTTAGTAGCGTAGAAACAACAGCAGGACAACACAACAGCTACAAGCAGATATCAGACAAAGCCAACAACAGTCTGGTTAGAAGAGAAGTATTGTACAATATTCCGAGTTGGGGCATAACTAAGAAACTAATCAGAATAAGTAAATTCATTAGGACACGTCTAATTAAATCATACATCACAGTGTGTTCAGGCAAGCCCTTGTGTGGCGCACGTGCTATTCAGAACAGTCTGAAACACGGAGGTGAGGGTTCGGAAATGAACGGAAAACTGCGATTTCTGGTGTGCTGATGACAGATTATGCAAAAAAAACATGTACGATGAAATAAAAAGAAGGCCAAAAATTAAATCACTATCTGTCTGAACACAAACAAAACCTATTTATTATACAGAACCACATGTTTTGACATATCTCAGGTCTTCCTCAGGTTCACAATTGGCCTCTAAAACATACTGAGAAAGAAATATACATTACTTAAGTCCATACATGTCAGTTAAATTATTGAAATGATTAAAAATTGTTAACGTCATACACAGGAACGTGTGTGGACAGATGTTCTACAACTATTACAAATAATGTTAACATATTTTACTTCTTATAATAAAACCAACTAGAAGCACTAATTTCTCAAATTTATTTTTGGAATAGGGCTCTACACGTTTCGGACAGTATCTCTGTCCATAATCAGGAGACTAGCACCGTACACACAGCAATAGGTATAGGGTATGTCATACAGGTTATGCTAACTGCTTGCTAGCGGGATCAGGACGGAACTAGCGTTCCATCCTGAGCAAGCTGTCAGCATCACCTGTATGACCTATACCTATTGCTGTGTGTACAGTGCTAGACTACTGATGGTGGACAGAGATACTGTCCGAAACATGTAGAGTCCTATTCCAAAAATAAATTTGAGAGCTTAGTGTTTCTAGTTGGTTTTATTATAAGAATATATCACGATGCACGGTCCTCAGAATGTCAAATATTTTACTTCCATTGTCATTCCAAAGTCATCACAGAATCACCTCCGGTCCAAGTATCTTAATGTGAAATCATTCCAAATTTAATTCACTTACATAATTCAATGTGGAATGAATGAATCCACATGCACATACCCTGACTGGAGATGATGCTATGACAACTTTGGAATAACAAAGTAAAATATTTAAACAATATTTGTAACTGACAGTTGTGGTAAACATCTGTCCTCACACACACACACACACACACACACACACACACACATATTTGTTCCTGTTTATGACATTAACAATTTTTAATAATGTTAAGAATTTTAACTGAGTTTTATGGATTTATGTAAAGTGCATTTCTTCCTCAGTATGTATTACAGGCCAACTGTGGGCTGAGGATGACCTCAGATAGGTCAAAACATGTAGTTCTATACAATAAATTGAATTTAGTTGTGTTCAGACACATAGTGATTTAATGTCTGTACTATCAACAACACAATGGGATAACATTCCTTAAAAAAGAAGCTCTTATAAAGCAGCAGTAAGGCAGCTGGTTGGTATGCAAGACAGGCAGGCAACTAAGTACGTACTCATGCCCCATTACTACAGTTCAAACTTCTGGAAAGAACAGCAACCAATCAAAAATAATATTCACAAGGAAATTAAGAGCAAATCAAATTCAGGGAATGCTTTTACTACCATTCAGTGCACCATCTTGTACCTTAATGCCTTTATCAGTAAATATAAGACCAAAACACATAAAACTAATTGTATACACCAAATACAAATCAGAGATGTGAAATGGGCATATACCAAATACAAATAAGAACCTTGACTGGGCATATACCACATACAAATAAGGAACTTGACTGGGCATATACCAAATACAAATAAGAATCTTGACTGGGCATATACCACATACAAATAAGGAACTTGACTGGGCATATATCAAATACAAATACGAACCTTGACTGGGCATATACCACATACAAATAAGGAACTTGACTGGGCATATACCAAATACAAATAAGAATCTTGACTGGGCAAATACCACATACAAATAAGGAACTTGACTGGGCATATACCAAATACAAATAAGAATCTTGACTGGGCAAATACCACAAACAAATAAGGATCTTGACTGGGCATATACCAAACACAAATAAGGATCTTGACTGGGCATATATCAAACACAAATAAGGATCTTGAGTGGGCATATATCAAATACAAATAACACACATTAACACTTGAGCCAAAGTGCTCAGTGGAAGACATCAGATTTTATGCTTATGTAACGGCTGACTCTTTTTAATCTCCATGAATTATTGTTGCACTACCACGCTGCTTTTATTAACAACAAAATCAGGCTGCAACAAAGATGTACCGTTTGTGCGCACGAGCACACAAATGTCAGTATTTTACTACTGTATTTTAACCACTCAAAAAGTGCCATACTTACAATGACTATGTCTAAATTCAGAGCTAAGTGATCCGGCAGAGTTCGCTTGGAAACTTCTTCTTCCGGCATCCCATTAAAGCGATCGTGTTTCTTCCTCTCTTTGAACATTGGAACAAATTTATCGTCTTTCAGCTTCTTCTTTGTGAAAGCATCTCCATTCAGCAGATTTTCTGTGTCTTCCAACCTCCTAACATAAAACACAACACGGTTTACGGATAATCCGAAATAACCCAGCAATCAATAACAGCCCCTTCATGAACAAGATGAATAAAACAAACATAAATTATGTTTTTAAGCTTTCGCTGTGTTCCAAATGTAATTCGTTTCTTTTTGGGTAATTCCCCGGCCTCTGAGTTCTAATTGCCGACGTTCATTCACCTGCCTATGAAGATGGAACCGACAGTGAATTCCGAAACGTCGGCAATTAGAACTCAGACGCCGGGGAATTACCCAAAAAGAAACAAATTACAAACACAAATTAATTAAATTTCCCTACACGAAATATTCCAGCCCCTTCACGAACAAGAAGATGAATAATACCAACATAAAAAAAATTAAAGTACATCCTTGCACAGGCACTGAGGCTCTGTACAGGCCGTACAGCCCATAGGGGAATAGAGGTATAGCTCTATTTTTCTTGACCACGGTACTAGAAGGGGGTGAGGGGTCAGCGTCACGCCCCGGCCTCTCTTTACCCACGGGAAACACCCGCTACCCATTGTACAGGAGGCTGGGTGGGCCCCAGGGCCGGTCTGGACAGGTGCGGAAAATCTCGCCCCCACCGGGATTCAATCCCCAGACCGTCCAGCCCGTAGCCAGTCGCTATACCGGCTACGTTACCCAGCCCTATAACACCAACATAAGTTAATTAAATTTCCCAACCCACAGACATACAGAACCTGCACAGAAACATTCAGAACAACTGAAAGTTCTCCAAGCCCTCTCCTTATCACAGCAAACTTATTGCCATTATAAGCATAATGTGACACGAAAATTCAAGAACTACTAATAATGGGCGCCATATGAATAGCTGCGAAGTTAGAATAAAAATAATGGACTTATTTATAATTATCCACACAAAATGTAACATACTGCAATCAAAATGCCTTGAAAAGGGAAGTGACAGCTCCCAGACTGCTGATACAGAAGGTAAGGACACCAAAAATCAATAAAATCACTATGTTTCAGTTAGGTAAGTTCACATTTAAATCCTAAGTCCCAGCTATTGCATTTTGTCCCATGTACTGAGTGTCACAAATTGCAAATGGGTGAAGTCAAGCCTACAAAAGAAACAACTATGGATGTCAGTACAAATGTTGGGACACAAGGTGAGAAGACTGGGACTGTAGCACGCAATCTTAAAAATGCTGAATGAATGATACATTGTGATGCAGGAACAATCTCCATTATTACTCTGGGCACTTAGTTACAGGGTAGCTTAAATTAATTCTTAACCTTTTGGCGCCGGAATTATTTTTTAAATTTTATCACACCCTGTATATAAAATGTGAATAATACAGGAACCAAATATGTTAGATTTATGAAACAAACTGCATTTTGAAGAGAAAGAAACGGAGAGTATATACCATGTTTAAAATACTCAGTACCTATATTTGTTGAATAAATATATAAAACGAAACATTTAGAGGTTAGCTGTGCGGTACGACCACTATAGTCGTCGTTAGGCGTCAAAAGGTTAAACAACAGGAAACAAATCAATCTGATCACATCAAAAACTTAATTAGTCAAAAGCATAAGGTACATGCTAGAAACAGAAATGCTATTAGTCTCAGGTTGATCAAACTCAGAGCTGGGATAGCTCATTCGGTATAGTGACTGGCTACGGGCTAGACGGTCCGGGATCGAATCCCGGTGGGGGGGGGCCAAGATTTTCTGCACCTGTCCAGACCGGCTCTGAGGCCTACCCAGCCTCCTATACAATGTGTATTGGGTCTTTCACGGGGGTAAAGTGGCAGGGACGTGGCATTGACCACCCACCCCCATCTAGCGCCGAGATTAAAGAAAGAATACAGCTATACCTCTACTCCCCCTCTGGGCCTTTGTGGCATGTTCTAAGGTGACCTTTATTTCACTTGATCAAACTCATTACTGCAAAGAATATCCTTTGTACTTCAGGCCAAAAAATTAAACAATGAGTAATTAAAATGTTAAACATGGCTCATTTATTCCAATTAAATATTATTATTTTTCTACTTAATCCCCAAAGTACAGACGCATTTGCACAATTCTGGCACAAGTTTGACATGAGTCACCGCTCACAGAACACCTGACGGGTTACCAATTCTGTAATGACAAGACAGCTGAAACTGCTGTTCGTTAATGGCTGTGAACACGGCAGTCCGATTTCTACCATGCCACATTTCTGAACTTCTGCCAAGATGGGACAAATGTACGAGAGTAAGTCATTAAATAACAGGAAATTTTATACTCGTAATAACTTTTTTACAAGAGTGCTTACAGAAATTGTTTGTGTCTTATTTTTCGACATAGTACCCCTGCTTCGCAACACACTTGGTCAACCTGTCCGCAAGCTTGCGGATGCCCTCTAGAAAAAAGCTTTTTGGTGTGGCCTTTAACCAACTTTGCACCGCCTCCGTTACCTCGTCGTCATCTGCAAACTTCTGGCCCCGCAAATGTTCTTTCATAGGTCCAAACAAGTGAAAGTCCGATGGCGCCATACTGAACCTTCATTTTTCTGTAGATTTCAGAAGGTTACACACCCTCTGACCACAAAAAACAAATAACGCTTCGTTGCTCTTCCACGGTGCAAGTTGACAGTGGAGCGGCCATGTTGTACGGCCTACTGCGCAGGCTCAAACTGCTTGATCATCTTGGCCCCTATATGACATATTGCTAAGGAGCCACTTTGTGTCCCGAAATAAGATTTTTCGTTGTGCATACTTTTCCATGCATTTTAGAATAAAATTCCTGTTATTTAATGACTTTCCCTCATATAAGTGTACCTGGCACATATGTCGAAATATGATACTGTGGCAGAATAGAGGAGCTACATTTAATGTTACAGTGGCATTTCATTTAATTTTTACGACATAGGGAACCTCACTTACTGAAGCTCCTTTGTATGTGAGACATAAATGGCGCTACTTTCTATGTCAATAAAGAAAATAAATTACGCTACACTTTATACCTGTCTGCAAGTCCCTAAAGGTGTCTTAAATAATTAAGTAGTTTAAACAGAATATGGCTGTGGGTCATGAGTACAGTCACACGCCGCACAACGACGTTTTGGTCAACAACTGACTGCAATTACGATGGTGGTCCCATAAGATTATAATATTATGATATATTGGTAAAGGTAAAGTGATCCTATTGCAGACCCGGTGTGACCCAGAGGGTGGGTAGAGGTATAGCTCTACTCTTCCATGACCGCAGCACTAGAAGCGGGTGAGTGGTCAGCAGCACGCCCTGGCCGCACTTACACCCGGGAAAGACCCAGTGCCCATTGTACAGGAGGCTGGGTGGGCCCCAGGGCCGGTCTGGACAGGCAGAAAACCTCCTCCCCACCGGGATTTGATCCTGGACCATCCAGCCCATGTTCAGTTGCTATACCAACTGAGCTACCCGGCCCACAATATTATAATATAATATTATAATACTTACCATTGTGTTACAATTGCCTACAGTATTCAGTACAGTAACATGCTGTACAGGTTTGTAGCCTAGGAGCAATAGGCTATACCATATAGCGTACGTGTTTAGTAGTCTACACTATCTAGGTTCGTGTATGTACACTATGATGTTCGCACAACGATGAAATCACCTAACGACGCATTTCTCAGACAATATCCCCGTCGTTAAGCGACGCACGACTATCAGAACGTGGCAAAACAGTACAACATGTTTTATGCTCAAGAGGTACAATTTTCAGTTTCCAACCATGACAACGGTAATTCCAACTACAGATTATTAAAACACCATTTTTACCAGCATAAACAAGCAATAAATCTCACCCTTCTTCTAGATTAACTTTCTTCTTCCTGCCACGTTTCTTAGGTATGGCTTGCATGACAAGAGCATGCGTTCTGGGTTGCGGCATGGGTGTTGGATCGTCATCCACGAAACTGTACGGATCTTCCAGGGCCTCGCATTTCACTCCCATGCTCCCAGCGTGATGCATATGATTTAACAGCTTTTGTGTGTCCCCCTGGGGCCTCATTTCTAGGTCCCCACTAGTCTCATACCCATCGTCGTGAGGTTCCTGCTTCATGGCGCCCCCTGCAAACACCGATCTGAAAACATCACACATCAGCATCAGAGCTCTGTCCTAACTAAAGTACATGTGAAACATTATTCAGTCACACTTATTAACATAAACTGTACACACTAAGCTGCAAAAAATGGACAACAGAAATGTTTATGGGAGCAAACTATAAATGATGGGACACAAATAACACCAGCTTTTACAGCAGGGCAAGTGAACAGTTCCAAAAGCACCAAACTGCTCTTTGCAGGACAAGGATTTTAAACTAGGCTACAACTAGATGCAAACGAGTGTTCTCTCCTTCTCTGCAGAAGTAGGGTGAGACAGAGTCCCATGCTACTGTGGCCCCAAAATGGCCCCCCGCCTGATGACAGATGAAAACACAGCACTAACACAATGATTGGTAGCAGAAACTGAAATTCTCAGAATAAAAATCGTTTGGCAGTGTCACGGTGGCCTCGATAATTATATGTGGACTACCCTCGATCTAAACCAGGATCTTGCCTGTGACAGAACTGAACACAGCTATGGCACTAATAATATATGTTACTACTGACTGCAGAAATGCTTTATAAGTAACATGGGACTGACTGACTGACTTACTTACTTACTTATGTAGTTACTTATTCCATGCAGCAGTCCTTCTTGAGAAGCTAACTGATATTCGGGTATCTTATGTTTATTGGACCATGCATCATTGTGATAGTAGAAGAATAAAAGACCAACTTGATGTCACGTGTTATTCTTTATGTGCTCAACATGTTTCAGACATTAATATATCCATCATCAGGAGCTCACGACTATTCTGTTGAATTACCACATTGGTCGTGTTGTTCTTGGTTCGATGTGTGTTGGAGTTTTGGTGTGGTTGGGTTGGAGTGGTATCCATGTTGCAGGCTTCAGCCAGCAACACGGATACCACCCCAACCCAACCACACAGAAACTCCAACACACATCGAACCAAGAACAATACGACCAATGTGGTAATTCAACAGAACAGTTGTGAACTCCTGATGGTGGATATATTAATGTCCGAAACATGTTGAGCACATAAAAAATAGCAAGTGACATCAAGTTGGTCGTTTATTCTTCAGATATTCAGGTAGTCAAAAAATTCCACAAATTTTATGGAACCCGAAGGTTCCTTACCACATTCACAAGTACCCGCCACCTGTCCCTATCCTCAGGCTGTTTGACCCACTCCATACCCCCACATCCCACTTCCTAAAGATCCATCTTAATATTATCCTCCCATCTATGCCTGGGTCTCCCAAGTAGTCTCTTTCCCTCAGGTTTCCCCACCAAAATCCTGTATATGCCTCTCTTCTCCCTCATACGCACTACATTCCCAGCCCATCTCATTCCTCTCAATTTTATCTCCCAAACAACATAGGGTGAGGAGTGCAGATCATTAAGCTCCTCATTATGTAGTTTTCTCCGGTCCCGTTTCCTCTTCCCTCTCAGGCCCAAATATTCTCCTCAACACCCTCAGCCTACATTCCTCCCTCAATATGAGCATGGGACTGACTTTTGCAGCCAAATGTACAGAACTCCAAACTCAAATTTAGCTTCAGTCTACAGACTGGCTATGTTCAGCCTCGTAACACGTGTGCTGGGATGGGAAACCAAATCAGACCCATAATGCCTCCTTCCAAACTACATCCAACTCCTCATCATATACGTTCTGCGTTACAGATGGTGTAATAAAAAGGAAGGTTGGCAAGGCATGTTACCGCCAGACATGATTCAACTCATATACGGTGCGCACAGTATGACACAGACTACCGCCAAATAAAAACCACTGTTTAAATCACCTGGGTGCGTTTCATTGAAAATGATGGGCAAATTTATCACAGGCCCAACATCTCTACTCTACTACACAGGCTTCTGAGACAGTATGGTGAGGTAAATTCAGTCAAAAGCACAACTATAATTATATGGCTAAATGATGGTGTTTATTAGCAATGGAAAAAAAAACTACATGTTTCGGCCTATAGCGGCCATCTTCAGGTTTTGACAACTTTCTTGCTAAAAGAGTTTTATATAATACGCCTAAACCGCGTGGTGATGTTGAGATCTCATCATCATTTTACGTGCTTTTGTTAAGCTAAATTGGTGGGATGTCTATTGGGTCAACGAATTTGTAGGTAGCTGGGTGTGGATCTGTCCGGTTGGGTAGGTGTAGGGTTAGGA